>Ga0065711_1043911_pt1 | contig 14438 bp, 10 predicted proteins | sample Hoacrofraction12_FD_59098 | JGI IMG/M metagenome (GOLD analysis project Ga0065711, IMG submission 59098) | Hoatzin crop microbial communities from Cojedes, Venezuela - Epithelial fraction 12 v2 (version 2) | ecosystem: Host-associated > Birds > Digestive system > Esophagus > Crop | place...
CTTCCTGACTTCTCCCACTGCCATGCTCAAAAATGGATTTCTGCCCTTTTGTTTTTCTCCTTCTCCCCCCCTCCCCCCCCCAGGGTATTCACTGTGGGGTAGAGTGAGAAACAGAGAAGGCCTTCATGCTCTGCAAGCACTGTTCAGCAATAGCTAAGACATTAGTGTGTTATCAGCACTGTTTTGGTTACAAATCTAAACCACAGCACCATACAAGCTGCTGTGAAGAAAACTCACTCTGTCCCAGCTAGACCCAATATGGAGCCATTTCATTTCCTATCAGCCATTTGGTAAGGCAGAATGCTTTGTAGTCTGAATGTTCTTCAGAAAACATTGTTGACCCCAAGTTCTAAATCTCGTTGACTGATTTGCCCACTTAGGTTTTGTACATGGAACCTCTGACTGCCTTCATATTGTCTCATATTATCAGATGGCTTTTGCAGGGACTACTTTATAGCCTTGAAATCTCTGCAAGTTGCTACTATCCTTGTCAAAGAGCATGTTGTAGAAAAATTGGCTTCAGCCTCTCAAATCTCAAAAAGAAGGGTCAGAATCTCCAAATAACTGTTTTGAAGGTGGTGGCACAATTAGCAATGCATCTACTTCTTGTTCTTGGAGCTCAGCTCCAGCTTTTGTACAATGTGAAAATCTCTGGTGCTAACAAACATCAGTCTTCTCAAAGCAATTCTTACACCAGACCTGAGACCAGAGGTTTTTGCTGTCTCTTGTCCAGTCTGAAGATTTCTTGACTCTTCCTTCCACCTTCGTACTTGCATTGCCTTGAAGTTTTAAAGGATTATCAGATTTGATTGTCTGATACTGTAAGTGGGAGTGTCTGTGTCAATTTGGTATACTAAAACAGCATAAGTGACTACGACATTAGAGGTTGTATAACGTGCTGTCTTCAGACTGCCTTGGCTCTAGTGCTGGGTACACGTTACTGATGATTAATTTGGTGTTAACTGCCAGTTGCGAATCAAGGAACCCAAAGAGCATTACCACGACTGTTCTTTCATTATAGATTATGTTTCAGGTACATCAAATCTAAGTTTGGCACTACTGACCTCTGCATAACTGGTCTTCCTCCCAGGCAATAATAAAAATCACCGTTGTTGTACTTAGAAATGTCTTTAACTTGAAGTGCTTATTCTGGTAACTTGAGAATCATATTATAGAATCATAGGTTGGAAAAGACCTCTAAGATCATAAAGTCCAACCATCAACCCAACACCACCATGACTGCTAAACTGTATCCCAAAGTGCCACGTCTACACGTTTTTTGAACACCTCCAGGGATGGTGACTCAACCATCTCACTGGGCAGCCTGTTACAATGTCTGACCACTCTTTCAGTAAAGACATTTTTCCTAATATCTAATTTAAACCTCCCCTGATGCAACTTGAGGCCATTGCCTCTCGTCCTATTGCTAGTTACCTGGGAGACCACCACCTGCCTCACTACAACCTTCTTTCAGATCGTTGTAGAGAGCAATAAGGTCCCCCCTCAGCCTCCTCTTCTCCCTCAGCTGCTCCTCATAAGACTTGTTCTCTAGACCTCTCACAGCCTTGTTGCCCTTTTCTGGACATGCTCCAGCACCTCAATGTCTTTCTTGTAGTGAGGGGTGAACACAGTATTGGAGATGCGGCCTCACCAGTGCTGAGTACAGGGGCACGATCTCCACCCTACCGCTACTGGTCGCACTATTCCTGATCCAAGCCAGGATGCTGTTGGCCGCCTTGGCCACCTGGGCACACTGCTGGCTCATGTTCAGCCGGCTGTCGACCAATACCCCAAGGTCCTTTTTCACCGAGCAGCTTCCCAGCCACTCCTCCCCGAGCCTGTAGCGTTGCATGGGGTTGTGGTGACCCAAGTGCAGGACTTGGCATTTGGCCTTGTTGAAGCCCAGCTTTGATTTCATGAGCTCTTACCAGAGAGCTGGTGTGGTATGTGTATCCCTCATGTTTTATGGAAGAGGAATTGTGATGCTTCAAGAAGCCTTTGGCATTTGTTTTGTTTTTCTGTCTGAGTGGTTTCTGTTTTGGTGCCAGTACAGTGCTGGATACCTGCATCATTCCAAGTATACTGATGATATCTTTCACTGAATTGTACCTGCTGCTGATATCATGTCCTTGTCTGGGCACTTTTAAGGTATGTTCCCTGTCTCAGCTATAAAGACTAAGGAGGATGGTATGCTTTTTGTTGGGCTACACCTGTCTCCTTTAGCTAGATGATCTAATGATCAGATTTTCAGACACGTACCATACCTTGATGGAGCAGTCAAGTACTTTCTCCTTTAATCTTTTGCAAAATGACTGTAACATCCAAGGCATCTCCCTTGAACTGGTGCCTTTCTTTGTGAGGTCCTAGCGATCTGTGATCTAATTCTGATCTGTGCTAAAAGTAAGCATCTGGTTTCTCCTATGGCAGAGTCAAATTGCACTTGGCAGCCATATAAACTTGCTGAGCCTCCTCCAACATTATACTCATTAGGTGGAAACAAAGGGACGTGGATTTGAACACAATTTCAAGTTGCTGAAATGAGCATGCATGCCTTGAAAATGCATGAACAGTATATCCACTTTAACATCAATGCACCTGTCTACCAGATATGGCAAAGCATATGAATACTGTTCAGCAGTCTCTTCTCTCTTCTGGATGCCACAAAGGCGCGGGCGGATGTGGACATGAGTAGCACAGAACACAAGGTGGAGCTCCTGCTCTACGCCTGAACAAAAGAGAAATGAGAGGGGGCAAGTGTCATGTGGGGAATACAAATGCAACAGAAATAGGGCTCTAGTTCCTACTAGTTTTTATTCTTCTATACGGTGGAAATAGTTAAGCTTAGTGGCACTTTCTGATATTTCCAAACTTCCCCCCTCCCCGTTTGCCTGTTTGTTACTGGATGGTTACCACATTGTTTATCCACCCATTTTAATAGCATAAGATTTAAAGCCATTATTTTTGTGTTGTAGCCAATGATGTTCAACTTGGACATATTAAAATAATAAAATACTGGGAAGTATGAATTTTGCTATAATTGTAGGACAGTGTAAGATTTGTGCCTTCAATGTACCCCTTATTTTTGTTATCTTAATAACGAAAATTGCATGGAAAAAAACACATAAATGGGGGAGTAAGAGATTAATAGTGGGAATAAGAAGTCTGGAGTCCAAAACAGTAAGATTTGATGTTGAACTTTGCAAAAAAAAAGAATTCAGCTCCTATTCAAGGCAGCTGTGCTGAGTGACTTTGATGCTAGTGGATAGAGCATGAGAACTTCACTGATGAACCTTGATTAGACGTTTTATTAAAAATGCTGTGTAAAATGTCATGATAACACAAGATACAGCTGAAGCAAGAGTATAGTCAACTATATTTTAGACATTGAAAGGGGGTGTGAATTTTCAGTATGTGTTCCATAAAAAAAAGAGTATACTGAAAGAAATCAATATGCTGTAGAACTATTGCTTAAAAACAAGTTCCATCTCAATGTAATGTGATACCTGAAATATGAGAAGTGAATAAAGAACAATAAAATTATGTTAGCAAAAGGATGACTGGAAAATAGGAATAGCAGCAAAGTTTTTCACTTAGGAAGGATTTCCCTACCTAAGGCATAACTTCTTTCTTGTATCAGCCAAATTTTCCTTGTGTCAGTCTTATGAATGCTCTCCCTTCTAATCACGTGGAGAACAAAAGATATTCTAATATTCAAATAAGGCAATTAAACCAATAGTGTGATTAGGCTTTCCTTTGAAGAATTTTAAAAAACCCTATAATAAATATTGATTTTCGTCTTTTTAAAATTTTGCCCAGAGGTTAGACATAATTGGGAGTGCCATTAAGATTGGCACATGGTATATATGTTAGGTAGTGGGAAACATGCAAAAGAAGAAAAGAGGATGAGTTTATTCAAAAGTTATCTGAAGAAGTTATCCAAGAATTATTTAGTACATCAAGGAGGTTGTGTGCAGCCTTATTGCAGAATATGCAGTAAGTTTTCTGGAAATGAGAGTTCAGATTTAAGAGGATTGAGGTAAGAAAGTCTATGGCTCTGCTTTTGATGTTGCACTGTAGAGTGCAGCTTTTTCTGCTGGTTCTTGGATATCATAAGCTGCACTCTACAGTCCAACATCCAAATGTCTATTGGATAAAGAACAGTTAATTTGATTGTTAAGCATTTGGGTACATACAGGTTGTGTTCATAGAGTTTCATTGTTGATTCATACCATACCAATCTTCATTGTCAGCAGTACCTGATTATAGTGTCTGCCAAAGTGACATTTATGTCCAAAGCAATGTATTTTGTTCTACTATCTTATCTGATCAGGAATCATGACTTTGTTTCCTGCAGGTTGAATTGACTAGAAAAGGACTTCAGACATTTCTTTTGGTAAAAGCTCCAGAAACAGGAGACTTATTTGTGAATTTTGACCCTCAAATATTAACTTTAATCAGAGAAACGGATTGCATGGCTCACATGTGCCTTGAAATCCCACCATTTGCAAGTATTATTCAGGAGCAGAGAGACTGGTATAAGAAGATTGTCAACAATCTGCACGTGGGTTTATTTTAGTTATTTTATGTATGTGTATTGTATGTTAAGATGTCTAGGTTCTATACAAATGGAAGAGAAAAAACAAAGATCAATGATTATGCTTTCAGAAAACATTGGCAAATCAATTTTTTATCTTTGACTGACTTGAGGCACCTTTAAAACTAATTTCTTGGCTTTGTTTTCTGTGAAGTCACTTCAAAGATGTGTGGCTTTAGGGAAGCTCTGCAGAGCTTGTGAAAGAGATGAAGATGGGGAGAAAAGGACGCTTATCAGAAGCCTTGCTCTCTTGCTTGCTTCCTAAATGATAAGCAGTTTATCTCTCATCCATTAATGGAGTCAGCATCGGATACATGTTGTTTTAAGAGGATAGCTGGACGGGAGGAACAGGTGATATGCCTTCCAAAAATGTAAAGCATCCAGCAAGAAGCAGCATAGTTCCTGTGCCAGTGTTTTACACAGATGTCTGTGGAACAGCTTAAAAAAGAGAAGCTAAAACTTCCATTTCTCTTGTCTTTTAAATCCCTTGGATCATTTTGTCTGCGTATGAACAGACAAGGTTCTTGATGACTCAAGATGAGAATTCAAAAAACTATAGCTTCAAAGGGCTACTTGATTCTGAAATGAGAAAAAAAATGTCATATTAAGTCATAAAGTTATTGCAAGGATTGTGTTTTGCAAAATGTGTGAAGCTAGATCAGCATGTTAAAGATGCATTAGAAACTAAATACCATATTAATGTTCTGATAAGGCTGGTCTAATAAAACTGATGCAAATTTCACTTAGATTAATGGTTTTCCTTGGGCTTTTTGTCTCCTGGAACATCCATTTAGAGACTGGTATTTGCAAAGCTTTTGCTATGCTGTGGTTTAACCCCAGGAGTCAGCTGAGCATCACACAGGCACTCACTCCCCACAGTGGGATGGGGGAAAGAATCCGAAGGTTAAAAGAGAAAACGTGGGTTGAGATAAAGATGATTTAATGGGGAATGCAGAAACTGCATATGCGAGCAAAGCAAAACGAGGATTTACTACTTCCCATCAGCAGGCTGATGTTTAGACACCTCCAGGAAAGCAAGGCTGCATTGTGGTCACTTGGGAAGACAAATGCCATAGCCCTGAATATCCCCCTTCATTCTTCTTCCCCAGCTTGTTTTTTTAAGCGTGATGCCATAGGTATGGGATATTCGTCTGGTCAGATGGGGTCCGCTGTCCCAGCTGTGTCCACTCTGAGCTGCTTGTGTGTCCCCAGCCTACTCACTGGCAGGGCGGTGTGAGAAGCAGAAAAGTCCTCAGTGCTGTTATGAGCGCTGTTCAGCAATAGCCAAAACATCAATGTGTTATCAACACTGTTTTGGCCACAAATCTAAAATATGGCACTGTATGAGCCACTATGAAAAAAAATTAACTCCATCCCAACCAAAACCAGTACAATCTACAAAGATTAATTTCCATGTGAAGTAGTGCTTACATTATTATAAAGAGAAACAAATAGTGAACTTCTGCCAAAAATAATGAAAATATTTCCCAAACAATTAATTATCATTTCTTAAGAATTTCAGTGATGTACATCCAGAGGAATTTTCTTAATTTATGGTAAATATGTGTATGTGAAGAGGTTCAGATCAGTGTATATTAACTAATGTTTTCATTCTCTGTTTTTTTCAGATGATGCTGGCAGAATACAAAAGAATAAAACTGAAAATACGACACCCTATTGAACAACTGATGGCTCCTCGGTTAGCAAATGTAGATGATGCTATCCAGCCAGGTCTAATGTTACTGACCTGGACATCCATGAATATTGAGAAGTATATTAATATGGTCTTCTACAAGCTAGGTAGGTCACCTGCCTCCTTCCACTAACTCCTGCTTGTTTGTTTCTATACAAATGAAGGCTGTATCATGAAGCTTACTATCCTTTATATGATTTGCACTTAGTTGACATAAACATGAAAGTAATCAGAATTTTCACCTGTCCTGTACTTTGTGAAACCTCTGCTTTGTAATACTACCTTCCTTTAGTCTTACATATCTGTCAACTTTTTGCTAATATGGATGGGATGGTGGTTAGGATTAAGCCAAGCATAAAGTGGTGTGCAAAACGTCCTACGTATTCTGAATTCAGAGAATGATAGCTACTTTTTAAAAGACCTCCTAGATTTTGGTCTTTTCCTGATCTTGCCTTTTGTTTCTATAGTATACAAAAGACATTCTCAGGGAATAATATCTCAGCTGGGTTGGCACTGTCACCACTCAATACCTTTTCATATTAGTCTTTTTTTTAACTGTCACCGCTCAATAGCTTTTCATATTAGCCTTTTTTTTAACATCAGTCTCTTTAAAACTAATGCACACACATCTTGGGCAACAGCTTTAGATGAGCTGGTAGTCTTTTCAAAAGTTTATCGCAAGATTGCACTGAAATGCATATTGTTTCTGAAGATACCAAGTTCCTTTTCCTTCAGCTTAATCACTACATCAAACAGATTTTGTTTTTGGAATTATGTAAGTAGTTATAGTGGGAATTTTCTTTAGTTGAAATGAAATAAAAAAGCATTTTGGATGCTAATTTGACATTACACTGAATTTAATTTTGAATAGTACAAGTAGTTTGAGTCTGGAACAGGCACCTCACTGCTATTTCAATTTCAGCATTGAAAGCAAATTTCTATTAAACTGTGAAAATTCTAGTGATTGTTTTCTGTTAACTATTATTTGGCTTCTAACATTTTTTTGGAGGATGGACATTTTATTAGTCAAAAGTTTCTGTTGCTGGTAGGTTCTCCAAGTGGTAACTAGTTCAAGCTGTAGGAGAAGTATTCATAGACCTCAGTTGAATTTTAATGTCTTTGTGTTTGAAATGCACATACTTAAGCTCATTTTATACATATTTATAATACTTTGCCTATTATCTTTTAGGATGTGGATAGCATATGCTAGATGTGCATATGTTATGCAAAAATTAATTATGATTTCAGTGCTGAACTTTGCCATAAAAGTTTAGATATTTGAAGTAAGCTGGTTAAGGTGTAGAATTAATATAAAATCGAATATGATTGTTGAATTAAAACTTTAAGCAGGACTCTGCAAAGACTATTGTTTCAAACTTGAATTTGTCTTGAATCTTCTGTTTGCTTCAAAAGCTGGGCTGGAGTTATTGGTTGATCGAGTGAATGACTTGGTTGAATTTCGTATTGATGCTGTCCTTCAAGAAATGAATAGAGTGCCACTCTGTAAGTTGCCAGAAGATGAACCACTGAGCTGTGAGGAATTTCTCCAAAAGACTAAGGTTATTAGATAAATGTTTCATATAGAAGAGTTCAATGACTTTCAGTTAAGATATTTTCCCTTTTCGTGAGATAAAAACAGTGCAGAATTAATGAAGCAGGAGTGGGGAACTGAAGTAAGGACATCCCCACTTGCTTGGCTGGAACCTTAAAAAAAGAACAAAAATACCAAATGCAAAGAGATGTGAACTGAGATGTTCTTTTCTGAGCCTATTAATGTCAAGCCAACTACTGTATATTTCTTTAGTGCTTTGTTATGAAATGTTTTGAAATGAAAGTTTTGTTTCTCTTAGCATACTTAACTTTTTGGCCATTCCTCTTTTGTCCATTGTAACAGCTCACCCTGTTGTTAAATATAAAGCAAAACTTAAAATATTTTATGGAATGAATGGTATTTTGTAAGTATCACAATCCTTAGTTTTTGTTTGTTGATCCTGCTGCTGCTTTCCTGGTAGGGCTGGCACTAAAACATATATTCACTAATTTAAAAATATGTGAGAGTGAGCATAAAAAACTTCTCAGCACTGTGTGATAATTGATTCTGCTTAATGTTGGTCTTCTGCAAGAAAATTTGAACTGCTACATAGCAATTACAATACTGCAACAGCCAATCCTTTTGAGTTAGCAGAGTAAGTGGTATACTAACCCCAGTTATGGGCACAATGAAAATAGTAAAGGTATTTGTTAGATTATTGTGGTTTTTAATTAGAAGGGACTAGAAATAAATTCTGTCACCTGACAGGTGTCTTTAAGTTTTTAAAGAAATTGCTGCAACAAAAATATACTGTGGAAAAAACCTGAAGTACTTTGATCAGTACTCGCTGTGATACTGCAAATCACATCTAGCTTCTCTCAAGTAGACTGAATTGTTAGGAAGGTCAAAGATTGTGTCTTAAAATTTGGAAATGACTGAATCTTGCTAATGGGTGATTTTTTCCAATTACTGATTTTTAATGAAATGGAGGTATCCAGGTTTGATTAAGCTTAAAGAAATAGGAGATAACAAAGAAAAAAATTAAAAGCAAGTTATAGTTAAAAATTATAGTTGGCTAAATCATACTTGATGAATTTTACCAGAAGTATTAAAACCCCCCCGCACAATATTTTAATATATCTCTGAATTTTATTAAATGTAATTATTTCCTTCCTTCTCCCCTCAGTTAATGATTTTCTTATTTATTCTAATCATAAATACAGCTTTTGGTAGATTTTTATCTCCTATGTAGCTATAAATGGGAAATTTGAATGGCTAATACTTCTTATGGCACAACCAAGTAATGGAAAATGGCAACGATTAAAAGAAATGTTAAATCTTCCATGGGTACTTTGGAAAGTTATCAAACTTATGAAGTACTTGCTTTTGGGAGCCCTTTAATTGAACAAGGCTTTATAAACGTTGAGTCATTATATTAACTATAGATAAATCATGTGATTTAGGAAACAAGCCACTGCAATTTTGAAAGACATTTATGATGTGTTGTTTGGCACAACAAAGAATCCAACATTAAATAGTTTGGAACATACCAATTTAAAAATAGTTTTGTGTGTTGTTCTTGTTTTTCACAAATCTGAGGGCTGGAGATTTGTGTTAATAAAGGCTGCTGTGACCATGAAATAGGCAGAATAACCGTGAAGATAAGAACATATGTTTGTTTTGGTTTGATAACAGGAGCTCTGTATAAAAGGTTCTCGGACTTTGCATTTAAAAAGCTCACTGGTGGAAGATGCTGCTAATGAGCTGATTAACATGTTACTTGACACTGAGATGCAGGTCAGAAAAGAAGGTAAGAGGTCCATTGTACCCACTGGTAAAACAAGGGGAAAAAATACAGGTAAGAAGATTGTATTGTAGCTCTGTGCTTATGTTTGTTTTGCATGCTGATAGTGTGTGTTGGGGGATGTTGTAGCTTAGCTGACGGAAGGGTCAATCAGTATCTAATGTCTAAAGACTTTTGTTTGAATTTGCCTGGACAGTGGATCATCTAACAGTCATCTGTCATCTGCAAAATAGGTCAGTATTATCAGTCTAACTTGCAGGTTGAAATGTTAATGCCATAGAAGCAGCTACTTGCAGCTTGCAGGCCTTGGTTAATTGCTGGACTTCATAGAGAAAGAATATAAGAAATAATACTTAAATCTTGGTGATAATCACGCCAGTTTTTACTGAGTAGAGAAGGTTCATAGGAGTAAAAGGACTGTTACATTGAGGTACAGATTACAAATTAGTATAATGTGCACTTCTGTAAAATTTAGCTGTATTTCAGACACCTGTGACATGTTGGTTTATTGTGTTTTCAAGTCCCTTAAGTCAATTTAACTAAATTTATGATGTTTTAGCAACAGAAGAGGAAAGACAATCAAAAAGCTTGACTTCCTCCCACAATTCTGGTGAGATATGGGCTGGACTGTCTCCTGCAGCAAAGAGGAAGAGAAAGGATTTAGAAATATTAGAAGAAGCAGCCAATGAACTGCTTTCCTACTTCAATCATTGCAATATCGACGCCCTTTTGAAAGTCACTCGTAACACTCTGGACACCATACGCAAGCGCATCCATGCATCTTCCATGATCAGCTTCTTAGGTGGCCATATTGCAGTACTTTGCTTTCTTAGCCTATAAAAAGAAATATGTAAATGTAATATCCCAGAACTACATTAAAAAAAGCGCCTCCTATGTAAAAGAGGGGAAAACAAAGGGAGTTTGAGTAAGCTGTCTTGTTAAATCACAATTGATAGCATGGTATATATCCAAAGGAATTTTTTTCCTCTGACGGTAGGAACATGTCGTTGCGATGATGGTTCTCTTAGGACTGACTGTACTGTTCTGAAGCTCGATAATGTATCTGGAGTTGGACTTGATAAGTGGTTACCTGTTTGACCTTGACTTTTACATAAAGCTGTATGAAAAAAATGATAGAGAAAGAGGTGTGTTCTCTTTCTCTTACTAATTGCCTTCAGATCTTCCTATACATTATGATGGAACCCTCTTTTTTGAAGAGATTTCTTGTTACATAATTTTAAGAAACAAAAATAAAGGCATTTGTATTTGGTCTCGATAGCATATAAGGCACACAATATTATGAGATTCTTAGGAGGTTTTGTGCCCTGTTTAATATGCTGACTGGGAGTAAGAGGTAGATAACATTTTCTGCTAAACAAAGTTTAGCTGCACAGAACAAATTGAAGAGAAGCTTCATGGAAAGAAATAGCTTGGCACTTAGTTTTCACTTGTGCTACTGTAGACTTCACCAATACCTCATGTAAATTACTCAGGAATCTTTTTTCTTTAAGAAATTACCCTCAGTATTCAACATTAGGATATACATATATAGATTTATATCATTACAATGCCTAGTTTCATGTCTTGAAAAAAGTGTGAACATCCTTTTTTTTTTCTTGTCTTTCATTTAGAAAATCACAATGCTTCTAAGCATCCTATAATTAGGACTAGTATTAACCTGTCTATTCCTAATATCATCATGACACCCTCTTTGGATGAGGTACAGCAGACGCTTAATAAAGCTGTAGATAGTATTGTGAAAGTAATGAAAGGAGTTGGACAGTGGAGTAAGGAGAGACTATCCAAGGTTTGTGTAATTAATAGCCTGGTTTGTGTAATTAATAGCCTTACTTAAAACTGATGTTTCAAAACTACTGCAAATATAAAAATTTTATTTCTTCCCCAGAAGAGAATGTTAGAGAGAAAAGTGGCTGTGCTGCGATGTGAGAGCAGAGACAGTGATTCTGATGATGGAATGAGAGAGACTGGAAAGAAAAACATCCATGGTAATGATAAACTCTGATATGACTCAATTTGAATGTTAGGTAAATGTGATATACACATAATATGTTAAATCATATTAAATAAAAAATGCATAAAAAGCAGTAGAACAAAGAGGTCATAGATTTTAAACCACCTGGGGGAAGAAATAGGATATAATAGCAATACAAGAGCTTCTCTTTGTAATTAGAATCCAGGCTTGCCTGAAGATACTTGTCTTGGTGTGGATTTGAGTAAGGGGATTTTTTGGTGCCTCTCAGAGAGTTGTCCTGCTTTGGGTTCTATCTGCAGTGTGTGAAAACCTGTTAGGGTGCCAGCTTGGGCAGTACAGTAGAAACTATGAATGAGTTTGGAAAACAATTATAGTTGTTATAGATCTTTCCTGATTTACCAGTGTGGTTTGTAACTTGGCACGTTCAAATGGCATCTTAAAACTTGTGCTGAAGTTCCTTTAAGAAGGGTAAGTTGAACTTAAACAAAACCTGGTATTGAATAGGAATATCTATATAAATTGCAGTATTGTTGGAGAGAGGATTGAATAGTCTGAAATTTCTAAAAGGATTTTAACTTAATCTGTTTTGTGATCAGACATGGAATGAAGTTATTGAAGGCATTAATTCAAGGAAATTTAAGATGGTATCTTTGGTTCCTGGGCTTATCTGAAATGGTTTAGAATCAAACTAAATTAATTGTTCTACTTTGTACTTCAGGTATTTCAAAAATATATTGAGTCTTTTCAGGTTAGCTCCCTCTTATACACTTAAAAGGTAGGAAAGTAATACTTGAAATGGTTAAGAAATTAAATTGTTGTTTCAAAACTAAGAATTTCTCTTGCCCAAGGTGAAATAAGAAATGATGGTAAGTTCAATCTTGTGAATAGTTGCAGTTAATGGACCTTCCTTTTATCTTTCTTTCCTTTTGAGGTTTGGCTATGTTCGTATTCTTGGATTTAGTGATAATTTATATTTCAAATTGTCAATTGTGGTCTACCCCACATTATTTCAGAAGATAAAAGTATTTATGGATTTGCTTAATGCTGACATACCAGTAAATCACTTAGGTGAGCTGTACAGGATGAACCGTGGAGAGGGGTGAGAGAAAAGGAAAGAATGTATTTGAATGATTGGAGTGGAACTTGATCCAACTTTGCCAAAGTACATAGCTGAAGCAAGTTTCCTAAAATGGAGAGGTTTATGGATTTATGGCAATTATATTACCATTTTTGATTAGTAAGAACACTGAACTTTAAGAAGCACATTTATTGAAAAAATAGGTCATTAATTTTTGTCTGTAGGAATTTGCTTAACCTAAACAATATGTCTGTCCTAAAACTGCTTTTGTATTTGAATCTGCCTTTATAGATAGTGTGTCAGATGCAGCATCACTCAGTTTGTCTGATCCGGTGCAAAGCCAGAACTACTTCAAGAATGTTTCAGAAAATAAAGAAATTATTAAATTAGTATCTTTACTCAGCACTGCTATTAATTCTACAAAAAGGGTAAGACAATCAAGATGTTAATTTAATATCACTATCCAAGGGATATTAATGTACTACTTTTAGTAACTTTGGGTGATAAGGTAGGTGTTTAAAACAATGATTAAACATATGAATGACAAAGTGTAAGACGGTGGATGGAAAACATGCGGCTGCAAATTTGCAAATATACTTTGATATTGTAACATGGGTTAAATGTACTTCAATAATTTATGAGGTTTTGAATATTACATAAAGTAAAACTTCGGTCTAATTAAAAACATCTGCAATTGGTAAAACATCATAAAAAACCTCTAGGTATAGTTGAGTTATGTGTATTTTATATAGAACTAGTAGTAATTTTACTCGTGTGTTACACAGTTTTATTCAGCTGGTCGCTGTTTAAACATCACTTCCTCCACGCTCAGGAGAAAGGTCCATGGAATGTGGAAAGAGGGACAGGCCACTTGGGAAGAATACAAGAATATGGTCAGAGCATGCAGGGATTCAATGAGGAAGGCCAAAGCCCACCTGGAATTGAATCTGGCAAGGGATGTCAAAAACAACAAGAAGGGCTTCTTCAACTACATCAATAGCAAAAGGAAGGCTAGGGACAATGTGGGGCCGCTGCTGAATGAGGCAGGTGTCCTGGTGAAGGAGGATGCAGGCAGAGCTACTGAATGCCTTCTTTGCTTCAGTCTTCAGTGCCAAGGCAGGCCCTCAGGAATCCCAGGCCATGGAAGTAACAGAAGAAGCCCACAGTGAGGATCACTTTCCCTTGATCGAGGAGGACTGCGTGAGGGATTGCTTAAGCGATCTGAATTCCCACAAATCCATGGGCCCCGATGGAATGCACCCACGAGTGCTGAGGGAGCTGGTGGATGTCATTGCTGAGCCACTCTCCATCATCTCTGGGAGGTCCTGGAAGACAGGAGAGGTGCCTGAGGACTGGAGAAAGGCCAATGTCACTCCAGCCTTCAAAAAGGACAAGAAGGAGGACTCAGGGAACTACAGGCCAGTCAGCCTCACCTCCATCCCAGGAAAGGTGATGGAGCAGCTTATCCTGGAAGTCATCATCAAGCAAGTGAAGGAAAAGAAGGTTATCAGGAGTAGTCAGCATGGATTCACGAAGGGGAAATCATGCCTGACCAATCTGATAGTTTTCTGTGATGGCATGACTGGCTGGGTAGATGAGGAGAGAGCCGTGGATGTTGTCTACCTCGACTTCAGCAAGGCTTTTGACACTGTCTCCCATAACATCCTCCTAGGGAAGCTCAGGAAGTGTGGGCTGGATGAGTGGTCAGTGAGGTGGATTGAGAACTGGCTGAATGGCAGAACTCA
>Ga0065711_1007650_pt1 | contig 14437 bp, 10 predicted proteins | sample Hoacrofraction12_FD_59098 | JGI IMG/M metagenome (GOLD analysis project Ga0065711, IMG submission 59098) | Hoatzin crop microbial communities from Cojedes, Venezuela - Epithelial fraction 12 v2 (version 2) | ecosystem: Host-associated > Birds > Digestive system > Esophagus > Crop | place...
CGGCAGGTGCTGCTGGCCCCCCCGCCGGGGCCCTCAGGATCAGCGCCCCAGAGCCGCCCCCAGCAACCGGGCCGAGCAGCTCCCCTCTCCCCGGCGCTCCGGGCGGGCGGCGGGGGCACACGGACCTCCCCGGGCCCGGCGGAAACCCCCTCGCCGTTCGCCTTTCCGAGCCCCGCTACCCCCCGTCCGCCTCCAGCTGTTGAACACCTATAGTTCAGATATCTTTATTAGCACTGTTGCTGAATACCCTTATTTCAGATTTCTCTGTTCTCTGGAGAAACGCGAGAGAACTATCGGCGGCTCCGCCACAACACCCGGCCTTGCTGCGACGCCGGACCGCGGGGCAAAGCTCTGAGCAGCGCCGACCCGGCCCCTTCCGTGCTCGCCCCCGGCCCCCTGCGCGTTTGGTCTAAAACGTTAGCGGCAGTATTACAGGTAGCGACCTTTCATTTAAGCAAAAATTTGCTTAAATTAAAGAAAAAAATAAAACAATAAGCAAAACAGAAAACAACCCGCCCCCAGGAAAACCAAACCAAACCAAATCATTAAAACAAAACCCTCCGCTTCAGAGCCTGCTTCATTTTCGTGGCTCGATGCCCACACGCGTACGTGGGGTGAAGCATCAGCTGGGCCAGTGCGAAACGAGGGGGCTGCGGCTGAAGGGGTGGGGAGGGAGGCAGGGGTGCGCTTGGTTCGACCGGTGCCTGCAAACCGTGTGCTTCGCTGGCTGCCGGCAGCCGCTGGTGAACCTCTGCTGGGACGGCTGCTCCCAGAAACACGCTTTCAAATGTAAGTACGCTTCCAGAACTCACAGGAATCGGCACGGTGGCGGATTTGCCGGGGCAGAAGATGGCATTGCACGGCAGCAGCCGTCTTCTGGGAGGCAGCCGATCGATGCTTTATTTTACATATATATATATACACATATATAACTGTTGGCATAACACTGCTCATTGTGAAACATTTATTCGTATAACTGAAAACAAATATGTTTGCGAACTCTGCGATCTGTTCAGAGATGTGCCGCCCATAGAGCAAAATTGGAAGCGGGACCGGGGAAGTTATTCGTAACTGCTTTTTTCGGAGTTTAAATCAAGCAAAGGGCAGAAGCGGGGAGAACAGGATCCCCCTCCTTCCCCCCCCCCCAAGCTTTGATCTTCCCAGGAACACATTTTCGTGCTTCCCACACAGGATAAGGGTGGCGATGCTTCCCTCATGACACGGTCTTCTCCTACGGGAGCGTCTCGAACGAGCAATTATTCCAGGCAGTCGGTGCAGATGCCAGGAACTCCTGCAGGCGTTTCTCTCCGCTCCTCCGGATCCCCAGAGCTCGCCGAGGGGCTGCTGACCGCCCGCAGGCTCCCTCCTCACCCGGAGGAGGTCCACCCGACCGGGTCGGTCACCTGTCGCCTGCAGTGACCGGTCGCGGAGCCGGCTAAAGGCTGACTGCAGCGGCGGAGCTCGGGCGCTCGGTGCCGCTCGGAAACGGCTCGCTCACGCCTGCTGCCGCAGCCCCCGGCTCAGGGTCTGCTCAGAGCTGTGGTGCTTACGAGAGGAGGGGGCTCGCTTAGTTATTATTTTTCGAAGAAAACGCTTCGGGGAGGCAGAGGGCGCGTCAGGGAAGGCGCCCGCCGTGCGGCGGGGCTTCGCCCTGAGCTCCACACCGCGGGGGTGGTGGGACGGGGGCGGCCCGGCTCCCTTCCCCACGGCCCCCCGCGAGAGGGCAGGGGCCGGGGGCTTCCCGCTGCCGGCCCCCGGGGTCTCCCCATCCAGCGGAGCGGAGCTCAAGCCCAGCCCCGGGCGGGGGGAGCGGGTGTTGGCCGCTCTGGGCTTGTGTCGCGGCTGACCCGGGGCGAGAGCAGGACAGGCGCCAGAGAAACCGCTTCCACGGGCAGCCGCGGCGAAACGTCCCGGGAACGTCTTCCTCGGGAGGCCGAGGGAAAGGCAGGAGGAGCGGGGAGAGGCACCCCGCTTACCCCAGGAAACGCGGGAAATGCCTGAACCGGGGGAGCACTGGCTGTCCTTCCCGCACAGCCCCACGGAAACCTCTCTGTCCTTTGTCCGGAGAAAGGCTTTGTGCCAAGAGCAGAAAGCACAGGAGAAGGCAGTAGAGAAACTTTCAGCCCTGCGTACCGCTTGGTGCATGCCCCCGCCTTGCAGGGAAAATACACTCATCCATCCTCACTGCAGTCCTCCTCTCCCTCCCCGTGACATTTTCCTTTTCTGCGATTCCCTTCATATTCTGTGGTTTTGTGTTTCTGTCTCGACCCTGCATTCCTTTCAGACCTACGATGCTTTGCTGTAGACTTTCTTCCCAAAGGCTACTTAATTCACCCTCCAAACTGTTCTGCATTGACTTCTGCGCGTCACCTCCAGTTTGATGTTCAAGAGATACTGAGCGGTGCTTGAATTATTCAGTTCGAAACTGTGCTGTCTCGGGCAGGGCGTTAAGGTGTTGCCGGGAACACCGGTACCAGACAGGCAAACTGGTGCCAGGCTGGTGGAGCACACCTGCGTGTGTGCCTGGCTCTGGGCAGCCACATGCTGCGAGGCCGCAGTCGAGACGGGCGATTTGCAGGGACCTTGGAGGGACGTGGTGAACATTACAGTGCCCGTGTGCACAGCCCTCTTTCTGACACCCTTGGGCTCAATTTGGTATTTCACGCCATTAGCCTTTATGAAACTTTCATTTTTGTTTTGTTCCTGAACTACTGGCTTCTTAGTAAATCAAACAGAAACACACCCACTTAGGAAAAATACCGAGAATAAATAAAAACATTTCAGCCAGGAGGAGGAAGCAAATGAATGGTGGAAGCAGCGCCTAAAGCAAAGGCCGTGTAACGTCGGACTTTTTGATGCTCTTTGAGCTGGGCAGCTACGGCCTCGCCACAGTGCGGGGCAGCGACCTCAAGTTGCGTCAGGGGAGGTTTAGACTGAATATTAGGAAAAATTTCTTTACTGAAAGAGTGGTCAGGCATTGGCACAGGCTGCCTGGGGAAGTGGTGGAGTCACCGTCCCTGGAGGTGTTTAAAAAACGTGTAGATGTGGCACTTCATGACATGGTTTAGCAGGCATGGTGGTGTTGGGTTGCTGGTCTTTTCCAGCCTTAATGATTCTATGATTCTACGATTCTGCCTCTCACCTATGGTCAGTGCTGAGCTTCCCTTTGCCCCGTTCTGTTGTGTGCTCTCCAGAGGAACCTGAAGGCTGGTTCTTACAATGAGCTCTGAAGAGACTCTTTTTTAAGATAAAATTTGAAGTATGTTTGTTAAATAAAATTTAAAGTGTATTTGTTACTGTGGATTCCATTACTGTATTAATTTAAATAATTATCTTACATGTTTCACAGACATGAGGACAAAAATGAAGCCTGGGGACAAAATAATAAAGATAATCGCAAACAGGTTAAATTTACTTCCTATATGAATTTTAAAAACACATATAAACCTGTAACGATTATTTCAGAAGTGGTTAATGACTCTGGATTAATTCTCGGATGCTTAGCTTGGGGTGTCATGAAGACCTTAGTTAGCCCAGAGGTGTATTTTTAGTAGCATTTTGGAAATGTTTTTCTGTGTGCAGACATTAAGGACTCTTAATTAATAAAGGCAAGGACAGGGCCCCATTTCCATCTGCTGTCAGTTCGCTCCTCTGTTTCACTTTGGGCAGCAACGACATTGCGCGCAGCAGCAAAGTGCCAGTCAGAACATCTTTTTTTTACACTGAGAGCTGGGGGAGCTGATCTTTGGGATAAAGCACGAGGCGCGCCTTCTGGAAACAGATGACGACTTCCAACCATTTCAAATCCTGTTTCTGCAGCTAGCGCCCCTAGTCTGAGGGCTCACCCGTATGTTCAGTCAAGAGGCCAGAGGTACTGCTTCCTTTTTCAGGGACACACATTTGTTAGAGAAATATGTAGCTTTGGGTAAGTGAGGTGCATTTTTCTGCTTCGTATAAACAATATGTTAATCCTGAATGGGAAGTGCCCGGTCAGAGTCTGCCTGTAGTCATATGGCTGTTGTTGAACGTGTGGCTTCTGTTATTCCTGGCTCTGCAGCTGGTGAACATGCTGTTCCTTCCACTTCCTTTGGTAATGGTCATCTGCACATTTTGAGGGTAATCCAGGGCACCACACACACACACACGCCTCTGTAGCCATTCTTATAAAAATTAATTCTTCGTCTTTCCTGCATGTACACTTACATTTGCTCACAATATTTGCAAGGCTTCATAAATGGAAAAGGCAAATTCTGATTAACTTTACAAAGTGAAGGTACAGTGAATTCAGTTTATCCACTTTAACCCCTTATGTTTGGAACAGAATGGGAGAAACAATAGCTCTGGATTAGAATTTGGTTTGGTCCTTTTCTCTTGATTGCTGTGATACACAGAGAAAAAAAAATAAATGAGAAATATTTGTAAAGATGCACGACGTGCAAAGACCCTCTGTGACATGCTTTTATTGTTATTCCAGAAACGTACATGTTGCCAAAACTAGCCAGTGCCTGGCTATTTTGACAAGCTGAAATGTGTCATTGATAGATTGCCCAAGATCAGAATCATGCAAAACCATTTGTAACTCTTTCATATTTCACTGGGATTTTGAATACCATAAACTAATGAAAGTCCAACCTAGCTATAGTGTATTCATTGAAAGAAAACCCCATGATTTTGCTGAGTATTATTTAATCATCCATAAGGCTGGTTGAAGAGATTCACTTCTGAAGTTCTAGAAAGATCAGTCATTAAAACACTTCTGTTTAGCATGATTTTAGTAGATTTTTAGTAGCAGCTGAGTAAACAGATTTATGATGTCTATTTATGTACCATTCTATCTTTATTTAATACTGAGGTTCTGATAACATTCAGATGTTTCAGATATAATTGGGTTCCTGTTATGTCAGTGCAATATGGACTTGCAGAAGAATAGTTGATCCAGGGAACCTTATAGTGTCTAGAGATTAAACGTCTCTTTTTTTAAATCAAGGACACCATTGTCTATCACTTATAGTAATGAAATTTCATTTCAGATTTCACTTCAGCATTTATCATTGACATTTCTGTGGACATTTTTAATATTTACTACATATACATATGTTTATGTTTTGCTTGTTAAAAAAAATTTATGTTGTTGAACCACTGTTTTTTTATATTTGGAATTTGACTTGTGCTCCAAAATTCAACTCCTTTGGGGTCTCAGCCAAAACTCACACCAGTTGGTGGTAGACTTGGCCTCTGCCTTTGTTGTAGTTGAATTACTACTCATCTCCGGCAAAAGACAGGGCTGCAAGTATTTTTCTCCCTCTTTATTAGCCCTTTATTTTTTTTCTTTTATTCCCTTCAGTACTTCTTTGAATTCACTTTCTTACCACAGGAAATATCTACCGCAACACTAATTTACCAGAACTCCAAGCTACGCACTGCTAAAAACACAGCCACTTCAGTAACTGCATCTCAGACGCGGAAGGGATGGGCAAGGGGCAGAGCTGAAAGCAAATTGCTTACATTTTTCCTCTTCCAAAGGCAATGGCGAGTGCCAGCCTCCATTCTTCCCGCAGAGGGAAGGAGCTGTGGACAGTTTGTGGCACCAGGGAATGATGCCTGAAGATGTCTGGTTTTGCCTGGTGCCTAGTTTTGTGTAGGTGTGAAGTGGTGCTTGGTAAGACTGCTTAATCCTGCTTGAATCAGCTAAAAACAAGACTTTTCCATGTGCGCATCCTTTGCATCATAAAGGATTGTTTAAAATTGGAATTATTCAGAAATCCATCCTTAGCTGGGTTCATCACTCAGCTGTGCTTGGGCAGATGACCGGAGGGCAGTCAGGGGATAAGAAGGCAAACACAGAGAAGCCGCCTGCACATGGATGTTTACAATGATGCCTTCCTTGAAGTAGAATGGTCCCGGTCTGGATAGCTGTGTATAGCCACAGACTGCTTCTGTTGGGGAAATACATGGTTCCCTTTCACAGTGAAACATTGCTTTTCCGAGGAATGTTTGATACTAAGAGTAGATGTTTTTAAGGCACTGCAGGCTTTTCACATTTTGTGCACTGTGACCAGTCTTTCTTGTGGCACATGAACAGCGGGTGGGGTTTGCCTTTCGTGAGGCTGCTCTTCGTCAGTGTACGCGTTAGTATCAGGGGAGACGAGCCTGGTTTCTTCGGAAAGAAAAGATGTTTGACAGGAGAAAGCAATCAGTATATCAGTCCCTAGCTCTACCAGCTCCAGTCATTTAAGAGAGGTGATTTGTTATATGGAGAGTATTCGGCATGGTATTGGAGTGAAGAATTAATTTCTTTAAAACTTGTTCAAGTGAACGGTAACTTTGAGCCACCAGAGATTTCTGGGTTAGCCCCTTCTGTTTTTATTTATCCCATTCTTTTAACACTGTATTCTGTCTTGGTAAATGGGTCTTAAAAACTTATTCAGATCATGAAAACACAAGAGAGGAAATATTTTCCCCTCTGAAATGGCAAAGACTAGATGAAAAAACAATGCTTCTTTGATTTTAAAAAGTCATGCTGAACCGCGAATATAGATTTTCACTTTGATGCAAATTTTTTTTTCCTGTCAGCTATTGATTGTTTGAAAGAAATATAAAATATTTTGAAATAAGAAGCAGTGCAGAAATTAGTTGCCATGCATTTTTTTATCCCATGGAGAGAATTTTTAAAAACATGTGTTTCTGTAACCCTTTGCAATAGAAATTTAAGATACTTTATTCAAATATAAATAGCGTATTTTTGTAGGACTAAGACCTCTCTGAACCGCAAAGTTCAGAACGGTTTGAAAAAACATGAAGAGTAATGTGGGTTATGATAGAATTGTTGGAACCGTTCAGAATGGCAATGTTTACCTTGATGTCTCCGAGACTCACGCCCTGTAAGGGATTTAAAGGCCTTAAACTGGTATGCTTTGTTCTCAGATTTTTGTTTTAATTCCTTCTGGGTTTACGGGTATTTATTTCCCTTCTTTTGACACTGTTGTCTATGTTGGCTCTTAAAATCTTACTCAGATCATGACATCAAAAGAGAGGAAGTATTTTCTTGTGTCTTCCAGCTTGGCAAGGGGATCAGTTAATTCTTAAAAATGTGAGTGTGGCATGGGATTTGAAGTTCTTATTTTGCTACATCAAGTATTATCAGTGTTCGCTATCCCTGAATTACACATTTATTTATACATATCATGACCTTTGTTACTGTGATGTATGTGATTTCTCTTTGCAATAACAATTGTGACACAAATTGGTTATTGTTAGAAGAGTAAATACTAGATTTTTTATTTGCATCTGAAACAAAAATTGAAGCCATTTATTTAAATTTGATTCCAAATGAACACTTCTGTTTTATTCTTTTGTTTCACATCAAAGTTTTAATTAAAATATAAATGGAATTTTAAATTTAAAATGTGGCCAGTTTAATTTTCAAAGCATCAATAAAACACCCTGCTTTTCTGAAATGAAACATCTAATTTTGACATATTCTAATATTACTATTAGTTAAAGACAGCAGATCTGAATCTTTTCACCAGAGTTAATCTTACTTTGTAGAACATCTCCCTGCAGTTCTGTTTTCTGAATAATTCACTATTCATAAAAAATAAAGTTCCTTGGTTGTTTTTGCAGTTTTATGCATTCGCTTATGTCTATGAAATAAGTCCAGTAAGAAATGTTTACACGTATCAGTTGATATAGTAGGTGGTACCAATGCACAAAGTAAAACAGGCATGCTGAATTTTTAAACTCGGTGTGTGTGAAGCAGTCAGTATCTGTCAAGATGGGAAACTTAAATCGTTCGGGAAAATTTTCTTTTTCAGAACAGTGAAGAAGTAATTAAGTGTCTTGTGTCTCATAGCTATGAAACTAAAGGGAGAGAAAATATGTGATAGACAGGAAAACACGGATGAGATTGGAAAGACATAGGGGTAAATCAATAAACGGAGAGAACCAGTCGCTGAGGAAGCCTTGAGATTCCCTGGTGGGTGCCCCTTCATTTCTCCTTTCCAAGCAAGCTCAGGGCCCATGCAAGGGGTGGACAAATGCCGGGGCAGCCGTTCATCCCACAGAGGGTTGCCCACCTCCGGGCACCGGACTGCCCTACCCCAAAGGGCAGCTCAGACTGCTGGAGGGGGGACGGGGACTTTTGGGAGTGTGCTTGATCTGTCAGGGAGGCTGTCACTACACCTGGGTTGGAGAAACCACTTTGCTTCTCCACTGGAAAGTGGGCTTGGAAAGAAAAAATTTTTGTTGGTCATGTTTGAAAAGATGAATAGAGAACATTGTCTTCGAGGCAAGTATTAGGGTAACAGTTCCCTGACACTCTGATTACTTAACGAGGCCAGCCCCAGAGCCAAGGGGACATGTGAGTAAGGTTGGATCCTTACTTAACAGGCAAATCAACAATCAGTACAAATGGGTTTATCTGTAGTTAACACCTGTGGGGCTTGTGGGAGTCCACAAAGCCAAGTACTTTCTGTTTTTCAGCTGCCAGTGGCAGGCGTAGCAGTCTCACATTTTTTTCCATGGATTTGGCTCTCCAAGATATCTGCTTTTATTAGCAGCAGTTGATCTCCCTGTAATGAGGTGACCACATTATGGCTTTGTCAAATTTTTTTCCCAGGAACAGTACTTCACGTTCAGATTTTCTGTTTATGTCACACTATCACACAAAGAGCTGATACATGTCTCAGAAGCTGATTTATTGCAAGCGCTTCTTGCTGAGAAAAAAAAAATATTTTTTGTGAATGTGCATCTTTTTAAACTTTACAGTGGAAGATGACTACTTTCTCTTGACTTTTTTTTTTTTAATTTGTACTGTAGCCATTTATTTACCATTAATTTGTTAAATAAAAATTAAGAATGTCTTCCAGGTGATGCTGCTAAAGGAAAGCTTAAATGTACTTTTTAATGTTTCTGATCCAAATGCCGACAATTTCTTAAAAGGACATTAGTAGGAGGTCCATTCTTCAGTTTTATAAACATTTTTTTTACCTGACAAAGGCCCACAAGACCTGGGATAAGGCCAATGCAGACCAAAACCAAGTTGGCTGATACATGTGCAGAACTCAAGGCCAATATAAATTCATCTACGAAATGTATGTGTACGAAAAATCTAGTTAGAACAGTTCGAAGACCACCAACAAACACATCACACATGGACGTTTCTTTTATGTACCTGAAAAGAATCATTGCAGAGATGTTTAGACAGTTTTATTTGTAGATTGTCATTTACTATATCGCAGGAGAGAAATTTGTGTTTTATTGCCACTGTCCAATTTGAGAGATATAGAAAATAACCTATTATGGCACATGGAGAGAAAGTCACTAATTTTTTGAAAAAGAAGTTTTTGTAAGTGAAGCAGTTTTTACAACACAATAAATATATATATAAATTTATGATGGTACTTTGTAGTATGTCTCTGCAGAAATATTTAATCGTTTAGCAAGTGCTATAAACATTTGCTAAGCTAAACTGATTAAATACGTGTAAGCTACCACTATGAATGCTGTACTTCATCGGAAGATTGAAATAATGCATCAGGTGCTTGAAAGACATCCCGAATATAAGAAAAATCCCACTTCCATCTGGTAGGTATAAAATGAATGTGTTGTTAGGAAAAGACCCGGAGGCTGCAACCCATAGTCATGTTCACATGAGTTGTTCTGAAGTCTGTGACAGTAAGCACTGTTCTGCCTTAGCAAGGGTTGCAGATTTGCACTGTTTATTAGGATTGATTCTGTACTCCAGCTTTCAAAGGGAAATGTCACACTAATGCCAGCATTTATTGGTATCCAGCACAATTTAGAGACAATGAGTCCTTGCTCTTTCAAAATCAAATACTCTGTGAAGCAATTCTTTCCCCAGAAAGGGATTTGATCTCATTGTCGCATCTGGCATATGCAAAGCCACATCTAACGTTTTTTTTTTCCTTGCTTCCAGGAGAAAAAAAGCCTAGATGCAAAAAACCCAAACAAACAACCTCTCCTCACAATCCCATCTACAAAAAATATATTGTGCTGCAGCTGTCCCGCCCCTTGCTGAGTTACCCTGGCTTCCCTGTTCTGTCCTTTGTTGTTGGAGATATGGCTTCCTTTTAATTTTGAATAATTATTAGATATGTATTTTCAAGGGTTTTTTTTCACAATGACAAACTATTAGTTTATTTAAGATTCTCTACTCAGTTTTAAGTTTTCCATTTGTAAACTTGCAATTCGAGTGCTATAGGAAATTCAAAGTCCAAACTGGGATAATTTCATGGGGATATACGTAATACGGAGTTAGCTAAGTTTATTTTCTCATTAGGAAACAGTGATCAGGCATCATTTTGCAAGTTTTTGAAGAAAATACAATATATATAGTGTATTTCATAGTAAAAGTTTTGCCACAATCTTTAAATATAATGATGTATTTTACAAATACATGATGATCCCCAATGATGTCATGTCATGTTAGATGTGATACATATGATACATGGATGTCATTGACAGTAGAAATTGTAATGATTAAAACGGGACTGCCGGCTGTTATTCTCTGGGGAATATTCACTACCACCTTATTATGGACTGCAAGCTTATCTGCTAATTTAGAAGTTAATCATCTTTGGCTTTCTCTGCAGGTAGTGCAGAAGACAATGTCACAGAAGGAGTCTCATTCAGATGTGCTTCACTGAAAACAGAGGGAACCCAGGGAGTCCAGCTTTCCCTTCACTTGGGAATCCCTTGCTAGTGTAGCTGATGTCTGACAGAGGGAAGAAGATAATTTAGGAGATGACAATCCTCTCTTCCACAAGTAAGTGCCTTTACTGGTCTTGTGCCTGCGACCCCATTTGCTGGGGTGACCCAGGGATTCTGGTCTGTCATGCATATCCTGCCTTCACAACCAGTAGGAAGAAAAGCATGGATAGATTGGATGATGGTAGGTAAAGGTGAATTCAGGAAAATTAAAGAGGAATCTATAGGTCTTCAGGTGTTACATGTGTAATGGCGGATTGGAGGAAGTAGTCTGTGCATGTCAGTGTATCTACATGCATTGGCTTTTTTGTGGAGGTGTTTAAAAAACTGATATATGTACTTGTATGAATATATATATATATCTACACATCAAACACAGACATGTATTTATAAGGTCTGGAAACTACCAGGGTAAATATGATGGGTTAGCAGAAGAGTTTCAGTACATTAATTTTAAGGATAACAGAGCAAATGGCATGCAGTGAAGATGTTAGCACTGAAAATTTTAGGGGCAAAAGAATTTTTGAAAGTATTAGCATTGCAGATGAGGCCTATTGCTACAAAGTTTTGCTGGAACAGCAGTTGGTTGCAGATGTAGTTTTTCATGTCTGATCTTGCTGTGGCAACAAGATGTCACCTGGAGTTTGGAAAGAGAAGCAGCAAACTGTTGGCAACGAGGGTGAGACCAGGCAAGGAAAGCACAGAAAAAGGAAGAGGCAGAGAATGAGGTGTTGAAAAAAGATGACAAGTGGGATACAGGAGCAGAGAAAAGGCAGGGAAAAGAGAAATGGCTGGATACGTTATATTTGTTTCTTTTGCCTACTTGTCATTTGAAGCATTGATCTTACTCTACTGTCCTCAAATGCTTTGAGGCTTTTGTCCAACCAGGAGTTACAAGAAGGGGTAGGCAGACATGGTGAATATTTATTGACTTCACTGGAGTACAATATTGTTAATGAGGCAAAAGCCTTTTGGCTACGTGGCAAAGAATCAGGATTAAATAAAACTCCAAATCCTTTCTGGCTGCAATATCAATCCTAGATCAGTCTCAGAGAGTGAGAGTTGTGAAAGCATTAAAAATAATCTAAAAACAAAGATTAAAAGAGCTACTATTGACATCCTGTTTAAGTACAAAAGCACCAATTGAACTGCATGTTCTTACATCTTGTTTTTGCAGCCAGTCCTTCAAACAGGCAGCCAGGGACCAAATGGCTATTGAAAAATGCGTGGAAGAGCTGAGAGAAAAGCCAGTCTGAGGATATGGACTTTTCCCTTGCTGCTGCTCTCTGAGCTGGGAAACTTCCTCTTTATTCAAAAAATTCCTCATAGCAGCTATTTCCCAGGAGCCTGGAGAAGAGAGTTGCTTTTGAGAAAGGATAGAACTCATCTGTTGACAGATAAAGGAAAGAGCTTCTTAGGAAAAAGTTTTATCTCCCTCTTTCCAGTGTTTACTGCACCAGCACATAGACACCTCTTCAGTCTCTGTGGATGGGAATGCACCTCAAGTACAGCTCTACTCTCCCATTTTTCAGGGTGGTGCCCTTCATTTCCGAAGGAAAGTGGTCTCTCTTTTGGTGTGCACACGTTTTCACTTTTATCTGAAAGGTACTACTATTTCCTCTCTGTAATTGAGGTACTATCGCTGAGTGACACCACCGTTAGAAAAGTAGTCTAGAAGGTGCTGTGTTACAAGCACTGGAAGTAAGTGCTTCTGCTGTGGACAGTTGCCATACAGTTTATTAGCAGCGATTTCTCTTGTGAATGTCTCTAACACCCCGCCACTTGGCTTTGATGGAGTCATTTAGAAGAGGCCTGGTTCAGTGAACTGCACTGAGAGGATAGAGAAAGTGAGGGCAATCATTATTTAATGTTGCAAAAGATTTCTCAGCGTGTAGATTTAGCTACAGGGACACAAAAAGAAAGGAAAATAGAAGTAATTTAATGATTTTTAAGCATTTTCAAATTTCATTGTTCTCTCAGGGGTAAGGCAGAAAGACCTGTATTCTCTCTGCTGCGTGTATCGTACACACAGTTGTTAAACATGGACGTAGTTTCACAATACTCTGCCTTTAGGGGCAAATCCAGATTAAAGGGTCCTCTGTGTTTCCCCCTGCTCCGAGCTGTTGGCAACCTGTTATCCTGTACTACCATGCACCCCCACGTGCACAATGGCTTGTGAGGCCACCCTGGCGCAACCTGAAGGGATCCAGGTTAAAAATAACTCTCTGCAAGGGTTATTTTCAGCAATCCGGCTTGCCCTGTGCTCCCACCAGCAGTTGTTGTGGCATAGCTGAAGGGGGGAAGGTGCAGCGGAAGAGCAGGACCACGCAGCCGGAGGTGGGCAGGAGCAGCTGGTGACAACGTCTTGTGGCCCGGTGCTGGCAGTCCCAACTGTGGGACGGACTCCGCTGCCTTTCACACCTTTGCAGCTACAAGTTTGATCCCATCCTTGCTGAAAACAATAAGCTTCTTTCCACCGGTGTTAACCAGGGACATGAAGGAGGTGGTCTTCTCCTCACCTCAACTCACTAAAACTGCAAAGTTTGTTTGTTGTTGGATTTTTTTCTCTGAGAAGACTTTGCTGTATCTCTCATAGTTAGTAGTTCTACAAATATCTTACACAAACCACTCTTCCTCACATTTGCGTATTGGATTGTTTGTGTCAGTTGCATATTAGTGCGTAAAATCAGAAATCTGCAGTGAAAAATCAGCAACTGAGAATATTCTATCATAAACCAACACAAAATTCACTTGTGATTTGAGTGCATAACTAAAGCGGGTGTCTTTAAAAATTAATAGAAATTTTTTGGATGTGTTTAAGATGTTTGAAATCTCAGCTGAGTAGGTTTTCTATGTCAATAATTTTTTTCCTGTTTCTGAATTACAAAATTGACTAGATAAAAATAATTTACAAAATTATTTTTTAAGATAGTTTTTAATTTACTATTTTTAAATTTAAAATTTTAAAAATATAGCTTTTGGGCATATTCACTCAGTCACTTTTAGATTAACTGAATCTGTATTTTGAAATGTTTGTTCTCTTGAGCTGGGACTCTTGTGTATTGCATATCACCTAAGTGTCACATGAGAGAGTATTTTTGTAGTGTTAAAATCAGAAATAATCATGTATAGTCTACTTGGCTGGGAATAGAAAGCTTGTGAAGGTGTGTGAGAACAGGAAACAGGAATTCACCCAGTTTGAGTGGGCCCTTAGTAGGCAATGCCTGCCCTCCGACCTGACCAGCTGGACAGATTTAGAAACCACCGTACAGATCAAAAGCTTTGGGCCCAAAGAAAAAGAAGCGAAGGGAGATGTATCTCATTTCATTAGGAGTATTAAAAAATGTGAAGTCTTTTAATTTTTACCTGCTCTGTTATTTAGTATGAAAATACTGCTTGTATTTATCTTGTTATTAATAAGAAGTGCCATAACTTCCAGCTCTTCCCTGTCTCATAATCTTGTCGTTACTAGGTCTGGTTACACCTTCTCTTCTGGACTTCAACTGTATTAACTCTTGAGCATCAATTCATAACACTCTCCTGAATCATTTTAGTATCATCAGACCCCTTCCTCTGCTCTCTGCCCTCCATCTGCTGTTGTGGAGGAATCACAGAATCACAGAATGTTCGGGGTTGGAAGGGACCTCTGTGGGTCATCTAGTCCAACCCCCCTGCCAAAGCAGGGTCACCTACAGCAGGCTGCACAGGA
>Ga0065711_1043912_pt1 | contig 14437 bp, 12 predicted proteins | sample Hoacrofraction12_FD_59098 | JGI IMG/M metagenome (GOLD analysis project Ga0065711, IMG submission 59098) | Hoatzin crop microbial communities from Cojedes, Venezuela - Epithelial fraction 12 v2 (version 2) | ecosystem: Host-associated > Birds > Digestive system > Esophagus > Crop | place...
CCAATGACAGGACAAGGGGCAACGGGCACAAACTGAAGCAGAGGAAGCTCCAGCTGAACCCGATGAAGAACTTCTTCCCTCTGAGGGTGACGGAGCCCTGGCCCAGGCTGCCCAGGGAGGCTGTGGAGTCTCCTTCTCTGGAGATATTCCAGACCCGCCTGGCCACGGTGCTGTGCCCTCTGCTCTGGGTGACCCTGCTTGGGCAGGGGGTTGGGCTGGGTGACCCACAGAGGTCCCTGCCAACCCCTGATGTTCTGTGATTCTGTCTCTGGAGCCCCTGGCTCTGGGAAGGGGGAAACGTCTCTGGAGCCCCTGGCTCTGGGGGACACACACATCTCTGGAGCCCCTAGCTCTGGGGGCATGCGCCCCTGGCTGAGGCCAGATTTCCCCCCAAAATGCTGTCCCAGGGTACCCAATGAGGGCTTAGCTGCATTGTAATCGGTGAATTTGTTAATCAGTGGAACTGTTAACGCTTTAGCTGGGAATAGAGCATGAGCGTTATATTGCTTGTACTGTGCTGGTTGCAGCAGTCCTAGAAACACCGCTCCTTCAGTGGGAGCTGATCAGCTGCCTGCTATTGTCTGTGCTTTGGCACAGGAAAAGCAGCAATATCGCTTCCTCTAACTGCCAGTTGGCTTCTGAAATTTAGCATAACTCAAAGGAGAGGATTATTCTCTTCGCATGGGTGAAAAAGGCTACTGGACAATTGCAGCTTCCCCAAGTCACCGAGCCATGGCTTGGGGTGGCTGGCCAGATGCTTTCACCAGTTCTGTGGCTCTGATTGCTGAAGCGAACCTGCAAGTTTGAAAATGGTTCGGGTCCAGTAGCTGCGACTGGATGTGGTAGGTGATGAACACATGCTGCTGTCCTCCTCTGCCTTTGATAACAGAACTTTTGGGAGGAGTTTGCATGTTGACCTTGTCGTCCTGGCTGGATTCCATCGTGAGTAGTTGCACTTTATCTTCCTAAAATTTTCAGTGTAATTTCAACCCAAGAAATTATGCTTTCTTATCCTAAAACAAATGATCGTAATCATTACTACGACGTGGCTGCATTTCAGCGGTAGGTGAATGGCTAGAGATCCGTTAGGAGAGAGTTTGTTACGGAATGTGGAGTTATCTGGTTAGTCTTTGACTTTATTTTGTAACTGCAGCTGTGGGGTAGTTTTATTATTAACCGGTAGCAAAATATCTTCTGTGTGTGGATGGACATAACTCTGCGTTTTGGTCAGCTGGTAATCATTTCTGTACCAAAGTAGTGATTTAAACATTTCATGTTCTCTGTATTTATAAAGTTAAAAATACATAGATATAAAAAAGTCTGTCCGTGTGTGTATATGTATTTAAAAAAATATATATATAACCTGAAAAGAACTGACGGCAGTCCTTGTAGTTGAAGGACAATGTTTTGTAAAAACCAGTAATAATTAACTGATTTTCAAAATGTGCAATAAACCCCCCTGTGAATTACAAGAGGCCTTTCCCTCAGCTTTCTTACCCTGCTGTCCAAAATACCTCCATCTGTGCTGATCATTCCTCGTGTTTCATACAGAAATGATCCTGGTATCTCCAGAACAGTCATGGGTATTGCTGCCCTGGTGTCTATTTTATTGCACAGGGCTCCGTTGTGGCAGCAAATGCCCACTGTATTAGAAAAGGTGCTGCTGCTAACAGCCCCCTGAGCATTACCTGGAGTTAGGTTTTCAGTTGAACCTTGAAACGCTTCTTAGGAAGCTGCGGAATGTGTTTTAGCTTTGGGACTTTCAGACTCGGTAAAGCAGGTATAGCTCTCTTTTACAAGAAAGGTGTGTGGGTTTTTTTTAAGTAATTATCTCTTGTATTAAAAATGAACTGCAGAAGCATTTAGCTGTTGTGAAGTTTGACGTCAGAATTCTGTTTTCCTCCAGCAGATGTTGCCACCAGCAAGGGCAATAGAGGGAGCTCTGTTTTGTGCATCCTTTTAATTAGACCCATAAGACAGTAGGAAGAACACAGGACAACGAATTCTTATTCTATTAGACGACAAGTTAGCTTAAACATGATACATCTTCAGAATAGCAAACTTTTTGTTATTATAAAACTCTGTATCTCTTCTGCTAACGATGCCTGTGTTTATCTTGCAGAGCTCTAGACGAAATCTCAGAAGTGTTTAGGATATTTAGAAACAAGCTTTTCAAAGTTTCCTGTTGGCAGGCTTCAGGAGAGCTTAGTCTGAATAACCATTAGTGCGCAGATGAAGTCAGCTGCATTTATGCTTCGATGCTGGAGTCAGTCATTGGATTGATTTCTACACATACATTGAAAGATGTACGGTGTCTTGGCAGTGTCTCACCTCCTCGGGTCACGTGGTTACAGTAAGCGACATTTTACAGTTCTGGAGGTTCTCGGTGATGTTGAAGTACTAATGAACCTGTTCACTTATGTCTTGTTGTGTAGGTGGCCATCGCTGCTGAAATACTATAGCCACACAGATGGTGTTAGCTGGCTTGAAGAATACAAAGCACGGCACAATGCTGGTCTAGAAGCCCAGAGAATTGTAGCTTCGTTCTCCAAAAGGTTCTTTTCAGAACATGTGAGTCGTCTTCTCTGTGTCTGTGCAACAGCCTAGCTGCGTGTACAGTACTGCTTATTAGTTTGCCTTGCCTCTCTCTTCACATCTTTTCAGCTATGGTGTGAGAAAAAAATCTGTATTTCCTCACTCTGTGTGAAAATGCTACATCACCAGCCAAAAGGGGAGAGACAGTTCAGAACCCGCAGGTGCAAACTGCCTAGAGTCCAAAGCGCGCTCTGCGTATCGCACTCGGCTGTCCCCCTGCAGCTTTAAAAGCTCTTTGCTGCGTGTTCAGTCCTGGCTCTGGGAGCTGCTGAGGGACCGGTAGTTTGTTGACACATACCATGGCCTATGAATGTACCTCACGGCAGACCTTGTGCAGGGATACGTTCTGTGAGCCGTCAGAAGTCGTTTGAGAACAGGACCAAGGCACAGTAGGTTGACTGAATTGGAGAGTTTATTATCAAAGTTCGATATCCAACCATGACACCAAGATAGTTTTGCATTCGGTGTGAAAAAGGTGAAAATGTAGTTGTTCAGAGACACTTACGTGCATGTGGAAAAACAGCTATTTCATTGACTGTTTGCTTAATTGATGGCTGAGGGTTGTGGCTCTTTGGGTCAACCTGAAATTCTGTGAAATAGGCGTAAGTACTGCCTGTAACTTCAGCTGAATTAAGAAGTCTACGCAGGAGGCTCTGTGGCTCCTTTGCAGATGTGTTGTGGTCCGGCAGAGGGTTCCCCTAAGATACAGGAGACCCGTGCTGAAATCCTCTTGCCTGGTTGTAAGCAAGGGCTGGCACCTGGGTTTCCACCCCTGGAGAAGGCAGCCGTGGGGCCAGGAGGGCGTTTGGAGACGCGTCTCTCTCAGCTGTTCATTTTGGACTGTCCCACTGCAGCAGGTAGACATCTGACCATGGAGAAATGTGTGTCAGGACATTAACCCAGGCCAGAGGCTCCTGGATTCCTACTGCTTCAATCACGTCTGCAAAGACAGTTGAGAGACCGTTCAGCAGTACCCAAAGGCCTGAGAATTGGGATCATCTCCTGCGGGGCTAGAAACTGCAGCTGGAGTCCCTGCGTAGAACTGAGGGGAAGAGACTTTCAACCCAGTTCCACTAGATCCTGCGGAGTGTCACTAGGCTGCAGGGTGATGGGCGTTGCTGTTTCCTTCCTCCCTTGGCCCATGTCCTATATTGAAAAGCTTGAAAGCAAAAAGATTTCTTACAGTTCAACCAAAGTTGAATTCTGGAAGAAAATAGCTGGGACAGTTAGTTTTCTTTCTGGTAGCTGGTGTCGTGCTGTGTTTTGGATCTGGGATGAAAGTATTGTTGATAACATACAGAAGTTTTTAGTTGTTGCTGAGCAGTCAAGGATTTTTCAGCTTCGCATGCTGGCCTGGCCTGCCGGGTGCATGGGAAGCTGGGAGCGTTTGCAGCTAGGACAGCTGACCCCAGCTGCCCAGAGGGACGTTCTGTTCCGTATGGTGTCACGCTCAGTAAATCAGCTGGGGGGGCTGGCCGGGGGGCAGTGATAGCTCCTCAGGGATGGGATGGGTATCGGTCATCGGGTGGTGAGCCATTGCACTGGTGCATCACTTGTTTTGTAGTAGTAATAATAATAACAACAACAGTAATAGTAATTATTATTGTTGTTATTATTGTCCTTAGCATCTCTTCCTTTGCTTTGCTAATAAACTGTCTTTGTCTCAACCCACGAGCTTTTCCTTTTTCCCATTCTCCTCCCCATCCCATAACAGGGTAGGGGGCTTGGGCAAGCGGCTGTGTGGTGCTTAGTGGCCAGCTGGGATTAAACCATGATGGATACATCAAGTGATTGTTTTAAAAAATTCTCTTCTATCAACAAACTGGTAACTGGGGGTTAGTGCTTGTCATTATTGCCTGATCAGATGAGGTTTTTAAGCATGGGTTTGAGGCTGAAATGAAGGCTCCTGCTCCTTCATTCCTTCCCCCAGGAGCAATCTGCTACACTAGGCAGGATTTTTAGAGGTTCAGTCAACCACAGCCAAAAGTTGATTTCACCTTAAAATTACTTTCAGCTTGGGCCCAGCCTGCACAGGATCTGGTGTGCGTCTGCTGGCCCATGCACCTACTGTAGGAGCCCCGAATTCCATAGGAGATAGCTCAGATTGCTGTAGGGTGCTACTGCGGCTCTGAGTGGATACTTGTAATAAATCCATGGAGTGGAGGCTATGAGTGGTTGGTGAGCTGGACATTTTTAAGGTCTTACATAAATCTAAAAAAAATAGAACAAAATTAGTTTTGAGACCTTATATGAAACTACGTGCTTTTGGAAAGAATCTGTTGTGCTCTGTGTAATTCATTGTCTGGTTTGACAGGTGCCCTGTGATGGATTCAGTGACATTGAGACTCTCGGGTGCCCAAGTCATTTTTTTGAGGATGAGCTGATGTGTATTCTTAACATGGAAGGAAGGTAAGAAACAGAGGAGTTATTGCAGAAATGGAAGAGATTTTTCCGCTTTTACTGGTTAAAGGAGAATGGTACTGTGGTGAGTGCCTGACCTCAGCTTCTGTCACTCTGATAAAACAACAAACAGAGGCTTACCAGGGATGGGAAGTATTTCTGTGTGTTTAATTACAGAAAAAAATTAATATTCCAAGAAAAAAAACAAACATGTAAACTATCCTAAAAGAAGAAGGTCCTCTGGTTTTGTGTTGCTGTTCGTTGCTTGTTTCCTTGCCAGTTTGTGGCGTCTCTCGGGACGTGTTCCATGTACCCTCTTCTCTGCAGTAGTTTTGGCTTAGGGACATCCTTATGTTCCTTTTTTATTTAAACCTGGAGCAGTTTGCTGAACTGGTTTGTGGGATGGGCCCGCGGCACCGGAAGGAAGCAGGGGTACTCAGTGAGGATTGCCACCATGAGTCCTTGTGTCGTCAAACTAAAGCCTTTTATTTTTTTTTTCTTTCCCCTGTTCTTGTTGCTTTTCTTAGCTGTAGTAGGTTGGTACCGTGTTTTTTTCCCCAAATAAGCAGGTGGGTTTAAGTCAGCTATAGCAAAATTTGCAGTTCTGTAAATTGTTCAGAGAGGTGAAATGTCAGGCAGGTAAATAAAACTTGTGGGTTTGCATCTGCCTAGATATTCTCATTACCATGGTTAACGCTGGGCAAGATGAATAAGTCACTGCTTTATGTGAAGGCTTTCCTGCTGGTAGCGTATAAACCATGCTGATTTTGCTGTGATATGAAGCAGCGATAGATTGCTCTTAGTGGAGTCTAATAGCCTTGATTAAAGGGGCTGTTGGTAGAGCTTGAGAAAACATAACCGGAATGGCAATCATCTCATTTTTGCTTTTTCACATCCATTTTATTACCTTCTCTATTTGAACTGGGACTAAACATCTCTCATTTGACAACTGGTTAAAAAGCTTTTGAGCCTTTGCACTGGCCAAATGCCTCCCCATAAAGCAGAATTGATGCTAATTACAGCCTGATTAAGCTGTAGTCATTGCCATTCAGGAGCATTAGGCTAAATCATTTCCCTGGAAGATATCCCAATAAAGCAGTTGTCCCTATTGAGCATCCCAGTTTATTGGAAGGGGATAAAGTGTTAGGAGGTTTGATTGTTCTCCTGTCCGGTAGGATGGACAAGGCTGATTTCACCTGCAGTCTGGAGGAGAGGAAATGTGAGCAGGGAAAGAGGGTTGGAAATGGGACTTGTTTTAAACACCTGGCAAGGACAGAGCCTGGGAATCATCAGAATTCTCCCTTTGGGTTTTTTGGGAGCCAGGGCTTAGTGCCGTTCCCAACTATTTGGTGTAAAAGCGCTCGGTGAGGTGCTGGGTAACCCATTGCTGAAGGCCGGGGCTTGCTTAGATACAGGTGGTTTGAATACCTCCCAGTTGGTCTGTTGCATTGCAGGTGACTTCTTAAACCTGGCCTGGATAGTAGACAGCTCTCTGCTCCTCCTGCTTGGGCACTCTGCCTTCACGTGTTAAGTTAGAAAGTGGAGGGGCTTTACTGTGAAAGCTGTAAGGTTTCGGGCTGTGGGATCTACAGGCCAACTGTTGATCTGTTCCTGCCTTTTCAGAGCAACAGAGGTGTTCTGTGGTTTGTTTTCTGTTTTTCTTCTGAACACTGTTGGGCCTGCATTTGTGTCCCTCATCAATTTCTTTTTAACAGTGAGAGGATTTTTTTCTGATTTTATTCTGGAGGGATCCGGTCAGACAGAGGGTAATGTTTTGTGAATAAAATACAGGATTTTAATCAGATACTCCTGAGCTACTTTAGTTAGGTTCTGTGTTGATTCCCATGATACTGTGTCTTCTCAAAATGGTGTATTGGTGCTGGCATAAAAATTGGAGATGATAGGAGCAATGTTTTGCAAGTGTCTGGTATTGTGTTTTTTTGTTGACGAGTGTCCTCTTAACATTTACCTTTTTAGTTGACTCTTGGGTGATAGTTGTGTGGTCAGTCATCTTTAGAAAAGCAGTAGTCTCAACTACAAATCTATATTCACTGGAAAAGTTAAATCAAATGTTCACCCTTAAAGTGCTGGTTTAGGGCAATACTGCTTTTTGTATTTAAATGTGCAGGAAAGGTCTAACCTGGAAGTACTATGCAAAGAAAATTCTATACTTCCTACGGCAACAGAATATATTAAAAAACCTGAAGGAGTATCTTCAACGCCCGACTGATCAGCAGTCATTTTTGGAAGGTAAGTCTTTGGCAGAAATCCTGTGTAGACCTCCTAATGACAGCTTTCCTTCATTGCTGTTTTACTTGGAGAGCGCCTTCCTTGCTTGTGTTTCAGCTAGCCCTTGGGCAACAACTCGGAATTACGTATGGATTGTTGATGTACCTGAAATCCTCAAAACCTTGCAGTAGTAGCGTAGTGTTGCATCAGAACGTCAGGGTTACGTGAGCTTTGTCAGTGCTGTCTGCGTGAATCTGCCCATGGACAGGTGACCTGAAAAGCGGCAGAGAAAATGTTAAAACACTTGCACCTGAATCTTGAACAGTGTATTGAGGAAATCAGCAGTGGCTCGGCATCCTAATTAGCTGACGCTGCAGAAGCATTTTAACCGTGGCGCGCGGGCTGAGTATGGCCTAACAGAACAACTGATCTGATTTCGAGTCAGCTCCCTGCTGCCTCCTTTCCCGAGAGCTTCTCACATGAGGGCAAGGAGCAAGCTGCAGGCAGGGGGAATTGGTGTCGCTGTGGCTTTCTCTCGAGAGCTGTCTGACTGCTGGACCGTTGGAGCTGTGCGACGTAGAGCTGGGGAGTGCATGGAGGTCCAGTCATGTGGTGGGAAGGCACATGCACCTGCTGCGAAGAAACAAAAGGCTTTTCTGCAATTCGTGTCGTCAGTCCGGTGGATTATTCTCTGCTTCAAGCTTCATATGGAGAAGGTGGTCTTCAGAACGGGATGAAACTTGCCAGTGTCTGTAGAAGAGTCTCTTACTTTTGATACAGACCTCAAAAATGGTGTAGGAAAGAGTCTCTTAACACCAAAGCTAGTTCCTGTTAGTGGCAGTAGACTTTGAAGAAGGGACTGTGTTAGTGTGAGAAAGCCAAAAGTGGCTTTTTCTGGAAACAATCAAGGCAGTGAATTATGTGACTTAATCACATGGGCAAAAAATACTGCATTTCTCTGCCACAGAGGTGCTGTTAGAGCACCAACAGGTAGTCTTTTGTGAAACTTCACCTGGTCAGCATGGAGAATACTGCGGGGGGTGGGGGGAGAAGACGCGTGGGGGGAGAAGACCCGTCCTGCAGAAATCCTTCAATACAGGCCTGTCGTGGATGTGTTAGTGAAGCAATGTAGGAACCTGGAAGAGGTACGATCCATGCAAAATTCTTGGAAGTGAATACAGTTGATTGCAAAGGTTGAACAGTATGAAGGCTGTGGAAAGAGCAGTGGTGACAAGATGGCAAGGAGGTGATTCTGAGAAAGGGCTATTTTTTTCCTGCAGAAGTTTTACAGAAGAGGCTTGGGCAGAAGGAAAATGAAAATCTGATCTGTTACAGTGGGGATTTGACATGAAGATGGAGAGCAGGCGTGGAAGAGAGGAATGTAGCAGAAGAGGGAACGATGAGCAAGAATGATAGCTATGGAGGATATGGCAGGAAGAAGTCAGAACTGATGCAGAAGTGAAGTTGAGATTGTTTCACTCTCTGAATAAAAAACATTGCACATTGGGAGGATGCCAGGAGGTGCAGTGTGACTGGAGAGATGGCTGCTTAAGCCTGGTCTGGCAGCATACCTGCCCAACCTACAAATCTATTGCTTTCCATTTCAGAATGGTGGAGAGGGAAGTACTGAATTTAATTGGCATTTATCACGTCAGCTTATTCTTTGCGTTTTACCTGACAACTCCAATATATGACTGCAGATTTTAAAAGGAAAGCTCTTGTCTTCTGCTGCAATTGCTTGCTGCGTGCCTGGAATTTAAAGTAGATAAAACTAAGCAAAGAAAAAAACTGAAGTCCTGTTTCTTATATAGTTTGTTTTTTCCAGGTGCTGTTTTAATTGACCAATACTGTAACCCACTGTCAGACATCTGCTTAAAAAGTGTCCAGGCACAGGTGGATGATATCACAGATAAAGTGCGCAAAGTCCTGCGGACGAAAAACCCAAGGCACCCCAGCTTGGCTTCCAAGGCAGGTACTGTACAGAAACATATGCTTTAACGCAGAGCATCTCTGGAGGCCTCGGCAGAGGCAGACCAGGTGAAACAGCTGTTGAATTATTGCAGCTTAAAGCTGGTGTTCTTTATCCCCTGGCAAGCATATTCTGACATTGGCTTAAACCATCATTCAGGAAACAGCCATTTGGTCAGTCACGGGAACTCAGTAGCCCAGGGTTGCGTGTCCCTCTGATGCTGTCTAGGCAAAAAGGATTGGCAGGGGAATTCTTCTTTTCCCCATTTTTCCCTGAAGCCTTAAGTAGTCTTCATGTGTAGCGGAGCTGTGGGACAGGGGATCGACCTCTTTTCCTCTGCAAGTCTCAAAAGGTCAGCAGCAATGGAAAAGATTTGTGCCTTAACATCTCCAAAGGTCGGGCAGCGTCTTGCTCCTTGTTTTTTATAACCGTTACCTAACGTTTGCTGTCTTTCAAAGAGAGAATGAGCGATCTGTCTGTATCTGTATAGCCGGAGTGGCCAAGCTGGGACTCCGGAGCGGGGAAAGCACGCTTCCCATGCCGGAGCAGCGTGGCATGTCCAGCTGCCGTGCAGTGCTGGCGCAGGGTGGTTGGGATCCGGTCCTCCAGCCCCGAAGGGAAGCGTGGCCGCAGCGTTGCGCAGCTGGGGTGCAGAGCAATCTGCTGAGCCAGGCCACGCTGCGAGCAGAGCACTGGGGCTCTGCCGTGGTCAGCTCCAGCCAGGCTCTTGACTGACTTGAGATGAAATCTCTTGTGTTCTCAACCCATGTGAAGAATTTTGATATGAGGTTCGTTGCAGAACGGCTAAGTACACTTGTTTTCTCAGTCTTTATTTCTTTTCATGTTTTTTTTAGGAGAGGTTGTGATTCCAGAAGTGGAGCTTCAGCGGCAGGTACTTGATGCTATGAATTGTGTCCTATACGAGCAGTTAAAATACAAAGGAAATGAGCTGGATTACTATAACTCCCTGAATTCATACATTCACCAGGTATGTATATGTTAGGTGAAAAAGGAGGCTGCAGGGCTTGAGATGTTCTATTTGTGGTGTTTCTTTGTCTGAAAGTAGTCAGACAAATAATTCTCTCTGAAAATCAGCTTGCTGTAAAGTCAGTATGATGTGATCTCTTAGTGCGTGTTCTGTCAAGTTGGTGTATTTTCATTTGTGAAATCAGACCTTGACAGGGGTTGTGTTTTGCTTAATATCCCACATATTTTTTTTATCACATTCTTATCCCCCAGGTTTTGATCCGCAGAACAGGAATTCCCATCAGTTTGTCTGTGCTTTATTTAACAATTGCCAGGCAACTGGGAGTCAAACTTGAGCCAGTCAACTTCCCTAGCCATTTTCTGCTGCGATGGTGTCAAGGAAAAGAAGGGTAAGTGATCTGCTGAATTTTGAAGTTCTGTCCACAGTAATAAAAGCCAGAAAGCATCTGCAGCTCCAGACCTATTCCAGAATGTTTGATTATTTTCTGTCTGTAATTATAACATGTATGGAGGAAAGGATCAGACCTCTAAAGAAGTTTTCCCAGATCTCAGAATTGCTGCTGGTAAATGATATCAGGTTTCCTGAGTGTGAAATAATAGTAACCACGAGGTAATGTTTCTCTTATTTAAGAAGGTTACGAAAAACTGACAATAAGAAAGAAGGTGCTGATGTCATGTAGGCTTTCATACAAAACACTTGCTGGAGATCATTGCTGTTGTTCTGTGCATTCATTGAATTCTCTGAGTCAGTGCAGGATACATCTTTGACCAGATCATGATCAATTTACAAAAATCTGTATTTTGTGAATGACACCAGCAGTCCAGCTGGGAGCGATGGTTTTGTCTACGTATACCCCTTTTGGCACTAGGCTTCAGATGTCGTATGCATGGGCTGTGTTACACTTCCCAGTGCAGTGTCGTAATATAATCTAGCGATAGATACAGCAAACCTGAAAATATCTGAAGCAAAGAACTGGCATGATGGAGTGCAAATGTCCCCTTAGTTTCTCTGTCTTTCCCAATGTATGTTTCTCTGAAGAAGAAGCTAGGAGGAGGGAGAAGGTAGCAGGTAATCTCTGTTTAGGAGGGAGCTGAGGTATGAATGACACTCTTAAAAACAATCTTGAAAGTGCTGAGGGAAGAACGGAAACAGGTAGTCTTGCTTTACCACAAGACCCCTCATCACAATTTAGTTTCCCTGTTGTTCTTTAGAAGCACAGATATTTTTGACTACACCTACATCGACGCCTTTGGGAAGGGGAAGCAGCTGACGGTGAAGGAGTGCGAGTACCTTATTGGCCACCATGTGACTGAGGAGTTCTATGGAGTGGTGACTTCAAAAGAGGTCTTGCAGCGTATGGTGGGAAATCTCTTAAACCTTGGCAAGCGGTGAGTTGTAACTGAGGGTCATCTGGCCCGTAAGGCCTGTGGAAAACAGGGCCCCAAGTACACTGTCTGCGTGTCCAGTAGTGCTTTTTCACAGTATTTGAGTGAGTGCTTTAAAAAGGTCTCAGTCACCCCAGGGGAGCTTGAAAATTCTGTATGTCGTGTTGCATTGTCTGGTTGCCTTTAATCATTCGCAGCAGTATTGTGTGGAAGCAAGAATATTTAGTAAAGCTGGTTCCCCTCACGAAAATGGACAGATCTTCTTTTTTCTTTGTGAAAAGGGACAGTCTGCTCTTCCCTTAAGAGCAGAAACCTTCATCATGATCTGGTAAGCGTAACCCACGTGCTCGAAAGAGCGGTTTCGAAGGTACTGTTGGTTTGTAGAAAATCTGGTTTTATTTTCAAATACCCCTGATAATCACTTTCCCAATTAGCTGTAGATAGACATCATGGAGTGAAAGGTTAGCGGTGGACTTGGTAGCGCTAGATTAACGGTTGGACTCGACGACCTTCAGGGTCTTTTCCAACCTAAATGATTCTATGATTCCTTCAGGTGTATTAAGCTAGGGGAAAGCAGATTTCGAAAGGCAATGACTTGGAGAGTGAGTTCTTGGTGTAGGGTCATTTGACCGAGCAGAATACCAATGCAGTGGGAGGGTAGAGTCCAACCATCAGTTGTATAGTGTTTTTCCTTCTGAGCAGGCTGTTGGATGTGAGGAGTGAGGGTTGGCCCGGAGTCACTCTTACTGAATGGGCATGCCTGTACCTGTAGCATCGGTTTTGGTGACTGTCCCTGTACCCGCAGAGCACTGGGGGTAGGGGTTGTAGAGCTAGCCTTACAATTGAGTTTCTTTTTTGCTGGCAGAGAAAGCACTGATCAGTCTTACCAACTCTTGAGAGACTCGTTGGATCTGTACCTGGCCATGTATCCGGACAATGTGCAGCATCTAATGCTCCAGGCTAGGTTATACTTCCACCTGGGAATCTGGCCAGAAAAGGTACTTCGCCACTCGGTCGTGTGTTTGCTGGTAGGCTAAGCGCTGTTAACACTAGTCTATTGATTTCTGGACTGCGTCAGCTTGCGTTACAGTCTGCCACGAGTTGTTTCTGTAATAAACGCCATCGAACGAGTTATCACGTTTCAGAGAATCAATTTCTGCTATATGAAGCAGGGAAAAGAGGAGGATTCTGTCTTGCTTGCCCTAGGGGAGACTTGTGAGCAGCCTCGAGCCTGGGTCATAATTTATGGTTTACTGCCCAAGTCTGACAGTTTATCTTACAACCAATACTGTGGACTTTCATCTGTAAGTTGTGAGAGCATTCTTTTTGGTTTATGCCTAGATTACGGTAGTGGTGTTAAAACTCTTGCTGGACTCATGAAAAAGGAGCAGTTACCTTATCAAAAAACTTGTAGGAAACTATCTTTTATAAATACAACCAAAGCTGTTCTCTGAAACCTTAGCCACACCATCAGTGGCTCTTGTGAAAAAGCAGCTTAAAGAAGAATCCCAAGGATGGGAATGCTACTGTGGCCCTTAGCCTAGAAACTCAAGTTCTGCCATCTTGTGAACGTGGGAAAGAGGGTGAAGACACCTACAAGTTGTCTGAGTTGTCGTCCGTGTCTTTCACTGAATTTGAGGGAGGCACAGGGAGGAAGCAGGTAGCTTGGAAGCTATTGTTTTTCAGTGTGTCACAACAGCAAAGAGGTGTTCCTTTTCTACTTTAATTCCTGTACCGCTTCAGAGAAGCCCACACGCTTGGGCAATGCCTGTGCCATGTCCAAATGGGAGGTTTGGGTGAGGGGGCAGAAGTATTGGCTGAACAGCTGAGCAGAAAGCAAAGCTCTTCCTACCAAATGAACTGAAGCTCAGCGCTGCTGGAGAGGCTGCCTTCCTTTTGAAGAGCAAACTGTGCTAAGCTTGCCGTTCCTTTCTTGTGGCAGCAAGTTTCAGGGTCGCCACAGAAGAACCAGCATGAGCTAAGAAATTGTGTGCAGGGGGGACTTGCTGGGCTGAAACAGCAACCGTAGGTAAATAGGGGACAGCGAAGTGAAGCGCTGAAGTATCTTCCTTACCCTTTCTGGCGCTGAGTGATGTGTTTGTACGGCGCCACGGCTTTACCTGCTCGTGTTTTGCTGCCCCTCACAACAAGTAATACAAGCTGGGTTTTACATGTCGTTTCTCTGCACCACATCGCCAGATGCAATGAAGATGTGCAAAGTCGGACTGTTCAGTATTGCATCCTCGTATGCATCCAGTTGTTCCAAGCTATCGGGCAGGACTGTAGCGTGTCAGAGAGCATGCTCGATGTCTGACGGAACAGAAGGTACCAGATTTAATAGAGGTCCGCCAAATTTATGGGAAGTGGTACAAATTCTTACAAGTCAAGCAGAGCTAGCCAGACAGTTGTCCTAAATGTTTGCAAATAGCAGTAAATTAAATTGCCAAGAATCTCTGGTAGCTATGGTTGTTGTGCTAGGCCTTCCCCTTTCTGTGGATTTTTCAGGATTTTCACATCTTGTTTAAGATGCCAGCCATAGAAATTCAGGTGGCTGAGAAGCCTGAGCTGTGTTTCTTCTTCTCATACCTAATTACTCACCTGTTCTTCTGAATTTATTTTCTTCATATCTTGACTGACATTCGTGCTCGATAGCCTGAGATTTCTGTTCCTCTGCTGCTGCTGCTCTGACCTTAGTGTTGATCAAAACTTCCAGTGTGTGATCAAGGAGACAAACCTTTTGCTAGCTGCTAAGGTGTGTCAGGTTTTGGAGCTGTGGCAGCACTTGAGGTATTTGAAGGTGGAATGGATGTATCTGTCTTTTCCCAACCTGTTTAGACAACAGTTTTGGTAAGGGCAAGGAAGGAGGTGGGG
>Ga0065711_1010126_pt1 | contig 14436 bp, 8 predicted proteins | sample Hoacrofraction12_FD_59098 | JGI IMG/M metagenome (GOLD analysis project Ga0065711, IMG submission 59098) | Hoatzin crop microbial communities from Cojedes, Venezuela - Epithelial fraction 12 v2 (version 2) | ecosystem: Host-associated > Birds > Digestive system > Esophagus > Crop | place...
TATATATATATATATATATATATATATATATATATATATATGAGGGAAAGAAGAATGAGTAACATTGCGCTTTACACAAAGTGTTTTCAATTAAGCATCCAATTAAGACCAGAACTGGAAGAGTATCTGACAGCCTCATACCTATTGTGGAAGGTATAAATACTTACAGAACGCGTACTTCTGCCTGCTCTTCTCCATCTTTCTCTTTGACTGGTTGGGAGATATTCAGGTGTGCGGTCTGGGGGTGGAACTCAGAAACGTTGGAAAATGAATTCAGCAGTACTTTGCTCTTTGCTCTCTTAATGGCTGATGACTGGAGGCAGGTTAGCTGGCTTTTTGCCCTTCAGATGTGTGTCAGGCACCATGTCTGGACTGTTGTAAACGGGACGCAACCAGAGCCAAAGTGTGGTGTTTAACTGCCAGCGGCATCCAACACTTCGGACCCAACAGCACAGGTGGGAAAGCTGGCAGAACGTGGGGGTTTTTTCTCATTGCAGAAGACATAACCCAAATTGGGTAGGGAAGATGTAGACTACAAGTTGTGAAGGCTGGATTTACCTGCCTGACTTTTCACTGTGCTGTGTAGCTTACAGATTTATAATAGGGAAAAAGAAAAAAAAATAAATTTAACAAAACCATCCCTTTATTTCAAAAACCAAATGCTTGTTTTAAACTGTTAAATTGAACTGGTCCCTGGAAATATTTTGGTTGCCTTCTGCTCTGCTTTTTTACATTTTTTAGCTTGACATTCTGCTTTTGGCATAGTCAGTGCATAAATAGGTTGCACGTGTTTATTCATTTTATGCTGTGAACACGGCCACAGGGTTCATGATAGAAAAGCATTCTGGTATTGACACGAAATTAGCTTGCCAAGCATTTTATTTCTTTTGGAGGCTGCATCAAGTAACCCAATTAATGGCACACTCCTAAAGCAAGTACTAGCCACCACCACCACCACTGCTCAGTGGGGGACAAAAAAAGCGTTTGTGCATTTCTTGCAACAGAGTTAAATATTTTGCAGAATAGTATGATGCAAATCGCATAGCTGGTGTTGGTTACAAGGGCCACAGTCCTGTGTCTCGGGCATCACAGTGATTTTAGTATAAAAATAAATGCAAAAATAAACGGCGCTCGTGACAACTGTGATACTATATCACTGCCACAAGAATATGAATCTTATTAGAAGAATGAGATGGGAAACTGGCTTGGTTTCATTAACAGGACAGTGGGAAAGCAATCCTGTGCAGAGCATCTTGCGCCTGTTCCTGCTTACCACTTCAACGTGCTTGGCCTGCTGGGTACCCTCTTATGGGTTATGCAGCCAGTCTGGGATGAAGCCATGTTTTACAAGAACCTCGCAGGAATTGGGGAATATACTTCTCACACTAACTGTAAGGAGCACAGTGTTCAACCCCACAGCTAAACGTAAAGGAAGGCTAATCAGTGGCTCCCATCTTTGGTGTTTGTTTTATATTTTGGTTTTATCATTCTTGAAGCATGTTCTTGTCTCTTCTTGACATTCTGTATGCTTTAAAATTAGGTACACACATTTTGCCATCATTCAAATGAAGAAAATCACAAACTGACTTTGATCGAAGAATAGTAACATTCTAATGATTTCTCAAGCTCATAGCAATTTTCTCAAATGAATGCATAACTTAAAAAGATGAGGTTAAAAAACCCTAAACTTTTTGGTTACAAAGAGGCTGGACGTTGTACAACCTTAATATTTTCTGTTGAATCATACCCACATGTCTATGTGGAATATTTATGGGTGTTTTCAAGATACTTAGAAAAATTTTCATTCACCAAAAGTAGGTTTTCTATAAAGAATGTTTCAGTTTATTTGAAAATAAATCCGGGGAAAGCTGATGAGATGCCTACATGCTATCTCAGAAGATGAAAAATGAGTCTTTGAAAATATTCAAATGTTAGTCTTTCATACAAAGCTGATTTTTGACCTGCTTGCATTCTTTCTGTTTTCCTTCTCTTTTACAGGGGTACTGATAGAAGATCTCCGTATTATGCTTCTGCATACACTTAAGACTGGATACTTAAGTGATAGCTTTAACATTCAACATTTACTTCTCACTCTTGTGTGATACCTAAAAGTCATCTTCCTGTTTTCATTAATTCTGATTACCCAGTCATTTCCAACTGTTAATTAACTAGTACGATCAAATAATTTCTCTAACATTATTTTAAGGCATTGATCAGCATAACTTTGAACTCAGAAGTCATACCCAGTTCTGCAGCAACCCCTCAGATGAATGCCAAAGTAATTGGCTCCCTCGGAGATAATGCCTGTAATCACGTAAATCAATAGCAATATCGCGAGTCTCTGCCAACAAGAACAGAGCACAATCGGCCAACTTAGCTCCTTGATCGACTGAGATAGTGAAATAAATACCATCATGCAAAAAGATCCTCCTGAAACATGTTTCTAGAAGGCAAGACCCGGGAATATTTTGCCTCCCACAGGTCCCAAGTGCCTTTATCTCCAGGAAAAAACCGAAGCCTCAGAGGCTGACTGATCTGCTTGTAGTGGTGTTGTAGCTATTCCTTACTGGGCAATCTCCTGAATAGCTCTGAGCAGATATGCTCTGCAGGGTGGCGAATTCATGTTACTTAAGAGAAAGATGGGATATTGTCTGCCAGCACGAGGGAAAAAGTACAGAAAAGAAAGGCTACAGAGCAGCGTCCTGTGGTTCAGAAAGCTCCTGTGAGGCCCTGAGCACACCTACGCTGTGTGATGGAGGGTGATAATAAATGTCCATGCTGGCAGGTGGGTTTGCAGCGGGGTGGGCGGACGTGCGTGCCCAGACTGGGGAGAAATGCTGCTTTTTCTTTCACAGTGCTCCTCTCAAGCTGAAGGTCTCCTGCAGTACTTCTGGTGCTCATGGTCCAAGCCGGGCAGCGAGACTGGGTAGCAGCCCTCCTCGGTTGCTGGTCACCCTGCCCACCATGACGGGTCAGAGCTCCGGGCTGTATTGCACGTGGGGCTGGTGTGGGGCTCTCCTTGGCTCTGTATTGCGCCCTAGAGCTGTGTCCTTATAAAGCACAGGAACCTTAGATCCCCAGAGGTCTGTAAACTCCTTTTTTTTGAGTTTCACAACAAATAAATGAGAAAATAAATTTTATTTCTAGAATATATGAATTTGATATTCAGCTACAGGCTGGACTATCATAATTTTTTAGAGAATGACACATTGATAAAAACTGGAAACACTGGTAGAAATAAAGCAAAGCAGCATTACACTCTTCTGAACTTCTTCTTCTTTTGGGTCTTGCTAATGGGCATCTTAGTCCCTATGACTTATTCCTCTGCCAGTAAGAGAGGTCAGGGCCATTCTGCCTCCTTCCCAGCCGTGCTGCTGGACCGGAGACTGGCTGCAGACAGCTCCTGGCCAGCCAAGGGTGTGAGGGCCAGAAGTCTGTGCTGCGCTGCTGGACCCCGGGCTGTCCGTCAGACCGTGTCTGAAGTGAGCTTTGAGAGGAAGGCATTGAAAGAAGCTGGGCATTCAGCTTTCAAAGGATGGGGTTTGTGATTTGGGAAGTTTCTCACTGCTTCTGACAATTGGGTCATGAAGTTTTAGCTTCTTTTCTTCTAAAGGTAACAGAGGAAGAGCTAAAATAGACTGAATTGAAGTAAAGAACAGGTCTCCAGATTCTTTGTAGGCTAGGCATTGCTGTTGTGCGTGGGGTAGAATGCACTGTACTTTCATTTTTCTCATTACATGAGCCTTCATTGATGAACAGACATATGTCTGAACAATATTGTATTTGCTTCAGTAAAGCTGGATGTAGCGATACCAGAAATATGTACTGCAGGCTGTTGAAGAGATTCTTCATTGAAACTGGCAGTCACATTGGGAGCCAGCTGTTGGCTGTAGGTGGATCATTTTGAAGTATTTTACAAAAAGCTAGAGGATAATTCTAAATTTCTATAGTACAAGCCCAGGTAATTCCCTGAGTAGTCTAACCATGAGAATTGCGCAGGTTCTTGACACAGTAGTACCAGGTGCGATACAGCTTTTGTCTGTGATCCCTTGTACTAGAGAATTAAAGGAAGTGTAATGAATTCTGAGTCGGGGTATTGTAATCGGTACGCAGGAAGTGAAGGAAAAAATATATAGGATATATTCAGTTACACTCTCAGGAAATAGTAAAACCTCCCTGGTTTATGTCTGCCTATAAAGGTGCTCTATTCCAGCTGGCCATCGTAATGATAAAATACATTCTGTGTGATCATGGGCAAGTTCTCCCAGTGTATGGAGCAAATCCCTCTGAGCCTCTACTTTATCGATACAGTTGTATTTATCTACCTAAAAGGTTGTTTGGAGACTGTGAGGTCTTTGTATGAAACTCATTCTTGTAGAAAGCCAAAATATTATTATGCAATCTAAGAATAAACCCTAACTTCCAGCTCCCTGGGTATTACTTAGCTGAGAGAACTTCACCCAGGTGAATGACATTGAGGTGATGTGAATACAATTTAGCTGATAGAGTACACAAGCTACCAGCTTTGTGGTTTGAGAAGGATTTAAACCAGTAAAGTGCCACCTTCTCCTCTTNCTCTCAGTTTAANGGGCAAGCTGNAGCTGCTCTCTACCTTTCAGGTAAGCCAATGTATATAGCATTGTGTGTTTNGAGTAACAACTGTTCATAGCTTTGGCAAATAAAAAAAAGGGTACCCCTAATTTTGTAGGAAACATATTCCACAGTTTTTGGCTCAATAATTAAAAACAAATGACTGGATGAGTACCATGGTAGAATGAATAACAGTGAATCTGTGTACTGTTGATAACTATTTACATGCTGGATGTGCAGTCATCACTGTCTGGTTTTGTACAAGAGACTTGAACAGAACTACAACTCTTCCATTATACTGTCATGCTGAGAGCTAGGGTTGGTTTGTACAAGTGCTTTAGAATGAATATTTTTTAAAATATCAATAATAAAAATCAGTAGTAATTACAGATGTTAGACTAAATAAAGATTATGTAAAATAAAATACAATATGAATTTGATTTTCCAGTTAGGGACTCTGACCTACTGCTTGCTCTGAGCAGTACTTTTTTTTGGATGTTCTTTTATGCTCTGATCAGGTGTGAAGCTGTCAGGAGTGCTGTTGTATATATGATACTATATTTATGGATGCAGATGCAACACAGAGCTGAAATAAATATAGGACATTCATACCTCAAATCTTTTCTGCTTTTTAGTACAGTAGGCTGCAGCTTTGGCAGATACTCTGCAGCTGCTTGCTTATTCTTATTGATGTTTCTGAAGAATTAGATTCACCGATGTCAGTATTAAATAACATCTTGAATAGCCTCACAACTTCCCCTTGTCCCCAGTTCATTCATCCCAGCTCTTGGTGACTCTGTCTCTATGTCCTGGTTTTGCCTGGGACAGTTAATTTTCCTCCCAGTAGCTGCTGTGTTTTGGGTTTAGTAGGAGAAGAATGTTGATAATACACTGGTGTTTTTAGTTGTTGGAAAAAGTCCTTGATTTCTTAGCAGTCTCCTGTGTTCAGCTGATGAGGAGGTGTGCAGGAGCTGGGAGGGAGGCAGGCAGGTAGCCCAAGCTGGCCAGCAGAAGTATTCCATACCATGGACGTCATGCTCAGTTTATAAATGGGAGTTGGCTGCGGGGCAGGAATCTTCCTCTGTTCCATCAGTTTGAATCCTCTCTTTTTCGGGAGTTCCACGAAATCCACAGGTTATGGGTTCTGCGACTGCTGCTCGGGGACTGGCTCCAAATTGATCATTGGGTGGTGAGAAAATTGTATTATGTATAGTTTGTTTTGCATATTCATTTGTAGTAGTATTAGTATTTCCTTTGTTGTCTTATTAAACTGTCTTTATCTCAACCCACGAGTTTCCCCTTTTGTCCATTCTCCTCCCCACCCTGCTGGAGGTAGGAAGGGAAGGAGTGAGCGAGCGGCTGTCTGGTGCTTGGTTGCCGGCTGAAAGGTTAAACCGTGACACCCTGTAACTGCCGTGTTTTGGACCTCATGGAAATAAAATAGTGCAACCATCTAGTACAAGTGGCTGGAGCCGCAGCTGTCTTCTGCGTGCTGTAGCAGGCGCACAGCTAGGAGTGCTTCCTGAAGGCCGGGGTTTCTCAGGAAGCTCCGCGTGACAGTGAGCCGAGAGAGGCAGCTGAACACTTGGTTGGTAGACAGTGCTTGGTTCAAGAACTTGCTGGGGCTTACAGCATTGGCCACAGAATTCCCTCTGTGCTGAAAGCCAGGACCCCAAGAGGCTCTTCAGCCCCAAGAGTTGCCTCTTGTTTTCAAGAGCATCTGAAGTGTGTCCTGACAATACTTCAATAATGACAAAACCCAAAATAATTAACCCCTCCAGACCGTCTCACGCTAGCAGAATTACAGAGCAAGAGAGACGAGTGCAACACTTCAGGATGAAGGGATTTTTGCGTAACTTTTCTTGTGATTTGGACACAAGAATGTAAAAATACTGGTGGCCATTGTTACATATGGCCTACATCTGCCCAAAGAAGTCCCTGAAGAAAAACGCTGTGGTTTTTTTTTTCTTATTCTGGTCTAGGATCAATTCCAGTTCATATGACTGTCCTTGATGCATAAAAATATAGGTATTCGTTTTGCAGTACTTAAATGGCTTTCAAGGAAGGAGGACAAATGAGCTATACAATTTTTAATTGTTTTTATTAAGGTGTCAGGAGCAGAAGAGGTTTTTTTACTTGGGAAGGAGATAGCCTTAGATAATCATTAAAGAAGTGCCAGTCTCACAGTGGGGCCTCCATTTACTGCCTCTCCAATTTACCCGGAGACAGAGAAGTTGGGGCAAGTTGCAGAGATTTTTTTAAAAATCTAACTTCTTTTTTCGGCTGATCACCTATAAGCTGTCGGACCCCTGTTCTCCTATGCGATGCCTGTAGGAGAGAAAATTAGAGTTAAGCCGTTGACACGGCGTGCTTTCTCTGTTCCCGCTGCCGTTGTGCTTGCTGGTGGGTGCAGCTGCAGAGCCCCGTCGGGGAGCACCCGAGCCCCAGCATCCGGCTCCGCCGAGCGCACTTGGTGTGTCTGTAAGACACTCGTGGTGTCTGTGAGGATGGCAGTGTTTCCTCTCACTGATGCACGTATCTTCAAATCTGGTTGCAGATTTCGAGAGAGAATTTGGGGAAATGACATCTGAAGTGGCTGTATGTGAATAAAGATCAATGGACGGAGGAATCTGCATGTGGGTCAGCAGACGTTAGCAGGTCATTCCTGCTGCGGACTTGTATCGTTCTGGCAGTTTCTGTCCAAGCAGGACTATCTTTACCTAGATCTGAACACCCCACGTTTGTGATTCAGTTCTGTCAGCTTAAGATGAAAGTAGAAAGAATACAAAGTTTCAGCCACTTCTGGCAGACTCGCAATGCTTTGTTATTGCTCTTTTGTCCCAGGACTGCAGTTTCATTTGAACACAGGCAAGAGGCATTATGCTGCAACCATGAGAAATAAAAAATGACAGGTACGTGAACTCGGAACATTTCCAGTGCTCCATTTCCACTCTTCCCACACAGCTTTACTCCTCTCAAAGATAGTCTTAAAAAACAGTTATTAGTTTCAAGCTAAAATGTTTTGGATCTGGGCAAGTACTATGATTATTCTGCTAGTCTTATCCCAGCCACATCCTGCACTGAATATTCCCTTAGAAAGCCCATGGGTTAGACACAGTTAGGGGAAGCACACCACTCTCCTGCCCCTTCCTCGGGAAGATAATCTCCTCAAGCCCATTTTAGGAGCACTCTGCCACTTGCTCATTCAAAACACTGTGCTGACATGCTTTACAAACCGCTTGGCTAAGTTTCTGAATAAGCGTGAAAGCGTTTGCTAGAGCAGCTGAGAAGGTTTTCTTTGCCCCCTACCCTTGAAGGTGTCAGACTGCAGCGAGGTTGGGAGGGAGATGACTCCCTTCCTTCCCAGAAGTTAGCGGACAGCCCAGGTGAGACACCATCCTGGTTTCCAGCAGAAGACTCGATCTGCAAAGCCTTTTCAGGAAGTCCCTCGAGCTGATGGCACTGGAATATAAGATAATTTAAAACTTATTCCAGGTTATTTGCCCTAGCCAGTGGTAGGCAGTGATTGGTATGCAGATGTAGAAGATCATTGCTCTGTAGATTTAATGAAATCCTGTTATTTTACTTAATCCTAGATCAAATGAATCAGCTTTTTTACTTGTCAACTTGAGGGGAGGTGACCTAAGTGCGAAGGGACTAAGTACTGCAAAATTTACTCCAACTAGGATGATTCGTCAAAACACTTAGGGAATTCTTTGTTTTAAAGATGTAGTCGAAGTAAATACTAATATTATTGTTAGAGAGCTTGTTTATTTAGGTAGTCTCATAGAAGTCTAATATTTGTACACGACTAAGGCATAGTATCCTCAAAATTTGATATCAAAGTAGCTCTATGTTTTGGAAGAATAAATTAGGAACTGTGGTACAGTATAATAAAAGCAGTCTTCATTTGCATGTGCTAATTAATTTCTACTTTATCCCATCAACATTTGGGAGTAGTGGCCTTATTAGCAGGAATGAATTTGCTTATAGTCTGAAACTAGACACTGAACAAACTCAGTGAAGGTCACCCTTTTTCCTTTCAATTATCAAGGTTAATTATAAAATTAATTAGGTCAATTTGTAACTTTGATTAGGAGAATTTACCTTCTTTCAGCTTTGGCACAGAATCTGGATCTGCAGTGACAGATTTTGCTTTCTGACATCCTTCTTAAAAACTTTTCCAGGTTTTTGCTGCTCAGATGATGTCAGATTATTGAACTCAACATGGAGACTGTGTATTCATTTTATCTTGTTGTCATCCTTTTCCTGGTCTAATTCAATAATGAAATCTGGTTTTATAAAATAGTTTAACAATTTAACAGGAAACAGATTAAAAATTAATTGGTATGTGTTCTTTTCATCTACTGTTATAGTTATAATCTAGAGCACCGACATCGGTCATCGGTAGAACATTACCTTTATTTCTGGTTAATATTTCTGTTCAATAGCCTTGCTTTCTTCCATAACTATCCTAAAATTGTGTTCTTTGGCTCTTATAAAATAAATGAGGAATAGACGAGGACTTTCATTTTGCTGAAATTTTCTGCTGCTGTCTGGCACATACTAAAAGTGTTACTATGGCTTGATCCCAAATGACGTTAAGGCCCCAACATCACAGATGTGTGCAGGCTAAGCACAGACATTCTCCCCAAGAATTTGCAGTCTAAATAAACATGGGTTAATTGGCAAATACAAAAAAGTCTGGAGAACAAATAATTATCCCATTTACTGGTGGGTAACAGAAACTTTAATTGATTTGCCCTCTGTGACAAATCTGTGCCTGGATCAAGAATTTAATCTTAGTCTGAAATTCACTGCCTTAATGAGAAGAACATCTGATTTCATCTGTAATAAGACCCTTTCCTGATTAAAGGCACTGAGAAAGCATTAGTAGTTAACTCTGCAACCTTCTACCTCTTAGCAATTAGCAGAGGGACTATTTCTGCAAGGTAAGGAAAGCTTTCTGCATGGCAGCAAGCACTTCTCTTTCTTTTTGTGGCCAAGGAGTTTGAGACCTTGGTGATACTAAAAAACCAATTCAGATGAACTATCTGCTTAAACATGAGCAATGAAAGTGTTAGGTCAAAGAGGCAAGGATTGGTAGTGGTTTGCATCCAGATCATAGAAGGTAATGAAGTGGTTGGACTTCGCTTTGTCTTTGGGGCTGTAAAGACATCCTGAAGTGACAACTTCTGAAGGAGATTTCTGGTTGGTCTCCATTTAGTCTGACAATCCCACTTGATTTCTTTGCTTACACATTATTTCCTTTCATTACTGTTTAAGACCTAGCCTTCCCTTAATTCTCCATATTTTGAAAACATTTAAAATTGTCTCCAAGAGCAATGCCTCAACAGGGCAGGCGCTAACCCTAACTATCTCCATCTTCTGTGCAGATCCAGTCTTCAGGGCCTGACTGATGCTTGACTGCAGTCACGGCCGTCAGCCTGAAAGGGCTGCATGCCACCTCTCAACGCCGTACATACCAGTCACCTCTCAGCTGGACCTTTTATAAGCGTGACTATTCGCGCCCTAAATCAGAAGCTAGTTCAGAGAAGAAAAATGGACTCTTCTCCTAGCACGACTGGGAGTACCTAACCCTCCAAAACCTGGCTTATGGTCCACAAAGCCCTTGTCGAGCTGTACCTCAGTGAATAGCTTCTCTTGTTTAATCTGTCACGGCCATTCTAGGAGCACAATGGCTTTTTTCATTCTTGCCTGATGGACAGGCAGCTAGTATGCTCATCAACCTCAATGAACTCAGTGCTTCTAGATGAAGATCCATTTGACAGCAACCACGAACCCTTTCAGCGTAACAGAAGTCACTAAAATATTTAATATTCTCCCTTAAGCAAGAGAGGCAGTCTAGAAGGCATCAACATTTCTTCTGGGCTACTTGCTGAGTAGAAGACAGGTCCAGCTAAATATAGTTGTTTTCCTTATCTTAAGGCTATCAGGGATAGGGACCTTCAGTTATCATAAATACCATATGAGCAGTTTTTGCAGTTTAAAATATGAGGTTTATATATATTTTTAAAAAAGTAAAATCACAAAAAGAAGTTTAAATAGAACTCTTAAGATTTCCCTTCCCCCTTTTTCTTTTTTCATCAGCTCCTGCCATGTGCAGAGATTTTTTTAATTAAGAGATCATCAAAGTCCTCTTCCCCACTCAAATTATCATACCTTAGCTAGTCTTTAGCTATTGAACAGTCTGTTTTTCCTCCGTCTGCTAGCTTGCTCCTTCTCATTATTTGCTGCTTTCATGTCATCGCTCTATATTTGCACTCCTGTGGCTTCTCAGCTGTCATGTTTTCAACACATGAAAATCCAGTGGCTTCCTCCTTGTCTAAGAGAAACTATATATGCTATTTCCTTTCAGTATTAGAAGCAGGAATGTAATAAAATTCAAATATTTGTTACTTCATTTGAGATTAAGACCAAATAAATACCTCCATAAGTATGCCCTTATGGTTCGCTGCCCAAGGCTATGGCTACTTATGGAAGATAGAGCAAGTTGTTTTCTTTCTTGAGCAATAGTCAAGGATGTCACGGTCAGTCAAAGGCAGCAAACTGACAGGTACCTGCTTGAAATTTTGTTGGGGAGTATCTCAGATCTACCTTTCTTTGTACTGCAGCGACAGCCTGTATTATCTGTGCCTAAAGCTTAAGTAATCTGCAGGTGTCACCTGAGGAACTCAAGCTGCGGAGGCTAGACATCGCTTTGGTCCTAATTGTTCTGCTGACCCATTTCCTTTTTCTGGTGGAGATTAAGGCGCCCTGGCCCACCATGTTATCACAGGACTCTGTCTGTGCTGTACATGTCGCAGAAAAGCAGCTTACATTTTTCTTTTAATAAGTGAAACTTGTTTAAACGTGTACTCCCAGCTTGTCAGCTCCCTGCTGCTGTGGCTTAGCTTTTGTGCCTCGCTTTGTCCTCAGAGGAGTCCTGAAGGTCATTTGCCTACACACCGAGCAAATGTTTTAAGTTTTTCTTAGCAGAATAGGAACTCTTCTGCTAAACTGTGTAACCCTTAAAAATATAGGTGTAGGTGATCAAATAATAATTATTTCAATCATTGCTTTATCCTCACATGGAGTATTTAGCAAGAGGTTCGAGGCTTGGAAATACACTTGCCTGGATGGTCACTTCTTGGGATGTTCAAAATTCTTCTGAATGGATTAAGCAACGCACTCCCAAAAGCCTTCTCAAAAACCCAGCAAAACTGAACATTTACTGTTATTCATGGAATTGCACTGGGTATATTCCCTTTGCCCCATCTACAGAGGTAACGAGTCATGATCACAGTAACACTGCTATGGATCAAATACATGTGCATGGACAACAGAAGGGGAGCCTCCAGCATCGGCTGACAGTGACCAAACCTGGGAACAGGCCGGGGTTTGCTTGGGAGTGAAGATAAACCGGGTGGCTTTGGTTCGCCCTGTCTGAGCACCACCGTGTGCCTCTGGCATGGCTCGCTCTGCAAGCGTGACTGAATTCACGTGTGTGTGTTGGGAGGGGGGGGTGTACAACCAATAGGCCATTGGACAACACTGCGAATGAACACATGAAGTGTGTAAACCTCCCAATCATAGCCAACTTAAATTTTTTTTCCTGTAATTAAGCCTTTGTTTTATAGTTTATTAACTCGCTCTGCCCACAGAGAACTGTGTTTGAAAGGAAAGCCACCCAGAATTACAACTGTGCAGCTGGAGTGCATTTTTTTTATGCAAGTCAACGTAACTTTGCAAATGGACAGTGCTTTCTCCTTGAGAATTTAATCATCTTCTTCATGGGGTTGATAGCTTGAGCAGAGCTAACATCTCCATTCATTTACGCTTTCGTCTCGGGATGTTGCAGCTTAGTATGCAAGAACAGCAGAAATCAGTCCAGTAACTTTGTCAATTATCACAATATTTATTGTGCTTCAAGTGAACAAGACTGATTTATATGGGCTGCAAGTGGCCTGAAGGAACAGCCTACTAAATTTCCTCTCCCCTGATGCAAATTCTGGATCAATATAGCAGACAAAAGGAGCTCTACCACACCAGTATCCTGCATTCATTCTTTAGGCAGCCTGAAGCTCAAATTTGCTTCAGGGTACTGAAGAGCTGGTAACAGACATGGCACTAAAACATCAGTCTTCCATAATTTCAGTCAGCTGTTTCCTCTTTTACTGAATTTCACTGAGAAATGACCCACAAACTCAGAAGTACTGATGAGGATTTCCTCTGTACAGTGAATATTCCCTCTTCTTTTCAATATGTATTTTAAGTCCAAAGTTAATAGGAATCTTTACAGTGTTTTCCCTAAACTATCATGTCTTAAAACCTGTAAGAATTTTTCTCCATGTGAGATGCGTTGCAAAAAAATACAGACGTTTGCATGACATCCAGTGTCCCTTGTACTGTCTCCTCTTGGCTGGCCACCTTTAGCTGCTTTTCTTTGACTGGTAGAAGGTTCAGACCTTTATTGCTTCACGCCCAGTCTAAGAACTGCTTTTTTTTCAGCTCGGAGTAATTGTGTGAAAAAGGCTTTCCATCCGTTTTTCTCAAAGGACTGAGCCCTGTGTCTCCCTGGGGCTGGGGCAGCAGCGGATCAGCCACGCGTGCGAGGGGTCTCTCCTGGCTGGTAGGATGCCCTCGTCCCTCAGCTCAGACTGCAGAAAGCTCTGCTAGTGCACAACCACAGCTTGTTAGGTCTGGGGGGGGGTTGTTTGCCTGTTTTTTTTTTGTTGTAAAAGGCCAAACAAAGCAAGGCAACCTTGTTTGAGGGAGAGTCAGAAATCAAATGTAGAATGCTTGTCAGTTATCTTCCCTTGGAGCAATACACAGTGATTTGCTTGTTTATTGGTATTGAGGAATCTGAACCAAGATGATGGCCTCATTTCTCTGTACAAACACATTCAAGGAGGCAAGCTGTGTTGCAAATACAGTAGACTGCCACCACATGAGTGAAAAGAAGCCCTGACAACCTGAGTCTATGGGTGGGAGAGAAAAAGGTAACGTGACAAACCCAAAGTCACCCTGAGCCTGTGGAAAGCTGGCTATTACTGTAATCTAGGCATGATGGTCAGACCAGTCTGTGCATCTGTTGACAAGTTTGGGGAATAAAAATTAATGTACTTAATCTAAAGAGCATGAGCTTTCATCTGTTAAGGAGAACCAGATGTCTTCAACAGGAAAGAAAAACATATCCCAAAATGCTTAATGGGAACACCAAGAGAGAGGGAATTATAAAATACTTCTGACTAACTCATCAGTATATTGAGAAGAATTTGTATTCTGCAACCCAAGACAGTTTGTGCTACTTTCTTGTAATAAAACACCATAAAGAAACAAATGGTGATTATGTGCGCTTCCTTTCTATGCAGCTGAGAGGTACCTTTAAGTACTGCGACAGCTTGCTAATGTACCACTGTATTTGAATAAATACCTGAAGTAAATAGGTTTATGAAACCTCTCATAAACTGCCAGGTGCATAAGGGGCTATTATGAAAGTACTGTAACTTGCTCACTTCTCTCTCTATACAAGCTGTTCCTGGCCAGATCTATAGGAGACTGGATGCAGAGAACAGAGGCAGACACAGCATTTCAAGGAAAAGGGCACCTTCATGATATGAATTCACGTAGCTGCATCAGAATATAAAGACTGAATACCTCCCCCCCCCAATATCATAGTAGTCTTTAAATGTGATGTCTCAAAGTCTCATTATTCTTCTGAGAGTGACTATTTTCCTATTTCATGTTAGCTTACAAGGCAGAATCACAGCATGGTCGGGGTTGGAAGGGACCTCTGTGGGTCACCCAGTCCAACCCCCTGCCCAAGCAGGGTCACCCAGAGCA
>Ga0065711_1007762_pt1 | contig 14435 bp, 13 predicted proteins | sample Hoacrofraction12_FD_59098 | JGI IMG/M metagenome (GOLD analysis project Ga0065711, IMG submission 59098) | Hoatzin crop microbial communities from Cojedes, Venezuela - Epithelial fraction 12 v2 (version 2) | ecosystem: Host-associated > Birds > Digestive system > Esophagus > Crop | place...
TCAGCCTGTCCTCATAGGAGAGGTACTCCAGCCCTCTGATCATCTTTGTGGCCCTGCTCTGGACCCGCTCCAACACATCCATGTCCTTCCTATGTTGGGGGCTCCAGAGCTGGACGCAGGACTCCAGGTGGGGTCTCACGAGAGCAGAGTAAAGGGGCAGAATCCCCTCCCTCACCCTGCTGGCCACGCTTCTCTTGATGCAGCCCACGACACGGTTGGCCTTCTGGGCTGCCAGCGCACATTGCCAGCTCATGTTGAGCTTCTCATCCACCAGTACCCCCAAGTCCTTCTCAGGGCTGCTCTCGAGCCACTCTCCACCCAGCCTGTNCTTGTGTTTGGGGTTGCCCCGACCCGCATGCAGGACCTTGTACTTGGCCTTGCTGAACTTCATGCNGTTCACGGCAGCCCCACCTCTCCAGCCTGTCAAGGTCCCTCTGAATGGCATCCCTTCCCTCCAGCATGTCAACCACACCACACAGGTTGGTGTCGTTGGCAAACTTGCTGAGGGTGCACTCGGTCCCACTGTCCATGTCGCCTACAAAGATATTGAACAGCACCGGCCCCAGTACCGACCCCTGAGGCACACCACTCATCACTGGTCTGCACCTGGACATCGCCTTGAACAGGAGGTCGGTAAACCTGCCCGAGGCTCCGCCCGTGGAACCAGCGCACAGAGGAGGGGTGGTTGCCCTGCCAGCATCTGCGGGGCGCCCGTGGCTGAGCGCTGTGACACCCAACTGCCATCTTTCCTCCCCGGTTCAGTCTGCGTGGAGTGAGGGAGGAGTTTTGTGTTGTTTCAGAGGAACGGGGCTGGAAGCTTCCCTCTGCTCAGCCAACTCAGCGTTAAAAAAGAAAAAATACCCCAGCGTGTCAGTCTGGAAAAGATTAATCAGTCTGGACGTGGTTTATTCTTAGTGCCATATAAGGGACACAGACAAATCAGTATCTGGACCCTTTCAGAAGAACACAAGTTGTATGTTACCATGTCTCCTTTCTCTTGTAACTTCGTTGTTAGGGCAGCCACTTTTTTTGAAACCCTCTGATGCATTGCTGCCTAAACAGTGGACTGTCTGTATATCACCATGGCTGCTTTATCGGAAATTCCTGCTTCGCTTCAACTAATGCAGTTGTGCTTTCAGCATTTCTTTTTATTTCTATAGGCTCCTGATGGCCATATTTTTCTGGAAGCCTTCTCTCCAGTTTACAAATACGCACAGGATTTTTTGGTTGCCATTGCTGAGCCTGTGTGCAGACCGACCCACATTCACGAGTACAAACTGACTGCTTACTCGCTGTATGCTGCTGTTAGCGTCGGCTTACAGACGAGCGACATCACAGAGTATTTACAAAAACTGAGCAAGACTGGTGTCCCGGATGGAATAATTCAGTTTATCAAGGTAAGACTATTTTGTTTGCGTTAGAAATATATCTGCTGCTACTAGTGAAATCCTTTCCTTCTGCCTCTGCTTGGTTGATTTTTTTAATCGGTTATTGTTTTTGCCGTCTTATTTTATTCTGTCACCGTTTGAAGAGAACAGAGGCTTTATCTTATTTTTTTGTCTTTTTCTTTAGTGTATTGCTGCACACATACTATTTTCACAATATATCCTGTGTGGGGTATATACCTTTTAAAAAAAAAAAAGCACGCTCAAGCATCTGTGTGCACACTTTCAACCAGTGGGAATTGTACGTGGGGAAGGCTTCCTCAGATCTGCTGTGGAGGAAGAGTGTGAACGTGGGAAGCAGTCTGGAATGGCCGGGCACTGTAGAACAGAGCCTGCCTTATCCTGGAAGCATGTTCCTGTGGTCTTGGAAGCAGACTGGAATTGGGTGTAAAAAGTTAATATCTGTGACTGATCTCCTTTGTTTTCTGAAAATACCCCATTGCGAGTAAATGTTTTGTGATACCGTGCTTCCCCACAAAGACCTACACTGCATTGCAGCATTTGGTCCCAAATGTAGAACTGCTCTTTTGCATATTCCTAATGACTGCTCTTGTTCGTTTGTAGCTGTGTACTGTCAGCTATGGGAAGGTGAAGCTGGTGCTGAAGCATAACAGGTAAGCGGCAGAGGAGCTCCTCCATGTGCGCAGCTGTGCATAAAGGAGTGGTCTCAGTAGCTGCTGAGTCGTACAGCTCCCACCTGAGCATAGCATCTGTCAATGCAAGATCACTTTTTCAGTTGGTGAAAGTGTTTGTTAGTCAGTGAATTCGGTTTGGCTGTCCTGAGCTACTGCTGGTTACCATTACAAGTAGGTTGCTGGTGTCTTTGTTGCCTGGACTTGCAATAATATCCTTGAGGTTTTCAGGTAACTGTTTCATTCCTTCCTGATTTACACAAACTTGGTTAGACAAGTTTTTCTACAGCTGTCCTTCAGTTTTGTGTATTCTGACTTGTAATCCGTTATTCAGGAAGGATTAAGCAAATCCATTGACAAGAGGTGTTTGCTTGTTGCTGGGTTGGATCTGATTTGATTTAAACCTGGACGGTAACATTGGAAGGGACTTCGAGAGGTCAGCTAGTTTAGAGCTGACTGATTGTATCTAAACCTGCGAATCTTTAGTAGGGAGGGGAAAAGGAAGGAGACAGCAGAAACCTGAAGCCTGCTTCTGTACCTTGCCTGTGGTTTCTCTTTCTCCTTTTATTTCTTTTGCAAAGTTCTCTGTTGTCCAACAGCAGTAGGTAAGGCTTGGGACTATAATCGAATGCTGTGCTTGCGCTGCTGGTCTTTTGAACATGCTGCTTTGGGTAGAACTAATGCTGAGCAGTATTAGCAGCTTTTGTCCTCTTCCTAGGTGTTTCTGAGAAAAATATTTTTCCTATGCCACTTAAGACTGAAGTCTCTTAGCTCATATTTTAACTGTGATCTCCAGCCAGCATCATTATTCATGAATCTCCAGGGAGTGAAAAAATTTCAGGATGCACTAATTTAAATTTTTAGATGGTTTGTGTTTTGGAGAGTTTGGATTTTTGTCTTTTGGGCTTTTTTTGGTCCTGTGGGCAGGACTTTGAAACACCACATCCAGTGTTTTCACAGACTCACCTCAGTTCAGTCTCAAAAAAAATTACTTATGTCACAAATAAGAGATGTATGTGAGATCTTTCTTTAGGCAGTTCTGGAGTTTTCCCACTTATGTTATGTTAGAGAACATTTGAGCAAGACGAATAACTATAAAGTACATGATGCTTTTGGTATGAGACATCTTTAAAAAATTGTGATTGCTGTAATTTCTTTGTTTTTAAGTTACCACCTCCAAGACTGGGTACTTGAGAGTGCATCTGGGATAGCTCTATATTTAAGCACCTATGCCGCTCTTCCTATAAGTTATTCATTTGATTAGTTCGTAAAAATGTTTTTTTGTCCTTTAATTTTAGGTATTTTGTGGAAAGTACCTACCCTGATGTTATTCAGCAGCTTCTGCAAGACCATGTAATTAGAGACTGTCGCCTGAGAAATGCTGAGGGTGAAGAAACAGAGCTCATTACAGAGACATTCACAAGTAAATCAGCGGTATGTTTGTGCATGTTTTTAAATTATTGAATTAACAGTAGATACACTGTTGAGTAGTTTGGAGCGGTTATTGTTGGTTTGTTGTATCAGCAGTTGCTTTTGTTTCTGCTTTTGCTTTTTGGTCTGTGTCTCCTTAATGAGCCCAAATTGCCGGGGGGGGGGCAGAGTGTGTCTCTAATGAAACCCTTGGTGAAATTTCTTGTCCATCTATTTCAGATTTCCAAATCCAGTGAAGGTGGCTTTGGTCCATCCACATCCCAGGCAACAGATGCTCAGAATAAGCCAGATGTCCCAGCTGACTTATTTGAGTTTTATGAACAGATGGACAAAGATGAGGAAGAGGAGGAGGAAACGCAGACAGTGTCTTTTGAAGTCAAGCAGGTATGAGTATTTTAGTCTCTGCATTTGTAGCTCTGGGGAACGTGCCCAGAACTTGCAAATAAACATTAGAACGTAATGTAAAGTGCTGTGGCTCTTTGATAGGTGAGATCACTGGAAGCCGTTAACATTTCTTTCCTCTTGCCTCCCAAAAATCTTGGGATCTTCTGTTCAGTAGAGCGAGCGGCAGACTGGGTGCTGTTCCTTCCTTGCCTGCAAGGCGTAGTGCTCACAGGCCAGACAAAGGCTCCAGAGACTGAGGGAGGTTCCTGTCGTGTGCAGTGCAGCATTGCTTGGTGCGAGACAAGCAACAATTCAGCAGAGGGCAGATCTGCTGTTGGTTTCAGAGCTTTTTTTTTCTTTTCGGTGGTTGGGGGTGGGGGAACTCTTGATGGTTCTGATTTCATACCTTGAGAAGGGTAGCTGGAGGTTGGAGCACAGTCCTGGCTTGACTTGCAGAGAGCTGTTGTAGAATTTCTCAAGTTGTTTTTGGACTCAGTGATTCTAATGATGTCTTACTGGGGAAAACAGACATTTTTAAAAAAAATTAGTAGCTATTTTGTTTATTTAAAAAAAATCCCCAAAACCAGTAACCTCTTGGTGATTGAATCAGCCCGTGTTTGTGGTGTAATAACTGCGTTACTAGGGTACGGAGATTTTCCAGGTAACAGATGTGCAGCTTTGGTAGGTCCTTCTGAGTAACACACAGAACCTTTTGTGTCTGTTACTGAGCTCTTTGTTGCAGGACTTCAGGGTGTAGTTTAGTCACTGCCGGATAAACAGTGCATCTGAGATTAATGCGTCATGTTCTTCCATCTGTCTAAATAGCCCTCGCTAATATCGACTGTTTCTTAAAATGTTGGGGGGGGGTGGTCACGAATAAAGTTTTTGAATAAACTTTAACTCTTGCAGACTTCATGAGTATAAAAGATAAATGTAACTTCACATGGTACTATATAAACTGGTTGTTTGGGGGAAAAAAAGAATTAATCCAGATGTGGAGATTTTACCATCTGAAGCTTTGTTTCCTCTTCAGGAGATGATTGAAGAACTTCAGAAGCGTTGCATCCATTTGGAGTACCCCTTGCTGGCAGAATATGATTTCAGAAATGATTCCGTGAATCCCGATATTAATATAGATCTGAAACCTACAGCTGTCCTCAGGCCCTATCAAGAGAAAAGCCTAAGGAAGATGTTTGGGAATGGGCGAGCCAGATCCGGTGTTATTGTCTTGCCATGTGGTAAGTGGCTGGGTTGATTTTTAGGGGTTTTGTTCTTTATTTGCCTGCAGTGAAGTATCTTCCAAATATGACAGCTGCGTAGATTTCAGACAGTAGTAGGGGCTGTTCTGGGTACCGGTATCCAGAGTCCTGTTGGGTTTTAGCGCATGGGTGGCAAGGCTGTGGTGAGGGAGAGCCTGGCTGATGGAGCTGTCAGGCATCTGCTTCACAGTGCGGTCAGTGTCCCTGCAGCGACTGAAGGAGCTGATTTGTGGTCATGGTCGCTTCGGATTACCGTTCGTGCTTTCGCTGTTCCCTCCGAGGCAGCTCTGCTGATATTCCAGTGAAATGTAAAGCTGTTGGCGTTGGAATCATTTGTTCCTTGGTTGGGAATAGGGAGAGTGGGGGGAACTGGGAATACAAATATGGCGTAAGGGGGCTGCAAGGAAGAAGCGAGCTTGTGTGCACAAGATCTGGGCAGGGGAGCTTGAGAAAGAAACAAGGCATGTGCCGATTGGGACAACCTACGGGGAGCAGTGGAAAGGGGAGAGAAAAGGAGACTTGTGCCAGTTCTCTTGGTATTGGGGGTGGAGGAGGCTCATGGGAAGTACGGCAAGGGCCTGAGAGAGCGTGTGAGGGATGCTGGAATAAGTGTGAAGGAGGAATGGAAAGATTTAAGGACTTGCTGTGGGGGGGAACGGGCATAGCTGGCGGGGGCAATGGGATAGATCACCTCTAGGGGAAGCTTTCTGTAGCTACCTGGAATTAAACATCCTTTTGAAATTACGAAAGCTTTAAAATGATTACTTCTAATTGGCAAAGCCATTGTTTGCGATGATTTTCATGAGAAAATACAGTTACGTGTCCGGTAGACAATCCAGCTGGTCTTTCAGAAGTGAATACTTCATTTCTTCAAGGCTGTTACACCAAAGAAACAACAAAGAACTTGCCCTTACATGATTTCATGTCCTCTCGCAGTTTTCCTGTTTGCCTTTGCTCTTTTTTTTCCTTTTTCCTCCTACTCCAGTGGTATCTGAGAGATGACTAATGAGTATCTCTCCTCTCTCTGTGCAGGTGCTGGCAAGTCTCTGGTTGGCGTGACAGCTGCGTGCACTGTCCGCAAGCGCTGTCTGGTGCTTGGCAATTCTGCAGTGTCTGTGGAGCAGTGGAAAGCCCAGTTCAAGATGTGGTCCACCATAGACGACAGTCAGATATGTCGGTTCACTTCTGACGCCAAAGACAAGCCCATTGGCTGTTCTGTTGCTATCAGCACGTACTCCATGTTGGGACACACGACGAAAAGATCCTGGGAAGCAGAGAGAGTAATGGAGTGGCTTAAAAGTCAGGAGTGGGGCCTTATGATACTTGATGAAGTACACACTATCCCTGGTAAGGAAGCAGCGTGCAAACCTTTCGTGTTATACAGGCAGCCATGTTACTCTGCTCTTTTAGAAGTGGTGGTTTTTGCTGTCTTTCTCATGATTAATCTAGTGAGTAAACCCATGGCTTAGGGTTCTGAGACAGGTAGACTGTCTGGTTCTACTTTCTTTTTTTTTCCCCCTGATACTACAGAGTTTAGTTAACCTGTTTTCTGAAACCCTTCAAATTAGACACTGTTTTTTTTTATAATGGCAGCATAAAATACAAGTGCCTTCTCCTTCTGTGTAGGTTGATAAAGTGCTCTTAAGATTCCTGAATGACATTTGTGTAATTTTGCTGTACACAAATTTGAACAGGAGAGTAATTCATCTGCCTTATTTTCTTTTGAGATGTAGTGGCACTGTAGGCTAGCTTTTAATATCTATTTCCACTCAATAAAATACGAGTAACCATAGTGATTACTGCCCAGAAATAGCTGTTGTATTTGAAATTACTATGTAGTTGAGATCTGTGCTGTTGGAAAGCAATAGTAAAGTGTCTGTGGAATAATTCTGGCTAAAAATACCACCCAAGATTCTGTTAGCTGCTCTATCTTGTTCTCATGATTTGATTTGAATATAATTTGGTGTCTACAGAAATAATGGATTTCAGAACTAGACCTTGAGGATTAACTGCCATTTTATCAAAGTGACATGTTGCTGCCACTGTTCTTTCACTTTTGTTCTTTCTTGGTTTCATAAAAATGAAGGTATAGAATCTCCTCTGTGATCTCTAGCAATAGTAAAGAGGAGTAATTCTGCCATATGCTAGAAGTCCTGAATGTGGCAGTCAGCCAAGGGTCCTTGTGTCATAGCCCTTTCTATGAAATACTGTATGACCTGAAACAAGCCATGTAACCTCTGAATGTTTAATTTTCTCTTGGGTAATGGGAAATAATAAAGATGCCAGAAGGTTTACTGGGATTTTCAGAGTACACTGAAGATGTTAGCTAAAGCTGCAATCAGTGTAAAGTTTTGATGTAATACAGTTTAGTTAGAAGTGTGTGTGAAATGGGGTTAAATTTCCCAACGCTGCGCTTGGTTTGTGTTCAGGAGTTGATGAAAGTGGTTTTTTGAGTTGCAGTATTTGTCTTCTAAATCCATTCAGGAAAGTAAACAGAAAATTTGTCTTGCATTTCTTAGCAAAAATGTTCAGACGTGTGCTCACTATTGTACAAGCTCATTGTAAACTGGGGCTGACTGCTACCCTGGTCAGAGAAGATGATAAAATTGTTGACCTGAACTTCCTGATCGGACCAAAGCTCTATGAAGCCAACTGGATGGAGCTGCAGAACAGTGGCTACATTGCTAAAGTCCAGTGTGCTGAGGTGATGCTCTGCTTTTTGGTACTACTAGTGTTTGTTTAGTATGCTTATAAATATTTTTTTGTTTCTTTTAAGGAAGATATATAAAATTTTAAGTATTTAACTGGGAAAAACAGGTGCCCTGATGACTTTTCATTTTCTTCATAGCTTAGGCAAGGCTGTCACTGGTCAGTATGAACAAAATCCCGTAGCCCCACATTCTTCAGAGTGAGTTCAGCACTCTTTCCCTTTGTGGGGATTGTGGTGCTGGATCGGCTGCCTCCAGGTCAGCGCTGGGAAACGTGAGCAGTGGTTGCGGTATCGTAGACCTAGTTTGATGCGGTGACATTCGTGTTCTCTGCCTGGGCTTTGTGTCTGAAGCTCAGTTCTCTGTGGTAGCGTAACAGTGTGTCATGATGAGCACATCAGATGGTGTGCTGGAAGCTGCTTTTTAGAGACTGCAACTGGTAGACAGTCTGGTTGTTTGAGGAAAATTCTTGTAACTCTTAAAGAAAGGTAGTACAAAGTTTAAAAAACATAAGAAAACACCTGCTCATTTTAAGCCTGAATGCAGGAGGGTGAAAATTGAAACCATAGGACTGGAGCTTAATGTTTCTTTCCAATATAATGATGTGACCCTAATGATGTGATCCCTGTTCTTTCCAGCATATGGGTGAGAGAAAAATCTGGTATCAGAGAAAGGGAAACCTTTCACGCAGGCACATTAGACTGTTAAAGATACCTTTCTGGGTCAGACGAAAAGTCTAGCTTAATATATTCTCTCTTATAATTGTTAAGGAAGATGCTTAGGGAAGAGTGTAAAACCAGGGCAAACATACCTGTCACTTCTGATACTTCTCCAAGCCCTCAATCGTTTATGAGCTGTGCGTGGTTTCTGTGTAACCATCAGTGGGTTTGGTTTTCATGAACTTGTCCGGACTCCCATTGAATGGAAGTGAAGTTCTAGCAGCTACAACGTGCTGTGGTAGATTTTCATAACTTCACTGTCTCTTGGGTTCTTCCTGGGGTTTTTTTGGTTTCTTTTTTGTTTGTTTGTTTGTTTTTCATTGTTTGTGGGGTTTTCTGTGTTTTTTTGTGTTGTTGGTTGTTGTTGGGGGTTTTCTTTAGATCTGTCTTGCTAGTTTCATGCAATTCTTCCTAGCTCTGGTGCTGGAATAAAGGATGCAGATGCAGGTCAGCTGTTCTCCTTTTGAACGTTGTGCAAACTGGAGGTTGTAGAAGGAGAAAAACCCACAACTATTTCTGAGTAATAGAATGCAAGTGAAGAGCATGTAGAAAATAACTAGGCTGAAGGAAGACTAACCAGTCTGCAAATTCAGATTTGACTGTTTGGGCATTTAGATTAATTTTGCCTCGGGAGCATAATTCTTCTCAGTCCCTGAACTGCCCTTTTGACAATGAAAAGTAAGGTGTGGGCTACCTGTGTTCTGAATGATATGAAAATTCTCCAAGTTTACATTCTTTAGGCCAGTGTTTTGAAATAACATTTGATGGGACTACCGAAGAATTGAAAAAAGCAAGGTTGATGGCTGATAAATAACAAGTCTGATACAGGCACAACTGCATTGCATATTTGTATGGATTTTCGTGACGTGTTGTTGAGAAACAGCATCTTTAATCAACTTGCCTTATTCCCCACAGCCAAGAAAGATGTTTGGTTTGCTCTTTAAGTGCTGTTCTTTCCAGGTGGCAAGAGAGGGCAGTGCTGCTGTCTGATAAGGCAGGTCGTGGTCATTGCAGGTGCTGCTTTTTCACTGCTCTAAAAGAGAACAAGCAGCACAGTTAAATATAGTTAAAAGAAGTTTAAAAAAAAAAGGAGAACAAGCCTGTTCTTTGATTGTCTTTTCAGAGTTTTGTAATTTACAAATAATCCCTTTCCCAGCTGCCGTACTAAGTTTTTGGCCTAAGAGTGCACATCTTGCAAAATGTCAAAATGAAAAGTTCATTGGGGTGGGAAGTATATCTTACCCATTTCCAATCCAGCAGAAAGTGCAAATACAAATCAAAACATATTCAGTTTGCTGTGTAGTTCGAGGCATTGAGCAATAGATGAATTATTAATATTATGAATAGATGAGTATTCATATCTCATTCTCACTTTGAAATATCCTCTTCTGATTGAAGAATTTTAAATCTTTCACACAGACAGCATATATTAACAACAAAGCCTATTCAGTGAATAAATTTATTGTTAATGTAGTCAAGGGATAAAAAAAGCCTCATCTAGCCTTTAACTCGCCGGAAAAAATGTTTTGAAACAAAGTGGTAGTTCTTAACAGTGCAGAACAATTCAGGTTGTTTAAATAAACTCCTGTAAATTGTCACATAACTTCCTTAGCTGAAAGATGGTTATGAAAGAAGCTTTTCTTTGCAGTATTCTGTTAATTTGTACTGTACAATGGGTATGGGGGAATAACCTATGTACAGCAGAATTAGCGTCTTCTAAATTATATGCACTATAGAGAGTGTCATTATATGCTATAGATAGTATCATTGCATTGGCATAAACTTTTAAATTTCATAATTTCTTCTATTTTCGTGCTACAGTAGAAAAATATCTCAGTAAGCCTGGACTTGTGCATGTGTATTTGCATAATAGAATAATTATTGCTTAGGGAAACCTATTGAAAAGTTCTAATCAAGCCTGGTGTTTTGAAAGTTGTGGACTTAGCAGCTATTAAAATAAAGATCACTCCTTTGTGGGTGTATGAAAAAACGACTGGTAAATTTGTTCTGTAGTGAAGACCTGATGTGTCTCTTAGCTTTCAGAATATGGATGAAAATTAAGTTTTATGGAAAAAGCTTCCACTGCTGTGACAGGGAGACTACGCAGACAGTTCATTCCCTTAATTATCGCTGTATAAAAAGTAGTAGCATTCAGTAAAATTATGAAGTATGAAACATAAAGGAAATATCTCCCAGTCCTGCTGCCTATTCCTCTTGTGAATCTCACTGCCAAAGTGTTTTGGAAGGCCAGAATATTAATGAGGTTAAACAGAATTTGGCAGTGCTGGAGACTGCACCAGCCAGTAGCTTTCATTTTGGTACGGAAATCACTGTGTTAAAGACTTTGGCCTGCACTATACAGCAATGCATATCATCTCCTGTATAATGCACATACTGTAACGCATTATCATCTCCCGAATAGCTTTTCAGTTCCTACTGGAATAAAATAAATAAATAACGGAGGATTACTTTGTGTGTGTGTGTGTGTATGTTTTCTAATTCTAGGTTTGGTGCCCAATGTCACCTGAATTTTATAGAGAATACGTAGCTATCAAAACAAAGAAACGGATACTGCTGTACACCATGAACCCAAATAAATTCAGAGCCTGCCAGTTCCTGATTAAGTTTCATGAGCGACGGAATGATAAAATCATCGTATTTGCTGACAATGTGTTTGCACTGAAGGAGTATGCAATCAGACTTGGGAAGTAAGTGTTCACAACCAAAGGTGGCACTGTTGTTTTCCTCCTTCCTAGAAAACTACCTTACAATCTCACAGCTTTCAGTAATCTTCAGATATTTCTTGTAATACTTTGATTTAACTCCAGTCCTCTTATATAAAAAAGAGCTTGGGCGAATATTTTTTTGGATGGATTTTATTGGCAAGACAACATTATTTTGGTGTAGGACTGTTTGAAAAGAATCTCTGTTTAGCACTTGCCTCAGAGGAGTTTTCATCTAAGATTTCTGTGAAAGACTGTTAGTATTTTTCCATCCATTTTGTTATTATTAAAAGTCAATGGAAAAATGAGGGACTTTTTAAAATATCACTGGAACTATTTCTTTAATGGATGGTAGCTTTCCCTATCTCTCCAAGACCAGAGTTTTCAAATATACGCTCTCTGGATTTTTCAGAATCCTTTAGGACCTGGGGCACTCCTCTTCAGGTTCTCAAAAGGTCTTAACCTTCTCTAGAAAAACTAAGACAGACTTTCTGGGGATCTCTGCTGTAGCAGTGCACTGCCTGGAACCACTGTGATAGCTTAATAAGTGAAAGAATATTGCTCCTGTGAGCTTCTCAGCTACCTTGAACGACCCTAACGTGAGTGCAGTTGCAGAAGGATGTACCAGTAGAGTTTGATGAGGGGTTAACGTTAGTGTGTTTGTAGGATTGGGGAGGGATGCTCAGAGAGCGTTTGCCAGGATCAGGCATAGAGCAGTTACTGGGAGGAATATGCACAGAAGCTGGCCTCATACTTTCTTTGATAAGCCCAAATAACGCCTTGCTTTGTGGAAGCTGTGGGGCATTTTGACTGAAGAAGATTTCATGTCTAGGAGTTTCAGCAGTACTTCTCAGCAAAACCACAAAGCAGCCTTACACTTTCCAGAGTTCATGATCAGTTTTGACTGTAGTTTAACAGCCGTGTTGTGCTGGCTTGCTGTGACAGCAAATAGTAAGCAGAGCTAATGGTGCTGGATGAGATTCAACATCCGTGGTCTCTTTCATCATTTTTTTAATCTGTCTGGACAGAGATTAGCTGTAACGATGCCCCTGGAATGTCTCTAGCAGTGTTCAGTGCAGCACAGAAAAAGCCTTTAGCAAAGGTGATGCTGAGGGGGTGCTTGCTGAGTCACACAGCAGTTGTTAAGTGGGGTGAGATGCTGTAGAAGCGTGGCAGGAAAACCAGCCGAAGAAATATGAGGTGCTTCCTTTTCATGTTCTTGAGTGAATTCTCCATTCCTCACATCATGTGCGGAGCTCCGGGTTATACAGCCGTCAGTGTTAGAAAGAAAGGAGGTCTGCAGTGCTGGATGAAGGCGAGGGAGTCTTTCTTTTAACCAGAGAATTTTCTATCATAATTTGCTATGAGTATGCTGAAGCAAAGGGAGCTGTTGGTTCGGCTGGGGCAGGAGTTGTGTGTGTGAGGGGGAGAGCGGCCGAGCAGGCGCGGCGGTAGCGGCTGAGGCCGTCTGCCCGGCCTGTGCTGGCCCATCAGGAGGACCACTCCTGCGGCTCTTCTCGTGGCCTGACCCAGGCACGTGGGGCGGAGGGAGAGATGGCCGTCGTCTGCTGAGTAATAGGAGGGTACTGCTCCCTTGTACTGGCAGGGAAAGACCACGCACGTGACAGGAACTATTTTGACTATAATTTGGGGGGCTACAGAATTCTATTTTGCTTAGCCAGCTTTTACTCTATCATGAGTCTGTCAACCAGTGTCGTATAGCTCATGTGCTGACTGGTTTTTACTGGTGTTACTAATATGTTTAAACCACAGTTTCTGAAGGACTATGCCTCTATGGTTTTGACAGTTATGTCAGTTAATGGGAGAAGGATCTATCTTTGCAGATCCCTCAAATGTCTTTTTACAGTGAGGAAAAGGGGTCATTTTAGGAAAAAACAAAAATTAATCCAGCACTGGGTGTTCTAGGTGCGGGACTGTACTCGTGTATGTGTTTATGAATCATTGTCAGGTAAGGGGGGCACTGAAATGGAGGATGGACAGTAGTTCTAGGTTATTCTGTTCTTAATAAAAAATGTGTTTGAACCCCTTCTTGATGCCTTCAAGAAAGAGAAGGCTCACAAATGCTTTAGTTTAATTTTAGATCTTCCATTTAAGTTTTGTTGGGGAGATTGTCACAGTTTAAATATTAAATGAAATTTCAAATAAGGCATAAAAATATTACTGAATGCTACTAGTTGAATAATAACGGTATTGTTTCAGAGTTGACTCATGTGCCACTTTCATTTTTCAGCTGTGTTCTAAAAATCTGGTTAAATACACTAAATAGAAGAATTAGGTTACAGGTGACTAGGATTGTTTGGTAAAAGAAAAACTAGAATAAAGTTGTAGTAGAGAAAGCAAGAGGAGCCAAGGCACAGGTCTTTGCTGATAAGAATGGAAAACCTTAGTACTGGTCACTGTGCGTTTACGTTCAGCTACCACCCATGTACGTGCAGTATTAAAAGTTAATGAAACATTTGAGGTTGGTTCGTTGTGTTAGAGATAACGTATGGGAGTGTGACCAAAAGAGAAATTGTAGAACTTGATTCCTGTTATTTGGAGATGATTGTTAACGTGCATTTGGAAAAGTAGGGTTGAGTGCACCCTCGGCGAGTTTGCAGATAACACCAAGCTGAGTGGTGCTGACAACGCGCTGGAGGGAAGGGGTGGCATCCAGAAGGACCTTGACAGGCTTGAAAGGTGGACCTATGTGACCCTCATGAAGTACAACAAGGCCAAGTGCAAGGTCCTGGCACATGGGTCGGGGCAATCTCAAGCACAATACATGCTGGGCAGAGAATGGATTGAGAGCAGCCCTGAGGAGGACTTGGGGGTACTGGTGGATGAGAAGCTCAGCATGGCCTGGTGATGTGTGCTCGCAGCCCAGAAGGCCAACCATATCCTGGGGTGCATCAAGAGAAGCGTGGGCAGCAGGTCGAGGGAGGTGGTTCTGCCCTTTACTCTGTTCTCGTGAGACCCCACCTGGAGTACTGCATCCAGCTCTGGAGCCCCCAACATAAGAAGGACATGGATGTGTTGGAGCAGGGCCAGAGGAGGGCCACGAAGATGATCAGAGGGCTGGAGCACCTCTCCTACGAGGACAGGCTGAGGGAGTTGGGGCTGTTCAGCCTGGA
>Ga0065711_1043914_pt1 | contig 14435 bp, 6 predicted proteins | sample Hoacrofraction12_FD_59098 | JGI IMG/M metagenome (GOLD analysis project Ga0065711, IMG submission 59098) | Hoatzin crop microbial communities from Cojedes, Venezuela - Epithelial fraction 12 v2 (version 2) | ecosystem: Host-associated > Birds > Digestive system > Esophagus > Crop | place...
TAAAGATCATCTGGTTCCAGCCCCCCTGCCATGAGCAGGGACACCTTCCACTAGACCAGGTTGCTCAGAGCTCCATCCAGCCTGGCCTTGAACACTGCCAGGGAGGGGGCAGCCACAGCTTCTCTGGGCAACCTGTGCCAGTGTTTCACCATCCTCATGGTGAAGAATTTCTCCCTAATATCTAATCTAAATCTGCCCTCTTTTAGTTTACAGCCATTCCTCCTTGTCCTATCACTACACACCCTTGTGAAAAGTCCCTCTCCGTCCTTCCTGTAGGCCCCTTCAGGTACTGGAAGGCTGCTATAAGGTCACCCCGGAGCCTTTCCTTCTCCAGGCTGAACAACCCCACCTCAGCCTGTCCTTGTAGGAGAGGTACTCCAGCCCTCTGATCATCTGTGTGGCCCTCCTCTGGCCCCGCTCCAACACATCCATGTCCTTCTTATGTTGGTGGCCCCAGAGCTGGATGCAGTACTCCAGGTAGGGTCTCACAAGAGCGGAGTAAAGGGGCAGAATCCCCTCCCTCGACCTGCTGGTCACGCTTCTCTTGATGCAGCCCAGGATACGGTTGGCTTTCTGGGCTGCAGGCACACACTGCCGGCTCATGTTGAGCTTCTCATCCACTAGTACCCCCAAGTCCTTCTTCTCAGGGCTGCTTTCAAGCCACTCTCTGCCCAGCCTGTACTTGTGTTTTGGATTGCCCCGACCCACATGCAGGACCTTGCACTTGGCCTTGTTGAGTCTGCAGGTTGACCTCTGCTTCTGTGCAAACTCAATTCTAAGATGATATATACCATGTCCTTCAAGGTTGCTTCGTTACAGTCTTATGGTCAATTTGTGGCCTCCTTTTCCTCATGGTCCTGCGCATCTGCTCTCCCAAGGCCGAGCTGTCTAAGTGGGATTATTCAGGAGTCTGTTATCTTACAACCTTCCCAGTTATTCACAAAGAACCAAGACTTGTTGTGCAATGATTCTGAGACCTAAAGTGATAACTTTTATCTGCATCCTCTACATCTGCTACATTCGCTACATTCACAGGTATCAAGTCCAGGTGAGTAGACATGCTGCATTTCGATTGAGTCACAGCCTAGAGACTACACTGGACTTCAGCTAAAAGCTATAATGTGTAATGATGGACTGTAACAAAACTGTGAAGTATCTGCCACCTTTATAAGTAGATGGACAGAATGTAATAGTTGAAAGAAAGAAAAAAGGGGGGGGGGGTAGAAAAAATAACTTCCCCCTAACTATAGTTTGCATCTTTTCCCTTCCTTTAAATAGTAGGTAGGGTTTGCAGGTAAATTTATCATTACTCTAGTAGGCAATGGAAATGATCACTTCTTTATACAGAGAAACAAAGGCGCTATAGCCCTCCTAATCAGTGTTTTGATCATCTGCAGATCATGGCTGGCACTGCTTTATTAATTGGTCCGAAGTTAACAAAACCAGCTGTGTTCACAGAGCCATTCCAATAATAAGTAAGTCCTGGGCAAATGCTAAACTTATCAATAGCCGTCACTTATTTTAATGACTTGAGCAGCATCCAAATATATCTAGATTACTTATGATGAATATTATTTTAGTTGATCATAACCACTATAAGGTGCTCATGTTCTCAGTATTTAATAACTCTGTGTTTTTAATATTTTGTCTTACACTAAAATTAATTTCTATTTTATCAATGCATATAGTATGAAGTAAGTCCTATCCTGCAATGATCATCTTAGTGCTAAGCAGTATAAAATGTTAATGTATTCTACTTAGAAATTATGTATTTTGTATAGTGCATATCTCTTCAAAATCCTTTTTTTTTTCTTCTTTAAATATATACCTAGCTCATTCTGATATTTGGGTTCCTAAAAACCACTAAGTATAATTTTTCCTTTAAAAGTAGACACAGCAGAAAAACTGTTTTAATGGGGATAAATATAAAATAGGATGTAAAACCTTTTCATTGAACAATATGACATATAATGTAACTATTATGTAACTTTAAAGCATTCTGGGAGGAGGTGAAAGGTTTTTCTGTTCAAAACATTGCCCTTTCATACTTCCCTAAACTGTGTTTTAATTTTCTCTTGAATGTTTTCATGGTTAAGATACCGAACCAAGCCATTCATTATTTATTCACATCTAGATATGGGTTCTCTGGATGCAATCTGGGACCTCCAGTTTAAACAGATCTTAATTGTTCTATGCTTTCCATTATTGATGATTAGTTGCATTTGTTATGTTTTCAAGAGTCAGTGTTAACTTTGACATGTCCCACATCTCATTTTGTGTAGTTAAACGTGGGCTCTAAATGAGCACGTCCATTTGCGGCATCTGTTGTGTTTCCCTCTCCAGCCACCCTGTATGTCCTTCCTGCTGGGAGAGCCTGAGCTGACACAGTTGCTGCTGGCAGTGTCACTGTCTGCTTTTCATCCAGAAAAATGAGTTCTGTGTCTTAAACACCCTAAAGGAGGCTGAATTGGATGCTTCATGTCATTCTGCATTTTACTCAAGCAACAAAGGTTACTCCTTCTCTATTCCCTTCATGCTAGCGAGCATGTTCCTCAGTAGCAGTATTTCAGAAAGGCTCTCGTGGGAAGCGGGGTGAACGAGATCAATGCAAAATTGCAAAACCCAGGGATCCAGCAGTTTAGAAGCATTGATTTTACTAGGAAAACTGTAAGCTGAGTTACATGTTATTTTGAGCAAGGGGCTTCTGGATGTATTTCATTTGGGTATATAAGAAAACAAAGCATATTTAAGCATAGAGCTCAGCAAAACAATGGTAACATACATTTCTTGGAGACAAGCAAACCTTTACTGTGGTCAAACACTACTGAAAAAACCTGACTGTCAGAGGTTTCATGTTGTTCTCCTTCACACACAGTGTGAATCTAAGGATCCATGGATCCATTTAAAAATATCTTTGCTTTATGTCTGACCATGATTTGTTCAACAGTATGTGCTCTGGCTGGGTACACTTCCCACCTCCGTGGAGCCTGTGAAAGGACAGCAGTGATCGGTGTATTCACTACTTGGTAATAGAAGCTTAATAAATTACTTCCCATCAGCTGAGCTGCCATAATAGCACAGTTCATGTGTGTGCCCCAGCCTGCCCCCCTCCCCAGGTAAAATGGAAGTCTGTTACTCTGAGCTTTTGCCTAGGTTGCATCAGCTCACAAGCAGGGAAGGCTATTAGTGAGCACACGACCTGTTACTAACAGCCACGAGATTCAGTTGGTGCGCAGTAATTTCTTAGACCACTGTGGTTCAGTTAAATGTGTGAGCCCCATGTCTCGTTTTGGCCATCTATGTCTTGTTTATTTTGGAAACTGCTCTCCCCTCAACAACAACAAAAAAACCCTAACAACTCAAAACAGATTAAAGAAACTTCCAAGTTTCTCAAACCTATTAAATGCTGTTGTTCTCAGTTCATTCAAATTAATGTGAGGCAGCTTGACACATTTAAATGGAAGAAAATGAGGTTGGAGGTTTGAGCTCTTGATACACTTGACATATTTTGCTGTGATAGGGAGGTTTTGCTTCACAGAAGTTTAATTGCCCCTCATGCAACAGTAAGGATAGACTTTCTAGGTCAAGGTCACGAATTGTAAGTATAAATAAAAGAGCCTTTCTCTGAATTAGTTCTTGCCTTAAACACAATATAATATTTTTCTGGAGCCCACATGGGAATGCTGCTTGCAAAGATCAGATTCTATTTTCTTCATTACTATTGAAGAAGAAAACTGTTCTTCAGCAGTAAAATACTCTAATTTCATGAGAACTTTAAAATTTCATGAGAACTTTACAAGCGTGATAATCGGTGGTAACTCTTTATATCCAGTTCTCAGAACATGGTGGAGTGTAGGAGATCTGTTCTGAATTATTTCCCATGTTTCAGCAAATCTGAACCTACATTTTTCCTCCCTCCCAGGAAAGTGTCCTAAACATAAGATTAGACTTTAAAAGAGTGCATCTGCTCCTTAATTAGTATGTCATGCAAAATAAACTGCTTGCCTAAAAAAACTGAGAAAAATGCTCTCGCATACTTACAGATATACACATGGTGCAACATACAGTGGTGATGAAGCACTCTCCAGAAAGACAGATAAGGATTTAGATTTGAATTTCAATTCCCTGAATAGAAGAAGCTGTGAAATGAAGTACTCTACCTCTTCAGTGAGTAGTTTAGCTACTGAGATAAATGAGAGTAGAAGAGGAAACATCTACTTTTTATCCATCTGTCTAACAGAAGGAAATTTTCCTTATGTTTTCAAAAGAAACCCTGAATGAGGGTTAGCATTTCCCCTTATATTAGGTCCACAGAAGGGGGTGTTATTTAAGACACACCTGATGCTTCAGTTTCCAGGTGGGTACTTTAAATGGCCCTTTGTTCATGCTTGCTTTTGGACTCCAGTTCTTGATTGCCACCATAGAAGCTCGACTGGAAAGCAAAAAGCAAAAGAAAAAAAATCTAAGATTTCTTTGTTCATGAAATAAGTTTGGTTTTGACTAATACGGAATATGGTTAGGTGTCTGGAAAGAAGGCGGCTCAAAGTCCTTTGAACATTATATGCTAGCTGCCACCAATGAAAAGACAGACATGCTGGCTGATTCAGGAGGAAAGTGCATTTTCCGTACTAGGGTCTAAATTCTAAAATTATATAAATTTTAGTGTTGCCCTGTACCTGCACAGAGCTCCAGTTCCAGGGCACTGTGCATATGGGATTAGCCACATAAGACCATGTAGTATTTTTATTCATTGTATTTCCTCTTGCACAGCACATTTATGTGATGCTTAAGACCAGTTAAGACTTTTTTTCTCTCAATACAATTCCTTAAAATATCAGCATTCACGATATTTATTTCTTATATTTGTGTAAAACTGCATAACCGGTGAATAAACAGGCTTGCTGTTTTCTCATATCACGTAGTATTACTAGCTGTTCATTCTCTTTAGCTAGAAGCAGAAGGTAAACGCTTATGAAGCCCTAATACAATCTTACTGAAAAAAACACCACTTCCTCTCAGGTTGGTACAGTGTTAATTTTCCCTAAAAAAGTCATGTAAGTATAGAGAGAACTATGGAAGGTATAGAAAAAACTTGTATTTTGGCTGGATTTGCCAAAAGTGTTTTCCTGAAAAATCTGAAGGGCACGTCTCCTTTCTGAGTACCTGTAGCGCTCATGAGAAGGGAGTGGGGTGTACAGTGCTGGAGCTGGAAGCTACCCATCATCTCTGGAAGGGCCCTGCGGTCCTACTGACCTCAGCACTTGTGATTCTCAATGCCAAACTGAAACCTAAAGGACAGGAGACAAATGCATTCTCTCACTGTCGGCTGAAGTACTCACTCGCTGGAAAAACCACCCCCACCCCCAAACAAATCACCCTGCTGTTGGGTTTGTCAAAGCACTATATAAAATACCTTTTAGAAATATTACTAATGCTAACCTTATTCCTTTGTTAGAGATGGAGTATCTTGGGCATTTTAGGGAAATAGCACAGCTGTGACGTACCATCAGTTCAGCCAGTTCAGTCCAGGCAAGGACTGGAGCTCAGTTCTTCAAAGTTCATCCAGTAATCTATCTGCTAGGCTGCTTTACCTCTGAATGAGAAGCCTGTCTTCATTTGCTTTCTAATATTCGGTCTGAGACCAACTAGCAACGGCAAGTTTCCAGCAGGTAATTTTTTGACCAGATTAGAGTCAATGACTTACAAATGATAACTTTTTAATTTCATAGTAGAGCGAAAGGCACTATTTCCTGGGAACTGCAGTCTGCCCATTTATCTATTTAGTGTGTCTACTTGGGTGTTTTATTTAGATAGAAGAGGCATTTCAATTTTATGGCATATCTGCGGCATGTTATGTTGAACTCTCAATTATTTAGTCACTTACTAGTCATGCTTTGTGACTGGTTAAAGATGACAAGTTTTAATAGTTTATAATTAAAGGACAAAAATTAAGTTGATATTGACAGTTTCTTGGCACCATAAGGTCTCTACCGACTGCAGAAACAATTTGAATATCGAGTGAAATCTCAGTAACTTGCCCTGATAGTTGGAAGATTCACAGAAAATTTGAGTTCTAAATATTACTGAGAAAAAACTGTTTACTTAGGAAGAAATTTTCAAAGATACAAATTGGGAGACAGGTATCTCTTTTCTTTGTCTTCTCTTTCCCGTTGTCTTTGTGGACACATAATCTCAAATGGACTTCGTATGATAGCATTTCAGCTACAGTGATTGCCGAGTTTCAGCATCCGTGAAAGGACGGGAATGACTCTCACACGCATTGGTACGATGCACAGTCGGATTCTTTATTCTCCCGCTTGTGCAGTTATATACATTTACCATATCTGTACACACGATCATGCTTATATCGGATAGGCTACAGACATAAATCACATGCCCCACATTCCCTTATGATTGGTAACTATGCGCTAATGCCAATAGCAACAGACCACCTCCACGTCCTTGAACACATCTTGTTTTTGCTAACCCACACCATGTGCACTATCAGAACTTTCTCAATGGCTATTCTTAGCTGTCTTTACCAGCAGCCTGTTCAATTACGCTGTTTTGCTTAAGCGGCCTATTCATGCTAATTCTCAAGCTACATCGACCCCAACAAGTGATGATTACTTGACATATGCCGTGAAAGTGACTGTTTGTACTGGGCTTTTGTATTTTGCTGAGAAGAGAGTAAGCACAGACTTTCTGTGTGCATGTTCACAGGGATTATGCAAAAATATTATCAGGCTTCGTTTCAGTGTTTTAATAAATGCTGTACAGCAGCTACTGGAATACTCAAATTAGACCAGATGTTGTAATGCCAAACTCTCATCCCAACAGAGTACGACATTGAAAAAATTGTTACTTTTGTTTTTAATTTACTACTCTTATGGATGAGAGAAGTCCCATCTGCTTACTTTATTTTTAAATGAAAACATAAATGTTGTCCTATGGTGACATTAGGCTAGATATTACATTGAGACGGAGACCCCAAGCAGATAAAATTTGCATCTAACAAATATGTTTTCTTACATACAGCCATCTGCATGATAAACACAATGAATAAGTTTGTGAAGCTAGTGTAAAGAGGATTCAAAGTGTGACCCATTTTTGTGCTACTGTGGGAATAAGAATTACAGAATTTTAGGAAAGCCGGAACCATAATTTCTCCTATGGGAGAAGTCTGGTCACACAGGATAAAGTGAAAATCAGCTGCTGGAAAGATTAGATCTGAAAACAGTAGCAATTCAGCGCAGCAAAAAACATACAGCTTTTGAAGGATTTCTCAGGACTTCAGAACCACCTCTAAAATCTTAAGCCTGTCTCTGATCCAATGTCAGTGGGAGTTCTGGTTTCACAACCCACTGTTGTAAAAGAGGAGCTGAACACAACAGAGAAATTAAGAGATGTACTCTTTTCAGTTTGAAAGGAAAGGGGAAAAGATGATGGGGATATTAGAATGTTCTTTCCCTCACAAGCACAGTTCTTTGATTGCCAGTGGAAGAAAATAAAAATAAGCATGTCAGAATGTTTCTTCTGGGATTACTGTTAATGAAAGCATCCATTTTTTTCCTGTGGGGAGGTCATCCAGCATGGACAGTTTTGATAACTTGCCAGTCACTTCTTTAACTTTTCAGAAGAATGCGTTCATGACTAAAAGAGTAAAATTTCGGACAACAATTTGGTTTTTGCTTTTTTCCCCCCACTGGAGCTACCTGTCTAATACTGAACTTCATGGCTTCAAGCCTACAACTTTCTTCAAATCAAGCCTGCTGATATCTGGTGTAAGAACTGGCATTAGTGGCAAATTCTGCCTGAGTAGGGGCTTCAGGAATTGAATTGCTCCATCTCCCCTTGCAGAAACATGGAGAGTGTTTCAGTGTTTTATTTGCCAGTGATACTGGATACACTTGCCAGGATGAAGAGTGGCTTTTTTATGGTCTAAGATTTTTGGATGTTATTGTTTTCTTCTGTTTAGATTCATTGCCAGAGTCAACTGAAGGTGTTCAATAATATTCTTTCTTTTCCAACATAAATTAAAATCAACTCACTCTTTCTAAGCATGTTGTGTCATAGAATCATTTCGGTTGGAAAAGACCTTTAAGATCATTGGGTCCAAACGCCTAACACTGCCAAGTCCACTACTAAACCCTATCCCTAAGCTCCACGTCTACACATCTTTTAAATCCCTCCAGGGATGGTGTTGGGTCTGTAGAGACCCTGCGTGTCAGATGTTGCTGGGTTTGCATCCATGTACAAACTTTGTCATGCGTATTATATCAAGAGCCTTATTTTGTATTCCTCATTGGTTCCAACTTTTCCATCCCAGCTGGCGGGAGGTGTCTGCATTCCAAGCGTTCAGCTTGGGGTAGGCACCTCTGGAGGCTGTGTGCGAGGGCTGAGGTACGGGGACTGCAGCAGTGACCTGAAGCAGGCTCCGGCAGGAGCCATCCTGCCCCGTCGGCCTGCTTTACAGCTGCCCTGGGAAGGCCGGGGCTGAGCAGAGTACAACTCATCACCTGCTGAACTGGTGCTTGGCTATCATCGACATGTTCAAAAGTAGAAAAAAAAAAAAAAAAAGCCTACAGTATAAACTATTGAATTAAACGTGACATGGGAGTCTGGTTAACTCAGGTGGATTCTGACACATTTCATGCAGGAGTGCAGACAAGTATTTAGGTATAAATCCCCTTCTTAATTTGCCTTTTGGACTGAGCATTAAATGAATGTCTTGAGAAGGGACTGTTGCCATAGTTGAAGATATCACACCTTGTGGCTGAAAACAAACATCTGATACACTGAACTATTTTCTAAAAACTTGTATTTAATATGTAAAATGGAAAGCAAGGGCAAGATCAACAATCAGATCCCAGCAAGAGGAAGGACCTGTTCAAAAAGGAGGATGAGCTCCTGAAAGTAGAGCTCTCTAATTACATTCTGCTGCTCAGGCATTGTGGCCAGGCTAGAACAAGCCATATAGGAAGACCTGGGAATTCAGGAGACTTAGTGCAATTCCAAAGCATTCAAACAATATCTCACTGAGGAATAGATTAACAAGTCATTTCTTCTACCACATCAGTACTTTTACAACCTTCCCCCATGTATGAAACAGCAACTTACATAAAGAAACACAGACAAGCAAAACCCATAGCTAATGAACTTACTACTTCTACAGTTTGCGGAGAATTACAGAGAAATATTCTCTTTCTTCACATAGCTAAGGAAAACGAATGGGCTGATGCCTTTGCAAGATAAAGATAAATATAATTTAAAATAGAAAGCACTTGATGGGTCCTAAGTTTCAGCTCTTGGTGAGTGACTGTAGTCTTTAAAGCACTTTTGAAATTCAGGTTTCATGGTTGAGAAGGTTCTGCAAAGTTCCTGGTATGGAGAAAAATAAGATAATTATTTACTTCCCTTGTGAATTATTTTTAAAGCATTCTGCCTTCTCAGAGTGTGAGAGCACAACTGCCAGTCACGCTATTTTTATCAGACCTGATCTGAATGGAAGTATTTTCATCTTCAGAGAGCTTTTAGCAGATGCCCAGAGATTAGGAATCAGGAATTTGCAACATATAATCTGGCTGCGACTAGTTCCAGCTGTGGCTTTAGCAAGTCGTCTCGACTTTCTGATTCAGTAAAATTAATAGGGATTCTGCTATTTACCTTCTGGGCATACTGTAAAAATTAATTATTTGATGTCCCTTGTAGATGGACAGAACTGTAACGGCTGATTATTAATAACCTTAGATTCAGCAAATATTCAAAGACTCCCTTTCATGGAGCTATAGATTTCAAGACCAGGAGGGCCTTGATCTTGTCTCTGATTAGCTCAATTATTCTGCTTCCTTTTATATCATTTTCAGACCTTTTAATTGCAGTTATAAATTGTTGTGAAACACAACAGTTAGAGATGCTTACCGAAACGTTTTAAAGCCATGTACATTAGCGGACGTGCATACATTCTCATATATATATATATATGTATCTATGGGTAAATGAGTGAAATCACTAGTTTAGTGATTTAGCAATAAATTAGTGAAATCACTAGTATTTTTCGTGATTGGTAGTCTGCATTGCAAAACAAATATTAAAGGAGCTGGCACAAGTCTTGCTCTGTCATACCCTTTCAATTTCCATTTCCTTTGTCCTTGGAGACTGTCATAATGCAGCTCTGTGCATTTTCAGCTAGACTTTGCCAGATGTCTACTTCTTGCATATATTTGGAAGAAGTTAAGTTTAATTTAATTGTGCCCCAATTCAAGAGAGTATCCCTACGCTGGCAAGTTGATTAAGCATGGTGGTAGTTTTAATTATCTTCTTATCTCTCACTGGAGTGCAGTTAGTGGAGTAGATGACGTTAACCCCATAGACAAATACCCTTTTTAAACTGGGGCCTCAGACAAGAAGGATAAAGCTTTCTTTTCAACATCAAAAATTAGCCTTCACCTGTCTGAAGCCATTTCTGCTCCACTTCTCTATCCATCTGCAGATCACTTCCTTGAGAGAGCCTGACGTTACAGTTGAATCACCTTTACTGATAATTTTGCACTTCCCTGTGATTCATTGCTGTCTCTTACCTGTGACAATGCTGAAAGTTGGCCGCTCACGCCTTTTTTTTTGCCAGCTGTTCCCCTCTCCACATGACTAATTCTATTGTGCAGGTTCAACAGAAATGGCATGAGGCCAGCATTTAAAGGATGCAAGTTAGTGCACTGAAGATTTGAAGAGATGTAGTGTCAGTTTTACATGTCACATTCATGGTAAAATCATAGAGATACACAGGGCTAACATTTCATTTAAGAATCAAACACATTAAGATACCATTTTCAAGCATTGCATTTAAGTGCCTTGTAACTCATTTAATTTTCTTTCTGAAAATACCCTGTCAGAAGCCTGTAGGAGAAACAGCAGCATAATTTAAATGTCACTTTGCTTCCCAATAATGGATTACATATTCAGTCATTCTACTTCAGTGACAGAACTTGCATCTCTGCTAGCGTGTTTCTAGTCATTTGGCCCCGTTTGCAGCTGGATGTGCACAGAAGCTTGAGTGCACTTTTGTATACTTAATCGTCTGGGTTTTAATTAACACAAAAGAACAATAGCTTGGAGAGGAGAACAAAGAAGGACTCTGTAAATGAGAAGGTCATTCACAAAACAAAGGCAAAAGGTCCTTACTGCAACAGAATTGTAACATCCCAGTATGCAGCATCTGAACTTTTCTTACATTTTATGAATATCAAGTGACTTGCAGACTTCCTGTGCATCTCAGATTATTAATAAATACAACAGGATTCCTGCTTGCCTTATAAATACACACACTCAGCATTCAGCTGCAGGGACGTTCCACTTGTCCTGGATATCGAACCTAGCAAAACATCTGAGAACAGTTCAATTTAAGGTGGAACAAAAAATAGCCCCTGATATATATATATATATATATGCACATATATTTACATAGTCCCTCATGCCTTGAGGGGCAGAAAGCTGGCTGTGGTGGTCCAGCAGCATAATCCTGGCTCATTTTCTTACAAAGCTATCAAACGAACACAGGAAACCTCAGCTTGTTCACATCCAAGAACAGTGTGGGAACAAGCTAAATACTCTGCGTACGTTTGTGGGACTTGAAACTATCCATTTCACCCCAAAACACTGTATAAAAATTATTCCCTTTAATCCAAACTATAAATTGAGCATACCTAGGGTGACACAACCTCTGCTTAAACAGTAGGAGGAACCAAGGTGCGCATTCCTCCTTCTGCGTCTCATTTGCAGAAAACTGCCTCCAGTTGTACAAAGACAGAAACGTAACTCTGAGAGGCTGCATCAGGCCTATGAGAGACTTGTTGGAGTTACTGATGCCTTGTTACAATTTGTGCAGCCCCTGAGAGATCCTTCGAGATCTAACATTAGAGTACTGGCCAGGCCAAATCTCGCTCCACTTACAAGAGCTGATGCATTTACATCTGAAGGGAATATTGATCTACTGCAAATAATGTTTTTTTGTTTCAAGCAAGGTGAAACTCCAGAGGGGAGAGACAGGACAGCAAACCTCTTTGCCAGTGCTTATGCAAAACATTGGAATAGAACTATATCACTTTGAAAACTTGCGAAGTGAATGCAAAACTTGATGGCAAATGTAATACGGAGGGGAAGCTCACACATGAAGAATGCAATTTATATATGACACCTCTTCTTAAGTGAGCTTGAGCAATGTCTGGCACAGCTAACCCTTTAAAATATCATTGCTGTTTGTTTGTTTACAAAGGACTTAAGAGGCTGGAAAAGAAAGGGGAGATGCTAAAGGATAAACCCACTGAAAAACATCTTCCCCTCTTGCTGGTAGAGTTTTCAGAACAGGTGTTGGCAACCTGTTACTGTTGCTATCAGCCAATATCAAAAGCAGTTGGCAATGCTCTCATGCAAAAATTCCAATCAGATTTCTCAGTATATTCTAGTTACTGTAGTGACAGTTGTTGTGGGCCTAAATGACTACCTTATCATGGCAGACAGCTCTGCCTTCTATTTAGGGTTTATTTGCTCTGAAATTTCCGCTTCCTCTAATTCCACATCTATCTTACCAAACAAATTTAGAAGTCCACATTTATTCTTCACCACCTTATCCTTTAATCCTTTGCGCGTTAAAGGTTATGCTGTCATCTCTCACCTACATTGTGATTATGTCCGCTCCAGCTTCACCCTGAGAAAGCAAACTTGCTTTTCCTTTCTGCACACATTACCACTTTGCCAAGGGATTAATCCAAATAATGGCTTGTTCTACTGCCTGTGCTGAGGGTACCCATATACAGGTACTCAGCAGGAGTTCTAACACAGAACTGTCACTTCTAAAACCCTGCTTCTTTGCTGTTGTGCCCCATATGAAAAAGAAGTTTTTTCATATAAAACAGCTAAGGGTTGTACATGCTTTTCCACCCTGAAGGTCTTGATTTCATTCATAGCTATCAGAAGCAACTGGCAATCACTTTGCAAAGATGCCGCCAAGAGCTAACTGTGGCACAGTTAACTGACGCATGTTACTTCACTCAGAAACACTCAACGAATCACTTATTTTCCTGATCTGGACCTGCTTCACGTAAGCTGGAGAGCAATACAAACTTCTCTTTTGATTTCAGCAGATGTTGGATCATATCTCTAAAATGCATATTACTACTACTGAGAAATGAGCATTTATATACAGCAAGGTATTTTTTTTTTTTACATTTTGCACATTTTAAATTTTTTACTTTTTTTTTTTTACATTTTGCTTTCACAAGCACAGTGGTCAAGATGAGTAAATGAAGCTGAAAAGTGGGAGAATATTGCTGTAATTTCCATTCCTCGTGTTGCTGTGCCTCAGTTGAATTTTACTCCAAATATTTTAATCTTTTGCTGATCAGGCCATGGATTACATTTCTGCATTAATCCCCCTGCACCTCTGTGCTGACATGGTCCTGTCGATGCAGAACTGCTCTCTGCAACAGTACCTAAATTAACACCAACACCCTTTTCACGCTATGAACCTGAAACGTGGAAGTTTTTCCTGTTGCACAGTCATGACAGAAATCTGATGCTCTGGTAGACATTGTATCTCAAGCTTTAGCTAATCTCAGCTTCATGAAGTTAACTGTCTGTACTCATTTTGGTAAGTACAAATTCAGGTAAATTCTGTTAGTGTGAAACTGAGTTTCAGGATGCCTTGAAAGCTACCATAAAGACACTGAAATTATGGGAGTCCTAGAACCACAGTTATGCACCAAGAAAAAATACACACACGCAAAAAAAAAAAAAACCTTTTGAAAAAATCTGAGAGCAACAGGATCATTGATTTTTGCCCTCCATAAATAGAGCACTCCTCCAGAGTATGAAACCTGTAGTTGCAAATTCCAGTAACTTGAACATGACATTGACTATAAGCAAACATTAAGGTTGAATCATTGTATCGTCCAAGCTGCGAAAACTGAAAAAACTGAGAAAACAAGCAGTATGAGGGGTTTATAAATTTATCTCACAAATATAGTCTACATTATCATTATGCTTATAGAGAAAAAAAATCTGCTCCCACTCTGATTTTAAAGTTTACTCTTTCAGTCAATTTGCTGTTATATATGATATATATATATGTTATGTATGATACTAGACCTGGTGGTCACCAATGCGAGTGAGCTTGTTAGGGATGTCAAGATCGGAGGTAGCCTGGGCTGCAGTGACCACGCGGTGGTGGAACTAACACTACGGAGGGAAATGGGAATAACGAAGAGCATAGTCAGGACCCTAAATTTTAGGAGGGCAAACTTCCAGCTCTTCAAGGAGCTAGTCAGAAGAACTCCCTGGGAAACGGTCCTCAGGGACAGGGGAACAGAACAGAGCTGGCAGGTCTTTAAGGATGTATTCCACAGAGCGCAAGAGCTCTCGATCCCCAAGTGTAAGAAGTC
>Ga0065711_1043916_pt1 | contig 14433 bp, 9 predicted proteins | sample Hoacrofraction12_FD_59098 | JGI IMG/M metagenome (GOLD analysis project Ga0065711, IMG submission 59098) | Hoatzin crop microbial communities from Cojedes, Venezuela - Epithelial fraction 12 v2 (version 2) | ecosystem: Host-associated > Birds > Digestive system > Esophagus > Crop | place...
CTTGTAGCCCTCCGCTGGACTCTCTCCAGTAGCTCTTCATCTTTCTTGAACTGGGGAGCCCAGAACTGGACACAGTACTCCAGATGGGGCCTCACCAGGGCAGTGTAGAGGGGAAGGAGAACCTCCCTCGCCCAGCTCAACCCGAGCCACTGAAGGAAGCAGCGGTGATTTCCCAGCACTGGGGCAAGGCGCTCTGTGCCACCGGCCCCGCTGGAGAAGGGTCTCGTTCCCACAGACCTCCCCACCATTTCCTTTCTGGAAGGAGAATTACCATATAAATACCTCGCAATGGCACCTCTCCTTTGATTTGGTGAGGATATACATAACCATACCAGATACCAGTTTATCTCTTCAGTTCACTGTTACTGTCAGCAGCATCACCTATAGTAAACTCCTTCATTTTTTACATTGATCTTGGCCAAAATCTCACAGATTGTGACTTAAAAAATAACAGTTTTCATGTCTTCTGAGAAGGAATAAATGAACTACTTATAAATCATAAATTTGCAGCTCTCCAAGGATCAAGGCTGTCAGACTGATGTGATTTTAAACCAATTAGGATTTGTTCATTTGTTCATTCATATCAGTAAGAACAATAACCTGAGCGCAGTGAGCACTGATATTAAAATTTCAGCCTCCAATTGAAAGAGAAGGACTGCAGATTTCTGTGCTTCACGTACCGTTTCCCAGCAGCTGCAGCTTATGGATTAAGAGAATTAATTTTAAATACAATTGGCAAGCTGTGACTGAGGCATCTGACTGGCACTGAACCGTACCTACTGCTACACCCTGTCACTTTTTTTAACCTGTTCTCCACAACCTTTCTCTGTTGGCTTGTTGCGTTTATCTGGTGATGTCTTGTTTTCTGTATCGTACTATCCCGAGGCCTAAAGTTGTCATTACTTCTGTGTTCTGCATTCTAGGCCAACAAAACACTTACCGACACGTAATACAATAACGTAAAGGATGAGTTCCAGCCACATGGTTGTATTCACATTCATTTCTTCCAGCCTGGTTTGTGACTCCCTAAAGAGACAGAGATGAAGTGCCGGGGATTTCCACCGCACCTTCCAATATTCACCTCCTCCTGCAACGTGGCACAGACACTGCTCGAAGACCAAGTGGGCCTAATGATGTCTGCAAGGGATAAGCGGATTTTACATCCAGAAGAAAGGCAATTTCTGCTGCTTTTGTTGTTACACCTCGGTGCTGGTGCTCGCTTCGTTGGTGCATCTAAACCACAGCATCCATGCTCCCACAGCGCTGAGAACGCTGCCCTTCCGCACGTCTGCGGGGTCAGCGGCGTAGGCCGCACCGTTAGGCACAGTCCTTAGCGAGTACTGGGTAAATGAGCTGTCTCTCAGGGGCAGAGACGAGTGATACTGTGATGCTGTCTGTGCACGTATTCTGTTTCTGGATATCGTTAGTAAGCGCTACAAACAAAGTAAATTACTTCCACGCCAAGGGCACACTAAGCATTTCCATGAACCACAGAATTCCTACAACTGTGTACCACGATTCCTATAACCTAGCAAGTAATTTGCAGTACAGCCTCTCACTTTCTGCATGCTAACTTCACCAGCTAGACTGAAGAACTTGATATAATCAGGGAATTTTTATTCACTTCCCTCCTCTGTTCAGTTTAGAGCCTGTAGCAACCCTGAACTGCCTAGAGAGTTCACCTAACTTCTTCCACTGCTTGTCCCCACAAAGTGTTGCAGCCAAGCATTTGTATCAAAACCTAATGAGAAAAATGACCTAAAAAGTAGATGCAATATTTGTTTTAAACACTATCGTAACAAGCCAGATGACACCTTCGCCTGCTGCTCAGGCATGGCAACGGTGAATTAGGATAAGATACAGGTTTGTTAAAGAACATTTAACTGCCATGGGTCTGAACGTATCTTGGGTTTTATGCTGTAATATTTCTAAGGCTGTACACATTAAATGCAAATAAGTAAGAAAGAAGTCTTGACAGAGCAGGAAAAATGATGCATGTTTTATGTTCTTACTGAATTTCACTATTATTTGAGGCCTGGCCCCTCCTCTGTCTGGCTCCATGGCTGAGACGCTCTTCGGCCGCTTAATTTTCAGCCCGACAGTTCCCCGAGCACTGCTGTTCAGCAGCACCTCCCACTTGCTGGGCAGTCCTCCAGACCCATCCCAGGCTCTCCACACCACACATCTTTGAGCCATTTCCCACACATCTGACTTTTCTAACACAGAAAGATGCACAACGTCCCAGTAAATTAAAAAAAAGGCATCTTCTTGGCTACTCCGAGCAAACCTATGCCCACTGAGAACCTTTATGGCAATTTAATGAGACTGCCTAACGAAGAAGGACAAGTGCCTGACCCCTGTCCTGCTGTTTTAGAGGGAGCCTGGCTGAGATTAAAAGGAGTTCAACAGCTCGACACAGGCACCTCGCAGCTCCTGTGTCTTCCAGCCACCCGCTCCAGGGCTCCCTGGGCAAACAGCCCTGCCTGTTAATCAGAGCCAGTCTTCACCCTGGGTTCTGAAGAAAGAGCAAGGAAACAAAAGCAGTTGTAATCCAAACTGTTTTCATCCTGGCTTTCTGAGGAAGGGAGATACGACTGAAGAGAGAGCATTTCCCTGACCAGCTGAGCTGCTGCCATGAAGAAGGCACTCTCAAAATCGTTCTTAATTAACAACCGCATGAATTGAGGGATGACTTCAAGGCCGAGAGTCACCACTGGAACAGTGACGGACTGTAACCCAACAGGACTAGCTCCTCAAAGGGTAGCAAGTCACAGCAGCACCATCTGGCACTCAGTGAGCCCTCGTGGAACGGAACCGCCTGGCTGAAAAAGGGAAAGCTGCGCTCTCCTGTCCACTACTCCACTGCTAAAACCTCAAGTTTCTCACAGTAACCTTCAAAAGAATGCAGTATTTTTCAAACCTCCCATTCCGCAGTTATATGGAGAACATTTCTCTAAACTATAAATATAGTGACATCTCCTAGTTGGCTTATCCTTAAGAGAATTCTATTCTGCTCAAAAATACACTGAGACAAAAGCACTGGAGGAAACTGCTAATCTAGCATCAGCCAGATCATGACAGCTGGAATCACTGACGGGAAATGCCTCGGAGCATGAGGCGAGAAAGCACTCATTCGTCTTTTCACATTAGACAAAACCTCTTCAATGGTATCAAACAGGAATAAAATCTTAGAACAGCTCACAGCCGGGTAGGAATGATGACCAGTGTCACAAACTCTTGGAGTTCATCACAGCAGATTCTGACCGCAACAACCAAAGCTTCTGTAAGGGTACCCTGCTCATATCTTGGACTTTTGACAAGGACAGATTAAAGTCACAGTCACGCAAAGATCTAGTCACAGAATCAAACATTTCATCCAGTTAGTCACAACTGTCACAACAATTTCCTCTTAACCCTCTCTCTGCAGAAGAAACACAAGCACATTTGAGCCCCATTTTGAACAAGAACATAATTCCATTCGTAGAAAAGCCCTTTAAGGACCTCTTTCACTTAGTTATTTTCAAACTTATTTAGCTGTTATCCATGCATGGTTACTAGAAAGTACTTGACATTTCTGAAAGGTGTCTTTTTTCTCCAAATTAACACCAGAATGGAGGTTGATAGCACTCTTTCTTACACAAACTTTGAGATACAAGGCTCTGGAATGCAAGACATAAAACTAACTGTGCTATTAAATATGTTAATAAATAACACATCATGTCTGGAGTCGCATGACTTCACAGAATGGTAGGGGTTGGAAGGGACCTCTGTGGGTCATCTAGTCCAACCCTCCTGCCCAAGCAGGGTCACCTACAGCAGGCTGCACAGGACCGCATCCAGGCGGGTCTTGAATATCTCCAGAGAAGGAGAATCCACGATCTCTCTGGCCAACAAACTTGGTCCATGAGTTGCTCCTTACCATAGCCAAAGTAAAATAAACAATATTTTATTATTCTGTTCAAATTAAAAATGTAACATGGATTTATTTATCATTAATAAATCTACTAACACTCTTTCTTATGTTCAGGCAAAGGAATGTTGATGCTCGAGATCATAATTCCTGTGCTTAGGAAAGGTAATCTCTATCCTACAAAGAGGAATGTTGCGGCCATACTTGCAGTACAGCGTTTGTCATCTTTAAAGGTGACAGAATATATACGTATCTACAAGATACATGTTATCTTATATATTGTATCTTTTAATACATATGCCTATACACTACATACATGTATAAAAGAGGACAGAATATATACATGTATCGTGCAAGGTTCTTCAGTTGGTTCACGCTTTCTCATTGTTGCCTCTGGTTGAGCGCTAGATGAAATATAACTAGTCTTTTCTTCCAACCATATGCCTTGACATTTCACACTTTCCCACCATGGCTTCATCACTCTCTGGTGGTTTATATGCATTGGGTGGCAGAATGCCTCCAGAACAGATAATGTCTGAATACAGACCTCACTGAATTACAGTGTTATCTCCTGTTGCTCCCAGTGTTGCATTTTTCTAGCCCTTCCCGGCACTAGACCCTCAGCTAATATTAACTCTCAGCTGGAAACACTTACTCAGTCTTCAGTTTACCTACCTGCCATTCCCTAAACTGTTCTTTCCTTTAACTCAGCAACACAAATTGCTTCTGTCAAATATATTCTGGCAAATGTTTTCCGTGCTTTACAGTGCAAATATACCCTGAAGGTCTGTCTTCTCTCTCAAAGTCAGCCAATGTTATGCTAGCATCATCGGAGAAGCAAAGAGGGGATGTTGCCCCCAAACATCATTAGTGCTACCAGCAAAGTTCATTCTAATCTTGAGCAAAAAAAAAAAACCAGCACTTGTACTCCTTCGGCCTCAACAGCCCCGCTAGCGGAGGTGCAGCGAGCAAGCTGTCCGACCCGCACGCTGAGACCAGGCTTCCCAAAGCACTCCGCAGAACAGTAACAGCCTGCAAGATGCTGAGCGCTTTTGAGAGTCTGGGCCCTCATCGCTCTTCCTGAAGCTTCAAACGGTGCCAATCAGCAAGAAACATCAGGTTGGCCAGCACACTGCAATGGAAGCAATGGAGACGCAGTCCGTAAGGTGTCATCTTCAACTAGTACAGGTACTGAACAAAAACACGGTCCCTTAATTTGGGACACAGACATACACAACTAAAGTTAAAAGGTATTTAAACCACTTAGCCTTTTCTTCCCATTTCAAAGGGATTTCTTTTCTATTAATTTGATGTAAGGGAGAAAAGGCATTTAATGCCATATCATTGTCATAGGCTTCAGGCACAAAATTAAACACATTTATCTCTTTTGGGCAATCACAGACCCACGAGAGGTGCCTCTGTTTTTATCCCTGAGCATTACTTGTTAATTATTTCTCTAGACACAGCAAGAAGTTTCAGCTCCAAGCAGCATGTCAGCACTGCCTGCCTAAGTTTCGGCACGCCATCTGAGAGCCTCGTCAGCAAGCAACCATCGCTTCTCCTCGCAGGTCAGCACCTGCACACTTTGCAGCCTATACGGACAAAAGCACCTCTGCTCTGCCTCCTGGAAGGTATGGTCAAGAACAAAAGTCAGCTGGGGCGGAACAGCCAGAAAGGAAAGGAGATAAATCACAAGAAAATCGATTCTTCTGCTTAAGAAAAATCTATTCTGATCTATTTTCACTGCTTGCTTAGCTTGGAGTGCAAGAGCTTTGTCTGTACTATTACTTCTTTGCTCCTGCGCACATTTATGCATCTTAGCAAGATGAGGGAAGTCTTAACACCATTCTGCTAGGACGGTTGTTAAAGCAGAGCATCATCCTCACGTGTAACGAAGAAACACGATAAGCAAAATTAAAGTATGTTTTAGACTTTAAAATACCATGAGTAAAAGATGATACAATGAGCAACTTTTTACTCTTGCTCATTAAAACAGGTAAATTAGTCATGCTCCCTTACAACACTTCGGCAAAGCATCCTTAACAGCTACATTGGATGATTTGGTTTTCTCTGCCTTCAGGACTGAGTACTCCGGTGACACAGCACCGTGCCTGAACTGCGTACTTCGTGACTGAACCCTCACAGACAGCGGCACAACAGCAAAAGTTACTTGGTGAGCAAGGGCTTGCACAGCTCACAAATCCTGGAGCGGCTCCAAGCGGAGGGACCCCGCTCACACGATGCAGCCAGAGCGATGACGGGCGAGCGCCGCTGCCTTCGCTTCCTCCACCGCCGCTGTGCCGTGCCTGCAGCTGCGCTGCCCCTTGAAACGCGGTCGGCGGAGCCATCCCACCCGCTGAAAGCACGGAGCCTCGCCATGTGTGTACGTAACTACGTCCACACACAGCACCTCGGGAAAGGACACGAGCAGACTTTGCCTCTGTAACCAGCACACCAATAAGCAACTTAACTGAAAAATCTGTAAAGGAAAAGCTACAAATCAAAGTCTCCCTCCTTTGAGCTCAAACCTCAGCTTTGCGGTTCATTCCACACTAAGAACAATCTTATTGCCACAGCTCAAATTCTGCTCCGAAAACTATTCAAGGGCCAGCAAAGGAAGTTGAGGGAACAGTGTTTTAGTTCACATAAATCACAGATTGGCCTTGGTTCAGAAATTAACACGTGAAAATCAATTATGTCACAGAGAAAGGCAGACTAATTGATTCAGTCGCTTCTGGCAGCTTACCAGCTGTGTGTGAACGAACGCCCACCCCAATGCCGTAAAGCTGGAGATCTTCTTCAGGCAGGCACAGCATTTCCGAGCGAGTGAGGTTGGCAGTCTGCTGCCTGTGGGAAAGAAGCCTGCCTTCAGATCCTCCTTTGTCAATTATTAGCTTTTAAACTGTTACAGAACCATTGCCTTTATATACAGTAAAATAAATCCTTAATAAAGTCTTCAGAGAACTGGGGTCATCTTCTTTTGTAAAGAAACAGATCACTTCTTCGCTTTGGCTTCCGCAGCGCCCGGCAGAGCGCAGCGCCGGGCTCCGGTGGGCCTTCCAGGCACTAATGCCATAAAGTGCACATCTGCATCTGCGCAGGCTCTGGGGTTCTCTTTGGTTAACACAACTCTACAAAATAAAGTTGTATTTTATGCCAAAAATATGGCATTCATGGCACAAAACCACCATCTTACGGTTTCGTTTTGTTCCTGTTCACTTTCACAGTGGCTCAATTACCACGTTATTTATAGCCTTTGCAGAGCCTTACTACACTGCATTAGACATCCTGAGATATTTGTAGCTGGGTATTTGCTACACAAAAACTTTGTGCTTACTCTTATTATTACCCTAGCAGCTATGCAGTTGCAGAACACCAAGTAAGATTAATTAAGCAGGCACAATATTGCTGAAATCTCCTCTGGTTTGCTCTGTCTATCATCACTAACATTTCCACAACCAGCAAAAGACCTGCTAAAGAAATATGTGACTAATGCTGGAAAAATCCAGCCTAATGAGGCCTCCTGGGAGACCACCTCTCCTTATGTGATCAAAGAAGGAACTGTAGTTCCTCTTTGTTCAGAAGGGAAGGGTAACAGGCTGCATGAATGCATGCAGCAGCTGGCTTTGCTAATCTGATCAGCAACCCAGCAGCTTTAAACTACTTCATATGACTTCACACAGAAACAGAAATCTAGTCCCTAAGACTTACAGTAGGCTCTGCGTCTACAGAGCACAATTCTGCTGTCAACTACTTAGAAGAATTTACTTCCTAATTATTTGACCAGTAATTCACTTTTATTGTCTATGACCTATTAAATCCTGGTAAGCTCAACAAACCATAAGTGACTTGATAAATGCAGTCTGTGTTTACCAATCTGATGATTACCTGTATGTTCACAAGAAGATAACGGCATCAAAATTCACAGAGATGGCTCAGCAAAGCAAAGTGCCAATATCTGTGCAGAGATTAGACGAACTCTCCGTCCTACCTAATTCCAGGCTCTGAGAGCCTTTATGTATTCCTTATATATGAGACAGAAAGAGAGAGAGTAAAATAAAGTTCCTGCTGTCCTCTGGAAAAGTGTTTCTATTCATTGAGTACCGAAGATGTGTAGGCAACCATGCTTCTAAATTACATATTCAAACTGGCTGCCCATGATGCCCCATAATGTTCCTTGTTATCGCTCCTAACCTTTCCTATCTTGAGGGGAGAGAGGGATCATATCAGTTCTTGCCCCAGGAAGTTAACAGAAGAGCCCAAGTTCCAGAAAAACCCACTGTCTACTTTCATTTCTGTCCTGACCTGCTGAACTCGCCCCATCTCTCCGACCTCCTGCTGCCCTCCTTGGCTGGAGCCCGGCGGAGCTGCTGCCGCCTTTGCAGGGCCCTTGCCAAACCGGTGGAGCCTTTTGCCTAAACGATAGCCCACCCGCATCCCACACCCCAAGGCTACGGAAAAGAGGCCACTGATGGAAACCCAGGGAGGTTGTTCTGTGAGTCAGACTTTGCATCCAGCGCCAGAAAAGGCAACGTTCGTCACAGAACCCAAACAGCAGCACACGCTGTATTTTCTTCTCTCCTTCTTACTGTACTTGCCTCTCTCTATTTTTTCCCCAGAGTACTAAACATCTTCCATTTTTGCATCTGCCATATTTTTCTACTCTTAATTTGACTTTTAATTAAGTTATTGCTGGGCAGAGAACCTTCAACTTCAGGCAGTTTTGACTAAGCTCCAATTACAGTTTAATTTAAAATGTAGAAGAAAACACACTACTTCATATAGGAAGTAGTTCAGACCAATAATTTGGAAAATGCATATTTTACTGGAGAATTCATCTTCATTAGCATATTCTAAGTAAGTTTGTACAATAAAACCTGCCATTTAATACGGCATTGCAGGGAAAATTGAAAGAATCCTATTGTTTTTCACCAATATGTTTAAAGACTTTTAATATTATTGAAATGTTAAAATCCTCAGATGTGAAAATAATGCTTCATCATAGAGAAAAAAATGCAGCCAATTTCACAGAAAAGCAGAACTTAAATGGCTTTAGTTGAATATAGGTAGGAAAATAAAAGAGTTCCTCCGGGCCAGGTATTACTGTGCAGGAAATGAAGCTGAAGAAGTCGACGCGGGTGGGAGACGCCGAGAGGCGAGCCAGAAGCTCACCTCTGCCAGGTTACAGCCCCGAGGGAGCGACGGCCCTCGCAGCTCTGGAAGGGACCTGACGGGACTGGAGTCGGCAAGGACTCCTGGTACAGGAATGAATCCCTCGGGAGGATGTTTTCTTTTTAAATCTTTCCTGACTGGTAAAGATCTGTCTCTTTGTAGAGACTGGAAGTCTCTAGAGTACACAGAGCATAAAAACCACATGGAAGACAAGAACAAAACAGAAAACGTAGTCATGGAACCGACAGGGAGATTACATCAGACATTTGTTTTCTCTGAACTAATATTAATTCTGGATTTGTTGATCATAATACATGCTGGGAAGAGATGAAAAGCATCTTGGCATTCTAAACTCAGCCATCCTCAGAAGTAGGATCATTTCAGCGTTTTTGCACTATTTGATTTCCTTCCCCTTTTCTTTAAAGCACACACAAGGGAAAAAAGAGGCATAATTTGTTTTGCTGCTGCTATTACTGTTCTCACCTGGTGGAGACCCGAACCACCATCATTCCGTTCACGCCAATGAATCTTGACAGCTCAAATATAAAAAGCTGCTCCAAGGAAATTACTGTATTTTCTTCCTTCTCTGTTGAGTGACCGCACCCTTTTATGGTGATATTTTTATGAGAACTTTCTGAAATCAAGTAATAGCCTGGTAAAGCTGCTAGGAAGCTGAGTGGAACGCAGGCTTAACCTGACCCCTCCGGGGATTTAGTGCTGGTTCAAAGACAGAGCAATCGCAGAACAGTGAGGAGGAGGGGAGGTGATGGGGAGCTGGTGGGGACACCTCCCATTTCTTGGTAAACAGGCACCTAGCAAAAAGCTAGACAACAATTCCTGCTAAGTGTGCAGGTATGAAGAGATACCGCTGTGGCACCATGGCATCTCCTTCAGGGTCAGAGAAGCCATACACAAAACACAAAGAATATTTTCACATAGCTAAAGAAGTCACTATAAAAAGAAGGTATAGTTGCGGTGAAAGTACTTCATAAACAAACTTGGTCAAGTCAAGACGTATTCAAGCTCCTACAGAAGTCCACTGTAGCCAAACCTGTCTTCTGTCACAGAGACTACAAGGTGAAATTTCACCAAACACTGGATCTGGAGGGACACAGGAGAGTGAACACCTCACTCCATCCAGGGAGATGGCTCAGTGACAACTCGGTTACTAACGGTTTGTCAAGAACTCTGTAATATGCGAATAAAGGTCTGCAAAAAATTCACACAAAATCAGGTTTGTGTGAAAAAATCAGATTCAAACTCAGCTGACCTCTCCTCCAGGGAGCGGAAGGCTGCCCGTTGACGCGGCAGCCACGCCATGGACGCGCTCACTGGCGACAGCGCAGGCCGACAGCAGCGGCAGGCAGGGCAGCGAGGCAGGCTGCGGTCTGCGAGGGTCGGAGGAAACCTTCCGGTCACGGAACGACACACCAGACACCTCCGCTATTACCAAAATGAGAATACAAGTTGTCTGGCCTCTCTTTTCATAGCTCATTTTCCCACTAATAGCCACACCTTTTACAAACTTGCACTGTGTGATATCGGAGAGAAAACCCGTGTTCATTATTACCCTCTGCAGAGCAAACGCCAGGACTTCAAATTTCCCGTTAGTCCTGTCGCCCTTGCTGATCTTATCTGTCGGGTGTTAAATGCGGCAGCAGTGGCAAATGAATACATTACCCGAGATGACACACTTAAATATGGCTTTTGATTTCACATTTTACTGACACCCCCGTATACATCACCCCATTATCCTGCCTAGTCCCTGCTTGCACTGAGTTTCCTTCATGTTGGAAAAGCATAAAATCAAGTTTTGTTTGTCCGTAGGTCAAACTTTAGACCAGAATGACGGGTGTCCCTCTGCCATCTTCACCCCAATTTTGTGTCTGTGCTACCAGGGAGCGGGGGGCCCCTCTCCAAAGGCCTCAAAGCCATGGCGCTCCCCAGACGTGGGGCTCACAGGGGGATCAGAGCTGGGAGAGGTTGGAAGTGTCGTGACCCAAATATCGCTTCTGTTTCGAAGAAGGTGCCCAGCTGTGCTGAGAGTTGTTTCAACAATCTTTCGAAAGAAACTGAGCAAAACTGAACGGGTTCTTCACTACCATTGCTTATTTTGCCTTGATACCTAAAACACCTCTGCTAATTCTTGAGGAATTATTCCAGATTTGGAATTAATGAGACACACTATCGCTGCAGCTCGCCAGCCAAGATAACTTCAAAGGCACTAGCTCAGGTTGCAGGAGCAGTCACACTGTGATAGCATGAAACTCCACAGGGACTGATTTATCCCGCTTCTTAACAGATTATATGAACCCAAACAAATCACCACGCGTCCAGCATCTCGCTGGCTTCCAACGCCCATTTCAAGCTGCTCAGATAGCACCACCTCAGCAGCCGCACTGCAGACGTAACCCGAGAGTGCCGATTCTTAAAATCTAATGTATTCTGAAGAGTCAGCAGATCTAAATATTAGCTGAATTACAGATAAAAGGTAATACTTACTATAAGCTTATCAGGAAGCCAACTTTCAAAAGAAGACTCAAACCGCTGGAACCCTTTCACATTGACTCAGCTGGGTTTAAAAACCTTACTCCTAACTGAAAAGGCAGTATGTATGAAAGATTAATGCACATATGTGAATGTATTGACCAATGACTGGTCATTAAATCATCAAAAATAGATTGAAACACTGAATTAATCTATAAAGCTAGAGGATTTATAGTTGCTTGTAAGATTTGCTGAAGATGTAACAGTGAATATAAACAATTAAAGATGCTTCTCAGACTACCTGAGGTACACTGCTGATTTCAAAGAGAAAATTAGAATCTAGTTTTCAGTAAGTAATCAGTTTGATATTAACATGATATATCTAAGTATGTGTGAGAAAAGGACTGACAATGATAATTATTACCATTGAAGATTATTTTGATTAAATTATGCTTAGGTAATTAAACATAATTATTTGAAACCTTTCCATTTCCAACTTCAGCATGTTTGATTAAAATGTCACACGGAAATAAAAAGGTCCTGTATTAGATCAACCATGATTTCGATATTACAACCAAATCTTGTCTCCAGAACAAAGAATAAGCAGAAGATTATTTAATTATTCTCTGTTCTTGTGTGTTGAATTAAAGCTGATTGTTTTCTTTGAACAAACTTTGAATGTCCCACGTTATTCCGTGTACGAGTAGTACAATCCTTCCTTTTTTTCCCCTGAAAAGGAAGGATTCATTAGGAGCTGAAGCCGGACTCTTTCTTTGTTCTGGCTCGTGAGAAAACAGCCTGGAGGTATATTGTATTAATTCCTAATATAAATGAAGTTAGATGACTGTAAGCAAAATGATTATTTATGCTGAATAAGAAAACAGCCACACTAGAGAAAATGTGAAGTAGAAGGGGACAGAACAGAAAATATGTTTCTGCACACTAGGGAAAGAAATAGGAGGGTAGAAAGTTGCAGGAAGATTACATAAAGCAATGTAATCAAACTATAAGCACCATTTTCTTTCAGATGCCATAAGCAGAAGAGGTTTTGACACCATATTAATCAAAGCTTTATAAATGCAACAGAAAAAGGCAAACATACAGGCGAATGATCACTTCAGTAGACTGACAAATGAAACAATTAAACCTTTTTAGGTACACTTTTTCATTTGCTCACTCCAGCCACAGTCCCTACAGGAGCTGTCTGAGTGCCGATATGCCTACTTGGAATAAATATACTTGTTTGGGGTGTTTTTTTAATACATTTCAGAGTTGCTTCACCTTTTTAGTAGAGCAGACTTACTAACAGAGATGTGTGCATGCCATGGTAGACCAGCACACAGAACTTTAATTACAGCTACGTCAATTTTAGCCCTCCAAATCCTGTTAAAAACACCATTACATGAGAAAAGCTTGATTGCATCAATTGTGTAGCTATTCCTTTGAATTTTGGAACGCATTTATTAAAGGTGACACCATTTATCTCCATTTGCTAGTTCATCAACATGTCCCAGAATTTTTTTTCATAACCTCAAATGTGTAGCATCGTATCATCAAATCCTAATTAAAGAGGTGTTTTGGGCCAGCAAGGAAAATAAAAAGCACGAGTTTTCATATGTAATCATCAGGAAAGTGGGCAAAAATTTGCATCAAATACTTGCAATGGTTTAGACTTCTAATGCACGAAACACTTCCTGTGTCAGCTTCCTAAACATTTATAATCCAATAATTTTCATTTTAAAGGCTGCAACTTTCTGAAAAGCAAAGCTAGACCCCATTTTAGTAACAGCTTATTTCAAAAGATCTCCAAAGAAAACTTCTCTTGGAGATAGAATTGTAAAAAGCTGACATGTACCAAGGAGTGTCAATAAACTTTATCTCTACTGAGCATAGGTTTCCCCGATACAAGTTCAGATTAGCGGGCATCTGCCTGTGTCAAGGGCCACAGGCATAGCAGTTACCCATTTAGTTCAGAAAAAGTATTTTCCTAGGCAGTTTTATGATGTCAGTCATCACACCAGGACTAGGACTTCTACTGCACGAGTTGATTGCCTTCAAGATAACTAAGTGATAACAGAGAAAAAGGAGATGGCGGAAGTTCAAGTTATTGAACAGTCCGTTTAATCTTCTAAACTGAAAATTGGAAATATCTCTGTTTCCAGTTTTGTTACAATGTACGAAATAAAGGCAAGAAAGCTCAGACTTTTTTCTTGCCTGTCATCCTGCCAGACCAGCAATCAGAAAAACAGGCACGTGGTCTGATCTTCCAGAGGGTCCCGCTCAGGAACATGAGTTAACCGTCTTGCCTAGGAACATCACGGAACACAGCCACTGCATTTCCATGCCTAATTAGCAGCTGCTGCTCAGCGTGGGCAGGATTAGCCTGAGGTTTCTGGCCTATCCAACATGTAAACTGGGAAACACAGAGGTCAATCGAATCACTTGGCCAACAGACAGAGATTACAGAAGGCTCTCTGTATCCCTGATTAACAACACATCCTTTCGGTGTGTCTGAGGCCAAATTTCCTCTCCATCCACAACATTAACATCTACAATGTCCCTTAGGGATCATGTAGTATGTGCTGTGGAGAGAACCCATATCTGCTGCAAGGACAGGTACTGTCACACTGTGCTTGGCTCACAGCTTCTAAATAGCCTATCAACCCTTCAGCAAACACTGCTCAGCTACTGTCAACCAGACAAAACGACCAAGCTACAAGGTATCTGACACCCACCGCTCACTTAAATCATAGAATCATAGAATGGTTTGGGTTGGAAGGAACCTTAAAGATCATCTGGTTCCAACCCCCCTGCCATGAGCAGGGACATCTTCCACCAGACCAGGTTGCTCAGAGCTCCATCCA
>Ga0065711_1043917_pt1 | contig 14433 bp, 7 predicted proteins | sample Hoacrofraction12_FD_59098 | JGI IMG/M metagenome (GOLD analysis project Ga0065711, IMG submission 59098) | Hoatzin crop microbial communities from Cojedes, Venezuela - Epithelial fraction 12 v2 (version 2) | ecosystem: Host-associated > Birds > Digestive system > Esophagus > Crop | place...
GGGGGGGGGGGAAATGCAAAAAGAATAAAAGTAGTGGCATCATGGTGACCCCCTAAGCCCTATATTGTTCTACTTGAATTTTGTGAACATTAAAGAAAATGCAAAATTAAGCCCCCAAACTTTCCAGTTCTTATGTCTGCATATGAATGGATATAGACTATTATTGGATGAAAGCCAAAGTGTGTTAAAACATCCTTTCAGATTGTATTTTATATGTTGTAAATAACAATAAAAGTAGTGTGTCCAGATACAGTAAATATACAGGAAGTGAACATGTAGGTAAGTAGAGCTTGATCAATGCCCATGAAGTGGAGATACAATTCTAACTCTTGGCACAGTTGGAATGTCAGCCATTTCCCTCTGTATTTATTTCGCTATGAAATTTATACCACATAAAACTTTTTACCCAGTCATAGCAGTGCTTTGAATCGGATGGTAGAGATTTTCTTCATTTTTCATAGAAATAATGTAAAGTTCTTTGATGTTCTGAACAGAGATTACTATCTTGCCAAAACCCAAACAGCCAAAAGCATTAGGGTTGCTGTAAGAACATCCGGGCTACAAGTGTGCATGACAATTTTATTGTATCTAGAGATGGTGTAATTTTTGTTTCTACAGTCAAAGGCCAGCAAAATGACCAGCCAACTGAATTTTACTGACTCTAATGTAGAAGCACGTCTCACTCTCTTGATTCAGAACAATAACACTGAGACACACGCACACAAAAAATACCACCGTCGCGTGGGCTTCCCACAAAGGAAAAATTCTGAATTTTGGTGGGAATATTTTTTCAGGCATGTCACTGTAAACTTGAGTGCTCAGAGTCAAAGCTAGCTCAACATTTATGTTGTGGCACTATGAGGCTATGTATGATGAGAAACCACATTTCTGTGGGGTTGGATGACCTGTCGCAGAAGGGCAGTGGCTGTCACCATGAAGCCACATGGAGCTGATAGTGGGATGAGAAAGCTCTTGCATGAGGGCTTTCTCTTCTCTGAGGTTTCCCCAGGGTCTGTTCCTTGATTTTGCTGGTGACTGGCACAGTTATTTTCATTGGAGATGCAATTGGAAGTGCCTCGCAGACTGATGCACGTCCATGATGAGTGCAATCTAGAACAGAAAAGTCACTGTGGAGGTAATCTGCTCCTCCCAGGAGAGTGAAGATACAGCAGGGGGTGGTGAGAGGATACTGCCTCACTAGTCAATAAGTTCTGGTCTCCCTCCAGCAGAAAAAAGGGGTATTTTGACCATAAATTGCCTGTGTTGGGAATCAGAATTGATAGGGCAGGAAGAGTGCAAACAAAATGTCTAGATGCTTATACATGAACTTTTTTGTCTATGTCTACCTACAGTTGTCTCAACCTTCAAAGGTTTCTCAGGCTTTCTTAATCAAAAGGCTACCTAAATGTGAGGGAAAAACATAAATATCATATGCAAAGTTACTTCGTTGTTGCTTTTAGTTTGCAACTAAATATTTTTCATTTCTGCAAAAAATGTATTTTGAATGTTAATTACTTCTTTTGACTAGATTTCTTACTTTGGTGTTCCTGTGTATATTTACAAGATGCAAACGACCTTCTGGTGTATCATGGTGGCCCACAGGTTGAGCATTCCTTCCCCAGTTAGTTTTTTTTTAAGAGTTACCAAGAATTTCCAGCCTTCAGAAGAGTCTATGAGTTCTTCTCTGCTCAGGTGAAAGTGCTTATTTAGGTGGGTGATGTCTACACCTAAACTTGAAAATACAGCTGTAACTTCTAAACGTCAAGAGTATTTTGAAAGACACTACAAGTAATGCTTGGCTCCCTCATGATCATAAGCATTCAACAAAGGAAGTCGGTATGATTATTTGTATTTTGCAGAGGGAAATAAATTGTGAAACTTAAATCAGGAACTTTTTTCTAACTTTTGCTTTGCTTTTTTTAAGGAATTCTTTTGTCATTTGACCTTTTTTTTTCAGATGTTCTAGAAGTTCCTTGGCACACTACTAGTGCCAGCTATCAAAATCTTGAAACAATATAATAGCATTGCCTTTTAATAAAAAGTGGGCATTTTAGCACTTAATATTTAGCATGCTTGTAGTATTTCTTATGCATTTTAGCTTGTGCTGCCTTTGATGTACGATCTCTTCAGTGAGAAGAATGCTTTCTGTTATTGCTCCTGGTAGGAAAAGTAGAGCTGGAGGAAGTAAAGACGCTCCCGTTGTCGTCTGAGCGACTCAATTCCTAATCAATAGCGCAATAAAGGCTTCGGTAGGAAGATAAAATGTGGCTCCTAGAAAAGCTGTTCCCCCTGCCATATTCAGCAGAAAAAGCATTTTGACAGTCCCCATTTATCAAGAGCAGGCAAGATATAGAAACCCGGCGGGGTCTTGTGTCTCAGGCGTTAGGGATACCAGCCCTAGAAGGGCTGAAGCATTGTGTGTTAGTATGTATTGAGCCTCCTTCCAGGTGGCAAACAGCTGCACCTTTTTATAAAAACTTCAAAAATAAATCTGAAGTGCTTGCTTTCAGCCGATAAGTGTTATATTTAATTGAACCGTTCTGCGAATGTTATAGCTCAGGCACCCAGAAAGATGGTGAATATTTAATATATTTGTTTTGTGTTTCCACCGCTCAGCAGAATAATGAAATTCCTTAACTACTTGTCTTTAACTTGCCTGAAGAAAGCACGGTATGTTGCTAAATCGCTTTTCACTGGCCCTGCCGAGAAACAACTTTAATCCTTGTTAGAAAATTGCAGAGTCTGGGCCTGACAAAGAGCTCATGCCTGGCGCATTGTGAGCGCTGGGAGCGGGGCGAGGGGAGCCCTTTACAGCTGCGTGCCTCCAGCCCGCCTCAGCTGGACTATTTAGGCGAGGAGGTTTGTCAATTCCTCCCGACAATGGAGCGAGTTTTTCAGTGCCTGTAGCCGCGCCGAGCCCCGTTGGGGATCAATGCTGGCCATTCAAGCTACACCCTCTTTCATTGCTTTGGTTTGTTAATTTAAGACTAAAGGTCCGCTGAGGGGGTTTAGGGTGTTTAAGAAAGCTGATGAACTGTTTAAGAAATCTGATGAACTGAGAGCGTTTATAGCCCTGGTGTGGCAACTATTGGCACTGAGGGAGCTGTGTCCTTGTTGACCCTCTTGTTATTAAAAATGCACAAGTGCTGCGCTTCTCAATATTTCAGCACTCTTTCATTGTCAATACCACCTTCTGAGCCCTTCAGCTTGTTGCTTGCTCTAAAGATCTTCTTAGATTGGGTTTGAAAACTTCACCTTAAACACTAGATTAAACTGATGTTCTGTTTTCCGTGCTCCTGTTGATTTGTTGAACCTTCCCAGGGCTGGAAAGCAAGTAGCAGCTTGATGGGGAGACAGGCTGCTAATATGATTTACCAGTCTACAGTCATGCACGATAAGTGTGAATAAATACAGGGGTCTCACAGAGTCAACCCTAGCCTTTCCTTTTCTCTTATTTTTTACTTTAAAAGAGGTATCTCAGGAAAATGAAGTGAGTAATGCATGCCCTTACAGGAGCTGGATGAGCTATGAATGAGAAGAGGGGGGGAAACAGGGAGGCAAACATATTTTTGTTAAAGTGGTTGGCTGCTGTTATGTGCTGATGTGAAAAAAGTACATAATAAACACTTACTGCTTTATTCTTGCATAGGCGACAGCAAAGAATATGGCACTAAGACCGTGTTATTGACATCTGCAAGAGTCGCATTGTCCTTTCAGTGCTATTGTTACTAGCGGGAAAGTGACTTTTTCTCAAAACCAGCTAGAAGGATTTTTTTTTAAATGAGTATTACTTAAAAACTGTGTCATTATCTAATCGCTGAAGCTTCTGAGTTTGCAGTAGATTCCCATGAGCCGCAGTAGATGCATCCCAGCCTCTATAACATGCTCAAGGTTGGCAAAATGTGTGGCCTTGGCTTCCACCTCTGAGAGGCATTTGCAGCTCTGTGCGTTTTAACAGGCTCCAAAAGAAGCGATAGGGAAATGTTTACTTTTCTGCTTAAGAAGTCCCGCAGATTTATGTTTATGCAGCTTCAGCCTATACTAACTGCTCAAAACCAGTGGGTCTAAGGCCAATAGTGAACAGGAATACTATCCACAAGTACCTGTAGGAGGATTCTCAAAATATACTGGATGTGATTTTTGTTAAAAATACCGTGACAATTCAAAAAAAGAATGCATCTTTTTCTAATACCACAGCAGTGGTATTTTTTCTGAACAAGGTATGTTGACAGAGTGTTCACAATCACCAAATGAAACATATCTGCTGAAAGTTTAATGTGTCAAAACTAGTCAGGAAAAGATATTGTATTGTTTTCATTCACCAATTTGGGTAGCAAAATTAATTCCCTCTAATTCCTTAGCTTTGTTTTCAGTGCATGCAAGTATATCACAGATATGTGTGGAGACTCTAATTTTTACTGCATCCATTTTAATTAAGTTATCTGGCTGGGCTTTAAAACACATGTTTTGCCAGAAAACTGGGACTGGGTCTATTCTCAGTGATCTGGCACCGTTTGGTGGTGTTGCATGGGGAAACCGATCAAGGAATTTTTGATCCCGTCCGTAGTTTGTTTGTGTGAGCAAGCTTGAGCCCCTTCTGCTTTCTACTTGATAGAAACCAAACACATCGTGAGTGTGTTATTGGATTATTTTTTTTATGGAATAATATCAGTTCTGAGAAAACTCCACTACGAAAATCATCCTCTATATCTACCATGATTATGTTAAAGATTAACAACTGTAGAGGCTGAGTGATAATATAATAATTGGGCTCATCTTATTGTACATAACAATAGATGTTCTGGGTAGAATGCTTGGCATGTGAGTTTTTATGTTTCTTAGATCAATAGCGTTCATCAAGTGAATCAGCTCAACTGTATTTTGTTTTCTAGACATCTGTATACATACAACACCTGTCATATATTTACAGCTGCCACTTAGTAACAACTCTGACACATTAAAAATATTTTACAGATGCTTGTAAAGGAAATCAAAACCAGCATGCATGTTTGGGGTGAAATAACGTAAATCATATAAGAATGTCATTCAGTGATAAGAACCCAACATTTTATGCATACCCAATCAGTCCCATTTTATTGAATAAATCAAACTACTTTTATGAAATGTGCAGCTGTCTGCATTTCGTGTGGTGCGTTTGTTCTCTTCTGTAAAACAGTAAATTAATAGGAGAAGCTCTAAAAAAAAGTAAAAGACATTTATTTCCAATGGTTTATAGTTAAAATACATTTTAACACATTAAACAAAATAAATGAAGTCATTATTATTTGAAAATCCTATTTCTTATTTCAAACTTGCCTTAAAACCAATAGTTACAATGAGATGAGACTGTTTCCTGTAAGGAAAAAGTATTTACATATAGTTACTGTATATATTTAAAGCTTTTGCCAGAGACCTTACATTTTGATTAAAGAATTCTGTTTTTGTCTCTTGTTACATCCAATAGCAAATAATTGTCTTCATTTTTTCAATATGTATTTCATTTTATTTGTCATTGTAGAGATGGCTAATGAGACATGTTTGATCCTTCCTTTGAATTACTTCACAATGTATACCTTGCCTAACATGCTGCATTTTCAAATATGCACAATACTTCCTCTCTTTGCGTATCTGTGTATTTTGTAAAGACGCAGGAAATTACATTAGAAAAGAATTTAAGCCTCTTCCCCACAGGGAAGAGGCTAGAAACAGAGCTACGACACAAACTCTTTTAATCTCTCACTGCTAAAATGAGAAAAAAATCCCTTCCTTTTTACAGTTTGACTAAATGACATCTCGTTGGTATTTTACAGGACGGGGAGGAAAATTGCTACGACTATGTTTAGTAAAATTTCTTTTAATCCAGTTAATGTGAAAGAACTATTATAGTAGCTATTTGGATCTGAGCATTTTTTTACGGTAACATAGACACGAACAGCAGAGAGCTTATTCTTACCCCAGCCATTCGTGAAGCTTTGAGTGAAAACATGCCCATGCCTAAGACACAAAAAGGAAATAAGGTGGGCTGTAATTATAATTAGCAATTAACATATTAAAAAGAAAAAATTTAACATGTTTATTTGGGGGGGTGCAGTCGTGTTTTGATCATACCTGAATACAATTTCCACGGAGTTCTGAATTTTTTCCTTAATGAAGAAGTGATTTAAAAGAAAAAAAAGAAAGACAGATTCCTTATTCCATATTTGATGCTGTTTTCCTGTCTGAATTGGAAAACCGAGGTACTGCAAAAATCTCTTTTAAGATACCCTACCTGTGTTTTTCCCTTGCTGTTTTAGCTGTCAATTCTCTCATGTAATTGTGTATTTAATGTCCGTTCTTACTGACAGATAGCAAAGTGCATAACGCTATTTTGCTTGAAAATGTTGTAACTGAAAGATAAAATGGCAGTTGCTAATTCATGTGAAGAACAGTCTAGGTCAAGTTATTTGATTTCCTACTGACCCATGCAATTCTCTTAACAGGAAATTATATCGTTGTTGACTTCAAGTGCTGATCTGTGATCGTTTCAAAGTGTTTCATTACCTCTCATTACCAAATCTGTTAAATGAATACTGCAGGGTTATTTAGTGTGGGTTGTTTTTTTTTCTTTATCCTTCTTTTCAGCAATGGTATAGCAGCTCCATGAAAGTCATATGCATGTGGTTGGCTGATAGATTAGACCTTCAGCTTCACATCTACCAGCTGAAGACTCTCATCAAGATAGTGAAGGTAAATAAAATGTGTTCGTTAGGCTGCATAATAAAGAGAGAAAAGTGATAAAGTGTTAACATGGCTAAGTGTAGATCATCCTAAAAGTTAAAAAATCTGGAATAAAGTTGCAAACTTATGTAGTTTTAGGCTGGGAATTTTTTTTCACAGTTGTAGCAAATTTCAGAAGAAAAAGAATTTATTAAAACCTCTCATGTTAATTATATGTGCACTAGTAATTGTCAACCATTCTGTAGTCAGTGACAATTAAGATTGTTCCAAGGAATTTTAGTAGGTTACTGCTAGCTGTACAGCAATGCTGTATTGTATTCCTAATAAATTATTATTTGACATATTACTCATTTTTTTTTGTTTACCGTAACAAGCACAATAGCATTCTTTCTTCATTTTTCCCCACTCTCCTAAGAAGTAACTATTTTCTGTTTCTTACGCGCATGTGATTACTAAGTTCAATTGGAAAACAACATTCAATATATTAGATAACATTTTCTAATTGTTCATACTCTAAGTATCAATAGAAATACTGATCGCTCCAGCCCAGTCCTCAGCCATTTACACTGTCCAATGTCAAATGCTTCTGAGCGAAGTGTAAATTGCCTTGCAATAGGCGATTATGGGTTAACCTACCATAAAAGAAAGTTTTCTTCTAACTCCCTTTTAGATCTCGGTTAATGCCCTTAGGCGAGAGGCAGGAAGCCATTTCAGATTTTTTTCCTTTTAATTCTGTCTTGTTTAACTCTGAACATTTCTTGTTCTCCGTATAAATGTGGAACAAGAAGCACCTGTTGTCAATGGTGACCTTGATTTCTGTAAAATATTTTCTCATGAAGTTCATGCAAGGCTGTAGAGTCAGAAGTATTTTAATTTGTGGGTGCTAGAATCACAACTGCAACTTTCAGTATTCAGTAGTTAAAAGGAAAAAAGAGAGAGTCATAATGATGTCACCACGGCTCCCTGAACCACTCAAGCTTAGCTTTGCTATTTTTAACCTTAACTGATTTCTCTGGGAACAGAATTTGGCTCATCATTGTATTATGTGCCAGAATTGTAGAAGCAGTTTGCTATTTGTGGTTGAAATGAATGGCTCTTGTGAAAGGTTTAAAGCTCTTCTCAAGTGTAGGAAGTCATCCTCTGGGCGAGAAAAAGTGTTACAGGATCTAAAAACCGTGCCCGGTGAGATCTAAGAATGGTAAGACTGAATTATACCAGTTAAGTATCATCTGGGAGGTTAAACGAAGAGGCTCTTACAAAACCGAAGTTCAGGTGAACGAGTGGCACAGTCAGGCAGCCTTCCTTCTGCGGCCTGGCACTGGCCTTGTTCAAAGAAGTCGGCTCCCGGCAGTGATGGGAACACGCTGGTTATGGCCGTAGCCTTTCCATGCCCGTACACCTGGTTTGCTTTGCACATAAATTCCGAGTGTGTGACTCCATGGCACCTTCTGTGGATACAGAAGATCTCAGAAGATGATGTCAGCCAAAGAGGTTCTGGTCAATGTACTGGCAGATAAAAAATCTTGTCCACCTGTGTTTTGGTGGGAGAAGAAGACATTTCCTGGTAAAGCAGGAACTCAGCAAACAGGAGGCTGCTGGGAAATAAGAAACAGTGGTTCGAGTATCATAAACAGCTTTCACTGCCACAGCCCAGCTGGGGAGAGGCACGTGGAGAGGCACAGTTCCTCCAAACTCTGGAGTGAATGGAAGGACATCTCTGTTTGCTTTTGCGAAAACTGGGAGGCTGTGTTGCCCCGTCATCTCTTGGAAATGCTCAAAAAATGTAGGAAGAGATAATTTTTAATGAGCATGGGATGACTAAGAAACAGATGACTCTTTCATGTTTGGATGCTGCAAAGGTGGTGGCATTATTGAGAATGACCAGAAGATGAAAACATTGCTTGTTGCCATTAAAGCCAAGACTGAGGCATGATGGTGTAAAGGTGTCGTTAGATGTCTGGGACACAAGCAGAGGGACGTGACGAAAGAAGGGGCAAGGACCAAGAGGAAAGTTAGGGAGAAATGAAAAATGAAGTTTGGAAGTGAACATTATTATCCTGCAAAAGTATGTCAAGAGAAGAGCAGTGACTGAACCCCAGAGCGCTGGTCTGAGAATGGGAGGAATACAATGGAAGACTGAAAGAAATGGCTGTGGGACCTGTTAACAGCGTAAAAGGAAATTGAGTGCACAGTGTTACAAAAAGGGAATGCAGTGGTGACACTTGAGAAAGACCAGTCAGGGTGCTCGCAGAAGCGTGTGAGCAAAACATAGGCTGCATCCATTGACTCTGAAGTTGACCTATGAAAGTCAAATATATCTTAGTTGCAGTGATTGCGACAAGGTTTAAATAATCATCGTAGACAGTGACAGAAAAAAATTCTCCCAGCTGAATGTTACCCATTTTGAGAGGTGTCTTTTGCAATTCTCTGAAGTATTGAGTGAAACAAGATCAGCTCTCTTCTCTTTTCTTTCTCTATGGGTTGTGCACGGTCTCTAGCAGAGGAATGGGCCTGATACCCCTAATTATTTTCCATTTTCTTTGTCCTATAGTCTCTTCCATAAACATTGGGAACTCGTAGTAACAGTGTACACAAAATAAGAAACTATCTAGATCAGCTCGTCCTTCTTAAGCTTTTTAGGCTAACTTCAGGGAAGATTACTTCAAATGTATTACAATTTAAAAATAAAGAAGGTAGAGTAGATGATTTTCCATATGCTCACTTGAACATAACATCAATGAACAAAACTATTTCACTCAGATTTCTTACTTGATAGAAAGTCAAAGAAAAAAGTTGTATCTGCTGGTTCATAGGAAGGATGGATACCAGGGAAAGAAACTTTCCTCAAGTGGGAAAAAAAAAAAAAAAAAGATGTGACTCAAAATGTGGATGACTTAGAATGTAAATTAACTGTCTGAAGTAGTCACCTGATTAACATTCACATTATAGAATATAGATCATAATCTAAATTTATTTTATTTTCCCACATTTGGCATATAAATGTAAAGATAAATGCAAATAAACTCATATTATGGGGAAAGAGTCAGACATTTATTTCAATTTTCTGTCAAATGACAGAACTACCTGTGGCCAAATTCACGTTTCAAAATGCAGCTAGAAAAATTCTTAGTCGGTTTCTTGTTGAATAAGTGATACGAATGGAAGTCACTGAGAAAGCAGCATACAGTTATAGAAATGTAGTACAAAACACTATCTCTTAAAGGAATGATCATCAAGGTGTGGCTTGTAGACTCTCTAGAGTTTATAGAAATTTCATGCAGCCTGGAAATTAAGACTGCAAAATCTTTAGCAAACTCTAGATGATGGGTCCCTAACTAGGGGAGGAACGAAGCTGTTCTGCTGGCAGGCTAGAAGTGACCAGTGCATGGTGGAAGACTGCTCAGACTTGCTGGAGTCCAATTCAGGATGTTTTATTTTTGCCGCAGAAAACCTACCGAGACTTCAGGCTGCAAGGCGTGCTGGAGGGAACGCTGAACAGTAAAACCTACGACACCGTTCACAGCCGTCTGACCGTGGAGGAGGCCACAGTCTCAGTCACGGATGGGGGAGGACTTCAGGGCATTACTATGAAAGACAGTGATGAAGAGGAAGGGTGATATTATTTCACAAAGAGTCTGCAGGTGTAGGGTGATGGCCTGAGGGTGGGGGTTATCTTTGGCTTGGGGTTTTTTTGGTAGCTTGTCCTTGTAGTTGCATTTATAGTTTTGCCTTACGATATAGGTGCAGAAATGTAATTTGCTCCATTTTTTTAAAAAACAAAAGTAAGATTATTAGAGGAAAAGTGCCAAGGACTTTTTGAGAACAATGGTCGTAGCAAATTTTGATGTATAGCTTTGCTTAGGGCTGTGAGAACACTGGCATGGAGTTTGAGTTCCGCTTGTGGTTACATTTCTTTCCCTTTTGTTCATTGACGTTTGTTCTTGTATCTCCGTCAGATATTGAAGTCCTGTGCAGAGAACAAAACGTGTGCCTCACTTAAAACACAGCTATACAGGAAATCATTCTTGGAGTATGTCCATGGCCTAGGTTAAAAAAAAAAAAAATCGTGTATTTTCAGGATTACACTTCGTTACCTTTTTTTGTGCTTGATTTTACATGATTATGTGATGTGCATTAAAAATTTTAATCTTGCTTCTTTGTATTTTGAGGTTGGTATGTATTGAGGACAGTCAAGCTCATACACTACTTAGGAGTGTTGTTGTGTCTATTCATTTTGCAAGTTTAAAGATATCATCACGTTGGATGTCAGTAAGCTTGCCATCAATGTTTCTATTTCTGTGAAAAATTTCAGGCAATAACAACACATTTTGTCGTGACCACTTCTGTATCTACCCAAGTTTGTATAGAATTCTACAATTAAAAGATGTTTTCAGTATTTCAAACCATCTGAACTGTTGTATGAATCCTCATGAGAACGAGTGGGTTTTCTAAAAGATTATGATGTTTGGTTGATATAGTGATATATAGTGAATGTATTTGGTTTATAGACCATATATATATAGCAAACAAATATCCAAGGATGCAATGGCTTTCTAAAGAAAAAAAGCAAACAAACGCCCCTCGGTAACAGATGAACAGACAGTGCCCACTGCTTATTTTCCCATGCCCTCAGTATGAGCTGGAAAGAATTCAGATACACAGGAGTCAAAACTCACACAACTTATGAAACACGCAGCTTGCTTCCCCCCCAGGAACATGACTAATTCCTGGTTTCGTGTAGACAAAAATCTGAAAGAACACGGACAAGGGTGATACCTAAAGCAGCAGAGAGGGTTACTGGGGTTCTCGCTGAGCCATAGTGTTACACTCGAAGGGCTTCGCTGACGGACTGCTGGGGGTTTGCGAGGCCAGCGTGAAGTTTCCCTGCAAGAACAGGCCACAGGGCTTCAGGGATCTGTCGCGAGCGCGTGGGGTGGCAGGAGCTGAGGACAAGAGCTGTGGGGAAAGTCTTTTGCAGCCCTCTTGGAAGCTCCGCCAAGCAGGGAAGGGCAAGTTACGTTTCTTCACAAGTCTTATGAGGAGCAGCTGAGGGAGCTGGGGCTGTTTAGTCTGGAGAAGAGGAGGCTGAGGGGAGACCTTATTGCGCTCTACAACAACCTGAAAGGAGGTTGTAGTGAGGCAGGTGTTGGTCTCTTCTCCCAAGTAACCAGCAATAGGACGAGAGGCAATGGCCTCAGGTTGCATCAGGGAAGGTTTAGATTGGATATCAGGAAAAATTTCTTTACTGTAAGAGTGGTCAGGCATTGGAACAGGCTGCCCAGGAAGGTGGTGGAGTCCCCATCCCTGGAGGTGTTAAAAAACATGTAGATGTGGCACTTCGGGACATGGTTTAGCAGGCATGGTGCTGTTGGGTTGACAGTTGGACTTGATGATCTTAAGAGGTCTTTTCCAACCGTAATGATTCTATGATTCTGCGATTCTTCCTGGCTTGCCCAGGGAGAAACCCAAAGTGGCAGTTTCTTTCCTGTGGCAAACCAGCCTCCTCACCTGCATGTGAGCTGAGGTGAATTCAGCAAGATGGGAGATGCGGGAGCTGGTGGAGGTGACTGTTCTTTTCAACTTGCCATGCCCCAGCTGAGGGCTCGCCCCGAGGGCCAGGCGGGGCACGCGCAGTGCTCCCCTCCATCGCTTCACGTTGCCAGCACTGCTGGGCTGGAGGGAGCGCAGGGAGCCTCAGCGGCATTTTCCACCCTTCCCAGGCTCCCGGACAGGTTGGTTGGTTTGGGCTTTGACAGCACTGAAAGAACCACATACCCCTTTCCCATCTCTCATCCTAGTCGTGCCGGTGCGTGGAAGCTGCCAAGGCCTCCTGGTGCAGCGGCATAACAGCTCCATGCAGAGCTCTCCCCGTGAGAAGGCATTAGGAGATCTTTAAGATTCTGAGGTGACACGAGGGTAGGAAGCAATATCAAAACTGGACACTGTCACTGATAGTGTGGGGGCCTGAAGTGGGAACTAGAAGGACTGGGACAGGAGTGGCTGTCACCAGCACAGCCCAGCAGGCGATAGGTCCAACTCTCCTTCAGCAGAGACCAACCTGGCAGTGACCCATCTGCCCAGCCCCGCCAGCCAAAAGCTCTGTGGGAAACACACTGATTTACACTCACCTCCCCTGTGGGCCTGTCCTCTGTCCTGAGTTGTCTCCACACCAAGAAGGGTTTCCTGGTAAAGCAAACAACTCTCCCTATCAATTTGGACAATTACGGAGTAGGTTGTAGTGATTTCACCTGTCAGGGCTTCAGGAGGACTCACAGGCTGTTGTGGTCCTGAGCAGCCTCACCTGGGACCCCCACCCACGGCCACTGCCCTTCAGCTCAGCCCAGGGTGGCCGGTCTCTGCCCCAGCGATGGAGCAGGAGTGCTGGCTTCTGGCCCAGCAGCAGCCCTGCCTGCCCTCGCTCGTGGGCCCTGCTAATCCCGACACTGACCCATGGGTTGACTTCAGACCTGCCTGTTGATCACAAACAGGTTGGTGATCCGGGCTTGGTTGCCACCGGCTCTCCCCCTGCCCCACTCCCTGGCTGGGGACAGAGGGACCATCCCTGGATGGTGGGGCCCTGCCAGCCTGGGGACCCCCCACCAGATCCCTGTCCCTCAGGGAGCAATCAACCCTTTCTCTGCCCTGACATCATCTGAAAAAAAAAAACAAAAACAAAACTACTATGAATTTTTGTGGCTTGAAGCAGGTCTGAGATACTCAAATTTCACGTAGCGCGATACGTTTACACCCCATATGTCGAGCGCTTTCCTATACAATTCCATCTGCATGTAGTACTTGCAAGACATGTCTGTCGGTGAAAGCCAGATGAGTAAGGAAATAACACAAAAAACAACCCAAAGATGATGTAACCATGAAGAAGTTACAAGCTATTTGTGATTCCAGAGAAATTAACTCAGACAAGAAGTATCTGAGAACCTGCTATTACTGGAAAGGCGGCACAGCGGGCATCGCAGGAAGGCGGGTACAGAAATGACGGCGCCCCAGAGGTCACCCCGTTCCTTATTAATTCCAGTCTTTTCTGAGTAACTGGCTTTGCAAAGCCGTGAACCAAGGCCGAGCTGGAGGAGGCCGGTGGGGGTCTGTGTGGCAGCCCCCGGGCAGCCGCCGCAGAAGCCCCCCGGCAGGGAAGCAAGGTCCCCCTTCGGGCTGTCACTCGTGTATCGAGGGGCTCAGGGCACGCGGGGGGGGGTGACCTCGGGGGTGGGCTCCCCGCCGGTGGGACTCGTGTTTTTAGGGGCACCCCGAGCAGGGAGAGGGGCGGCCCCGGTAGCAGGAGCCGGCGCGGCCGCGGAGGCAGCTCTGTAGCGAGGGGGGAAGCGGCTCGCCCGGGGGACCCGGTGCTGGGCAAAGGCACCCGAAGCTGAGGGCTCCCGCCTCGGCCGTGGGGAGACGGCACCCGCTCCGGGGTCCCGGGGGTATCCCGGGGGGGGATCTCGGGTCAGGCCCCGCACGTCTCCACAGCCCCTCGCTGGGACAGGGCGAGCCCTCGGCGCGGAGGGCCATCGGGGCACTTCGGCGTGGGCAGCGACGGGCGCGGCAGTGCCAGGGAGGGGGTGTGGGGCTGCGGGGTGGGTTTCTGGGGAGACACCCCCCACCCCCCAATGCAGGGAGCACCCGTCGTGCATCTTCCGACGGGGCTCTGGATCAAACGTTGGGCGAGCGGCAAGCGAGCGGCGGGGGCCGCAAGGCAGCGAC
>Ga0065711_1009973_pt1 | contig 14432 bp, 13 predicted proteins | sample Hoacrofraction12_FD_59098 | JGI IMG/M metagenome (GOLD analysis project Ga0065711, IMG submission 59098) | Hoatzin crop microbial communities from Cojedes, Venezuela - Epithelial fraction 12 v2 (version 2) | ecosystem: Host-associated > Birds > Digestive system > Esophagus > Crop | place...
AGATTGTGGAGTCTCCTTCTCTGGAGATATTCAAGACCCGCCTGGACAAGGTCCTGTGCAGCCTGCTGTAGGTGACCCTGCTTCGGCAGGAGGGTTGGCGTAGATGACCCACAGAGGTCCCTTCCAACCCCTACTATTCTGTGATTCTGTGATTCTGTGGTGTTTCAGTGTTGATCTCGGTAGAAAACTCTGATAACACCGCGAATAGGGCATCATTTTAATTGGAAAGCAGAAAAACCCCACTTTTGTTAAAGATGACTGCTTTTACAGGGACACACTGGCACCCAGCAGAGATTGAAAAGTTCTGTCACTTTATTCAGCTACTGGGAGATCAATGTGACGTCTGTAATGGTTTGACAACTTTTGGGGAATAATTGTGTTTCAACATCCTTTATGCTTTTTGTTACAAAAGCAACTTTCAGTAGTCATTAAGCAGCTTAAGTTAATTTGTATGGTCACTTTAATATTTTGCATTTTAAAAAGGCTATAAAGTTTATAAATCTGATCATACTGCTTGTATGTACTGTACTGTTTGTATTTGCCAGAATGTTTGTTTATACCCAGATTGACATGGTACTTGGTCATAGCACTGATTAGTCAATCAAGAATGTTGCTCTGGGGGATCTGGGAGCTGCCTTTTGGTGTATACTGTAAACGTCTCCGCTCTCACCCACCAAACTGCATCTGTAGGAAAAATTAACATAGTCAAAGCACGAGTTTAGGTGTATGGCAAACTCCTTGAAACCTGGAGAGGCCTGTGGGATTACACTGTGAGAGAGAAAAGATTTTTACAGCTGTATGTCATTCAAGGAAGTAAGCAAACACCAACAGATACTACTGGTCTACTCTTCAAATTGGGGAATCTTTAGGAAGATATCTCACTCACCACTCTTCCACCTTTTTGAAATAATACGTGTTCCAGAGTTTGCAGAAAGGAGACATGCCTCAAGGGTAGTAGATGCAGGAAGTTCAGATGATAGTGTGAATTTCTAGAAAAGACTAAAGGAAAGGCCATGTTCAGGCTATGCTCAGTCTAACCAATAAAATTTTACATGTACTTAATCTATATGGTTTGTCTTTCTGCAATAGAAGAATTGAAGCAAGTTCCTTTTGAATTGCGCATCCTGAAAGTATTGATCTTTAAGGCTGAGGCTGAGTATGCTTTGAATTTTAATGTTCCTCTCCTTTCTCTCTTTCTAGCTGGAATGTATACTGCTTTCTCTACAGGAGTGTAAGCTTTGATATTGAGAAGAGCAAAACCGGAAGATGCCGTCTGAGAGGTGCCTGAGGTATAGTACTTGGCAGCGTGTATAAAGTCATTCGCATTTAGGGTGATGTTGACCAACGCATCAGTCAACAGCTAGCAGAAATGTGAAATTAGTATTTTTGTTCATTAGTGATTAGTATTATTTAATAGATATCCATGTTATAATCTGCAAAATATTGCTTTCTTGTAGTCACTTATCTCTAACAAAGAGAAGCATGCCTGGGATTCATTTGGGTCCCACAGTCTCTGCCTATGTTATCTTGTTTATGCCTTTGTCTATGCTTGGAATTTTTGATTGTGGAAGCAACTGGCATTTTACTTTCATGTATCTGAATTGGTGGCTGGTTATTTTTGGTGTGTGTAGTGTTCCACTGTTCAGGACATAAATGGCTTCAAAGCGTTCTCTCCAAACTCATCTTCCTGCATTCCAGAATCTCCCATTCTGTCTCTTTCCGTCTTATAGGCCTTAATCATCTATATGTGTTTGCTGGTTTAGCCTTTCTCATTTATTTGCATTGCTCCTTGTCTCATCAAAGAATTTGATATTCATAATTTGATTAGTTTCTGGGAGCACTTTCAGGCATAACACTCAGCAGAATTTATTAATCTGGTTGCTTTTCTGCAGAACCTTGCACTAGTCTGATACACTGGTAGTTGTTTTATGTTACAGAGAAGTTAACACTCGATGGGCTGATCTGGGAGCTCAGAGATCTGCCTGATATTACTGGGGCATTGTATCATTCCAGTTCTATTCCCCTTTCCTTGCCATTCTTCTGCAGCAGAAGAGAATCAGGAATTCCTTGCATTTTATAGCTGTTGAGTATGTCAACTGACAATATCACTACAAAATGGCCATGTTATGTTTAATGAATCAGTGCTTTTTCATTCATATATTCCAGTTAAATTGCCTTGCATGTGTATACTTTCTTCATATGTTGTTAACACAAGGGTTAGAGGCAATTGATTTTTCATTTTGGTCATTGAATTGAAAAAAGGATTATGACAGAGCTCAACTGAAAACTACAGATGCCTGATTTTAGGTATATATAAAAAAATACATACATACATTGAAAAATAAAAAAAAATTCCCCCCAGAATTACCTTTGTGACTTGTCCCTCCTATCTGTTTTCTGTTGAGTGAAATAGTCTTTTTTTCTTGTGAAAAACACCTCTGGATGATTGTGAGAAAAGCAGGAGAAAGTAAGGGCTTGGTTCACAACTTTGGGAGGGAGGATAATAAGAACAGAAATAAAGAGAAATCATCTCTAGGTATAATTCGCTTATTATACTTGAACAGGCTATCTTCCATTTTTTTTAGTGTTCTCAGTTCCCTTAGGGGGAAAAAAAACCCAACAACTAAAAACCCAACTCCAACCCGTCCCCCAACCCCCATGTTCTTCCAGATTCTTAAGAGGGAAACCAGGGTGAGCCGACTCCAGGAATCAGTAACAAAATCGATGATTAACCTTTGATTTCAGATTCTTTATTGTTGTTGCTGAAGGTTGGAGGAAAAAAAAAATACCATTTTATTAGTTCGTATATTTCTTTTTTTTGGATACAGCAAGTTGAACTTGTAGCATTGCCTGCCAAAAATAGTACATCTTGGTTTGATTTAGTCACTTTGCTATAGAAATTACAGAAGGGAAATAATTGTTAGAAGTAATTCCCATGTATTTTACAAAGTTGCATATCTTGATAATTGTCCGTTAGAATATTAGTGGGGTTCCACAAACAGAACAGCTGAAGGAAGAATCGTTTGAATGAATCATTATGAAATGTATGTAGGTTATGTCCATGTGTGAAACCTAAACTGTTAGAGAGGGGGTGAAATTCAGATACAGGTTATTCCTGTGTGACTCCACTTTGGCCATCCTTCTTCTAGAAGTAATTTCTTAGTTCTTGTCTATTTAAAAGATTAGGTTAAGTTAGAGCAAGCAGTCTGCAAGGCAGGTCTGCATTAGTTGTGACATGCCCAGGGTACAGGAGTGGGATATGCAGGACAGAGAGTGTGTATTGGTGGGAAAGGAGAATATAGCAGCCACTCAGCTGCTGCATAGCATGTGTATGGAGTGAATTACGTGATTGTAGGGGAAAGACAATAGTTTATTTACCCCTTAATCAAAAAAAGAATTATACCTTTACATTGATTTACCTTAGAATGACTCTCTGTAAACTCACCTTCTTTGAAGACCTTGATTCTCAGGCAATATAAATTGTTATAGTCTCACAGATTTCAGATAAACTGCATTGTTTTGTGCCAAAGAGGATTTGCAGATTTTTTTTATTTGTTTCTGTTTGCTTCAACAGTTACATTGTCTCTTCCTTCTACTGTAGAAAAGGGAGCTGCAGTAAGACAGCCATAGGCTGGATGACATGAAACTCTTGTATTCATACAAGGAGATATTCAGAGGTGGTGGAAGGCCTCGGCATTTTAAAAACACGCAAATGGCCTCCCCCAATGCAAAGCAAATAAACTCCACAGTATTTCATAAATATGAATGACCTGAAATGGTCTGAAAACATTTGGTAATGCAGTATCAGACTTAAACAGGCCACCTGAGATGACTAGTCTTCATTTGTTTTAGCAGAACTAGTTACATACATACGTGTTCCTTTCCACTAATGCATCAGTTTAAGCCACTTAAAGTTTCTGTTGGTCCATTGACTTAGGCTCTTTATTCTTCTCACTTAATTCTAAAATGATTCTGAATTAATCCTCTGAGTCCAGCTGACTTCCAGTGAAGCAAGTGAAAATCAGAACAGATGAGGTTTTAAAACTCGAGTATATAATCGAGTTTCATAATACTTTGTTACACTGAGCTTTTCTTGTGATGTCTATACTATATAAAGATTTTTGCCTGACAAAGTTCATGACTTTCTTTCCAAGAATTGTCAATCTTGCCTTAGAAAAAGTTCTTCTACATTTCTGACAGAATCTGCTTGTTTCCTACGTTTTGGGTTTCGTTTTCTTTTTTTTTTTTTTTTTTGATAAAATCTTTTGCCTTTCCCCTCTCAGTGTTCAGGAAATGCTGACAGGTCAGAGGCTTTGTCAGTCCAGCTCCCATAATGATGCTGTCCTGGCAGCCCTGAACCAACAAAGAAGTGATGGCATACTTTGCGATATCACCCTTATTGCTGAAGAGCAGAAATTCCATGCCCATAAAGCAGTACTGGCAGCATGCAGTGACTACTTCCGAGTAAGTCCAAAGACTTTTTTTTGTTTGTTTGTTTCTTATAATAATACTAAGAATTACCCCAGAGGTGCGGGTGGGGGGAATGGTCCTGGATATGATACTGAACAAACTTTAAATTTGAGCCTATGGAAAATTCAGGATTATTGCACATTCAGTAGAGTATACAACATTTAAATATCTACATACATGTCATAGGAAGGATATGTTAAGAATGTAATTAATTTTTTTATCATTTATGAATAGTCTTCCTTCTCCCTCCCAATAGAGATAGGCAGTACACATCTTTCTATGAGTCTTATGCACCAGTAATGTCAGAAAGTGGAAGAATTCTTTGTAGAACCCAGATGTTTCAGACAGTTGTGGTTAGAACACGGAAGGACAGGGAGAAGGAATTTAAATATTAATAAATGCAATTTAAATCAGCTTGACAGTGGATTTTTAGAGGGATGTAAATGGTTACTCTCAAAGAGGATGCCATAATAATTTTTGAAGTGTAATAAAACCTATTTTCAGAAACCAATGTTTCTGAAATGTAGAGATTAAAATATTCCCTGGGATATCTAATTCAGATACTCAGCATGGAAAATTAAACCCAGGAGCTAAAATTGGAGTAACTGAAAAACTAAGTTTTCTAATAGGAAAAGCATTCCTCATATGAAGCAATTATGCTAACCTTCATTATAATGTACCTGTTCAAAATGTTGGACTGTCTGTAGCTCCATACTTGACTGATGTTTTTAAGTGTGAGTCATCCTGTTGTTATCCAGAGAGTAAAGCTGAAATTAATTTAAAGTTCTGTTTCCTTTAACGAAGTAAATTTATTTAATACTTACCTACACAATGATTGTAAGTGCTATGAACTTCCTTATGGTAACCTTTTTGTTTTGTTACAATACTGATACAGTATGACAACAGTTCTATGTGCTTAATTACCTGAACAGAATTTTTGTCTTCCTATCAACTCTTTCTCTCCCTTTTGGTTAGAATTGAGTTTTAATTTATTCCATGTATTTAAGCAACATTGTTAACCTTGATGTTACTTTCACTGTGCTGGTGTTGAACCAATTGATTGCTCGTTTTTTGAGCTTATCTGTGTGCTTATGTGTTTTGCTACTGTGGACTTTGTACTGCCATAGCTGCTAATGTTGCTTTGTCACAGTGCCCTAGCCTGCTGTAACACAGGTTGCTTACCACTCTTTTTCCATTTACCCCAGTGCACACAGTGGAATTTTGGAGCTCTCTAGCTAGTGCTACATATACTTCTTGATGATAGATATACTACAGGGCTGCTGTTCTGGTTTGACTGAAATTTTTTAATGAGGATGCCATATCATTCCTCTGCACCTGTGATGTATATTCCTTCCAGAGCTCATCGTACCCTGTACATAGAAACATTGTAGGATGGACAGCTGTACCCAGTGTTCAAGCAGTGGGGTAGAAACATTTTCTGCCTTGGTCACTTATTTATTGACCTTGAAATCTGGGGCACGGTGACTCAGCCTGTTATTTTCGATTGAGTTTCTTGGTATTTGCTTGACAGTTATTGAAATTAAAATCTTAATGCCCTATGGAAAAGAAAAAAACCAGTTTTACAATAGGTCAGATTACTAATTGCTATGTAAATCTTTTCTATTAAAAAAAATTTACTGAGAAAATGATCCATGCAGCATTTAGTAATTTGATCTGCCTCAAAATTGTTGTAATTTGGTAGGAAGTATTCTTCAGACTTCAGGTATCAGCTATAAATATGGAACTTGTGCTTTCTGAAATCAGCCAAACAGTTTCTATTATTGATGGACAAGAAGTCTTTGTTAGAAAATTGTGAAATGAGATTTATGTTCTGTAGGAAGTTGGCAAAAATATTACTGTACACTATGTTCCTGATTATAATAATTTAGAAAAAACAAAAGTTGATTTAAAAATAATAATGTTTTGTATTTAAACTGAGATTATAAGTGTTTCTATATCTAGAGGGATTTTGCCTAATTTGAGCTAGCCGAGTATTCATTTTCTAAGATTTAGAAGAATGATGCCAAGCTTGTTCAGAGACAGTGAAGAGAGATGGGCATTTCGAGAGGGTGATAAAGGAGGATAGAAGGTTTATTTAGAATGAAATGATTGACCATCTGGAAGTGCCAAATCTCTCTCCGCTGATCATAAAGGCTCGACTCACATGCTTCAAACTTAACTGTTAATATTTTCAGATGATTTTTACACTTAGTTTTTCCTGGAATTTTTTTTTTAGAAATTCTTGGATGAACCTTACAGATTTTCTAACCCTGAAGTTATTTATGAAGAAGTCACTGCGATGGGAAACTTACCTTTCACTATTTTTTGTGAGATGTGAGAGCAGGACTGCAGTGGACAGGATTCTGGGAACATCAGATGTTGGAGTTGCCTTGAATAAAACTGAGATGACAACACTATACATCAGTGTGACACAAAGAACTTGCCTACTGTAGCTTCTTGTTTCTATGGCTCATAGATTTGATTAATATACCAACCTACCTCCAGCTCTATCTGGAGAGGCTGTCATCCAGTTCTTATGATCTCACAGATTACTCCAGCTATATGTTCAGTTCTACACAGGCTCTATCAGAATGAATCAGCGTGATTTGTTTGTTTGTTTGTTTACTCTTTTTTGCCACTCTTATAAAACAGCTTGTACAAGAGACTGGATATTTCCTTTCTACAGAGGCCTTTTACAGTTTTCTGCATGTTCGGTGTCTACTTTCATTTACATGGAGATACTTCTGAAATTGTGATGTTTTCTTGATGGGAATAACAAGTCAGCAGAGCAGTGTATTTTTTTTTCAAATTGCCACTTATGTCTTTTACTGCAAAGAAAAGTTTCTTAACACTTCAGAAGCATAACTAAATGTATGTCATGTTACAGACTGAGGGAATTGGAGCCATTGTGTGTGGAAGAGCAGAGAAGGTCGAACAGAGGCTGCCTTATCAATTTTTCTTTGAGGTTGTAGTCTGGAGTAAAATCTTCATTTGCTTTTCTAAGATAAGCTGGAGACCTGAGCTTCAGCAAAATGCTGAAGGCCAGCCTTCCAGGGTAACAGCCTGCCATCTCTTTTTCCAGTTGGTATGTTTAGTCTTGTAGTTCCAGCTGTGCTGAAACATTGGAATTTAAATCCTAAGCATAGCACCTGATTTGGGAGTTTGTTATATTTGTACACCAAAATGTTGTGGTTTTTTTCTGTAAGAAAAAAAGAATCTCTTAGGAAATTGGATAGAAAGAGTGCATTAAAAATACAGACTTAAATTACAAGATTAGACACTTGAAAATTAGGGTTTTCAAATTGTTTTCAGTTCAGTATCTCCTGAAAGACCTTTTCTTTTAAAATATGTGAAGGAATACCGTTAGTCAGCTCCATACACTAAAAGACTCATATAAAGAATAGTAAACATATGTATTTTTATGGATTCTTTTTAAAGCGACAAACAGCATTTTAGGCAAACTTTTCCATATGACATGCTGTAATTTGCTGTTTGTCTCACTCGATTGCAGTAAGACAAGGTGGTTGAGTTAGAGAGTATGTGTGCGTTGTAATAGCTCTAGCAAGATAAGTGATTTCCAATTAAAAGATTCTTTTTTCCTTTTTCCCCTCTGGGAGCAAAATGAAATGTTACTGCATGACTTCATTAGTAGGCATTTACAGTGTTGGCAGGTGATTATATAACCTCAAGATTTTCTTGTTCAAAATGCATTGGTTTTCCAGTCAGAACAACTCTTTCTTCTTCCTTATTTTTCGTTTGAGTGGGTTCGTAGTCACGGGACTTTGATCTTTCTCAAAAAGATGCATATTTTCCATGTAATCTAGATGAACAAAATTATACCAATTAACTAGAGATTTTAAGTGTCAGTAATATTCTAATTTTTTCCACAATGAGCATGTTCAATTCTTAGAAGAATCTTTCTTCTCTGAAATGAACTAATAGATACTAATTTTGCATATAGACTTTGTACTTCTAACTCTAACAGTTGATTCTTAATAAGTTTGTTTTCAGGTTTTTTCTGTGCTGTCTTTCCTCCCTGTCAACAGGTAATTTCTTCGTGTGTACACAACATTGCTGATTGTTCATGTTTTGCAATATATTTCATTGATGAGGTTAGAGAATTAATTTTTACAAACAAATCCCTGAGCTATGGAAGACCGTATGATGCAGATAGCTTTTGAGGTCTCATTACATGGATCATAAAGAGGAAAAGGGTCTCCCTAACGTGTCTTATGGATAGATCTAAGGACCTAGTTCGCAGAAAGCAGAACTACCTGCTGCTTTTGCAGTATAATATGATTTTGTTTTTCAGTATTTTGTCATTGATGTGTGTGCCAAATGAACGGTATTTTCCTTGCTATTGTACCCTGGAAGTGATGCTACTTGGAAATTGTATTTCCAGATAACATTTAAAAATGTTAGCTCTTTCCATTGGACCAAATCAACTCTATTGTCCTAGTAACATCTGGTCATTACTGAGACTTTTGTGCCAGAAGAGGCTCTTGCCCTCACTTCTAGCTTCTTGTGTAAGTTGAGAAGTACTTCCTCTTCTTACATGTCTAAACTTTTCCTGGGATCATTTCAATGTCATTTTCTCAGTTGGAAATTATTATATATTTGAGAAAGAAAACTATTTAATCTTTATTAATTGCCTAACACAGCTTTGGTAAGTCTCAGTCACATAGATTGACTGTATCATCTAACATTGTTTCTAAACTAATGCTTCTTTTCTTTTTTTCCCAAGCATACAGAATCATTGCTTTTGTTAAATGTTGTATACACATTTTTTTAAATTATTTCTGCGGGTTCTTTGGCTCAAATCATTCGAAGTATACCCTTAATAAGGATATTACTTGCTTGTAATAGTAACCTAGCAGGTAACTTGAAGTGAATTCCCATGTGTCTGTCATCTACCTGCAACTTGCACCCAAAAGCAGTGTTTTAATGAATTTGAAACCTGAAGCTTTAAGTTAGACCAGTCCTTGTGAATAAGGTACCAAAAAGAAGGAAATGCATTTGAACAGGTTCATCTTCATTTGATGGAACTGGTTGGCTCTGCTGTTCAATTGCATCTCCTTCTTGTGTATAAGCTATTGTAAGTAGAGGTCACAAATGGAGATCAATGTTTGGAAAGGATTTGGGTTTTGTTGAGTTCTGAGCAACTCGGCCAAGTAAGGCAGTGCTAAATGCACTCTAAAACAGTTTGGAAACATAAAGGCAACTTTTATATCCTTACTGTGGAGGAAAAGCTTCCAGATGAAAATAATTAATTATTGTAAATTAAACAATGTTATCCTTATTAATACTACTGAAGCATTTGTTTGTATTTTTTCATTATGTAGTATGTATAGTTGAGTGCCATTAGAATATGTTAATAACCCACAGTTGTCCTGCATGAGGTTTGTCAGTGCAAGAGAGAAATGGGCATACTGGAGAGAGTCCACCAAAGGGCCATGAAGGTGATTTAGGGATTGGAGCTTCTGTCCTGTGAGGAAAGGCTGAGAGAGCTGGGATTGTTCAGCCCGGAGCAGAGAAGGCTCCAGGGGATCTTATGAATCCCCCTTATAAATACCTGAAGGGGGAGAGTGCATAGAGGACAAGGCCAGGCTCTTTTCAGCGGTGCCCAGTGACAGGACCAGAGGCAATGGGCACAAAGAAAAACACAGGAAGTTTCTTCTGAATGTCAGGAAACACTTTTTTTTTTTTTTTCCTGTGAGGGTAACTGAGCACTGGCTCGGGTTGCCCAGGGAGGTTATGGAGTTTCCGTCCATGGAGACGTTCAGAAGCCATTTAGACATGGTCCTGGGCACCTGGCTCTGCTTGAGCTGGGCATTGGACAAGATGACCTCCAGACATCCCTTCCAACCTCAAGTGTTCTATGATTCATAGTGGAACTAAAACAATAAAGACAGTGTTCCTAGAATATTTTAGTTAAACTGAAGTTCTGCTTTTTTGCTAAGGTCCTAAAAATGTACGTGTAATTGATGTGGTATGGATGTGATCTGTTACTGAAATGACTGTGTATGCCCTTTCCCCATCTACATTCTTGTGAAACCTACTCTTTTAGGATTGACCAAAGACTTATGAAGTGCAAAAATCTGAGATTCTGAGCCAGTGCTATTTTTCACCAACTCCTGAACACATATCTAGTACAAATTTGTTTGGGACAGTACAAGCTCAAATCCAGCATTCTTTTAAATGTAGTAGAGTAATACTATAGGAATAGTATGTGTTGCATCCAAACTATGTAGACTATCATAATGGGGCGGGGAAAATCTGTGTACTGCTTGTAAGGATTCAAGAAAGAGGATCAAGTAAAGCAAGCCTATTTATGAACCTGACTCTTAGTACAAAAGTTCTCCTGTAGTGCTCAAGGTAGAAAGCTAGTCTGTTAGTTGTTCAGAAGCAGTCATACCTGTCCATATATGGCTTGGGGCTAGAGAAGGACCATAAGTGGAACTACTCATTTTGTTTGGAAATCTGGCACATCCATGATACGCTTACAAATCAACTACAGTATGCAGACGTACAATTGTAGAGGTGTCAGATAAACATTGCAGAGGTGTCAAACTGTGCACCCTGTTACGATTCCTGTCATACTTTCCTTGTCATCTTTGTTCTCACTTATATGAAAATTGAAACAGTTTCCACGAAATACCAAGCAGTCTTTCTGCTGCCATCATGTTTTACACACAACTAGTAATGTCACAGCTATGTGGTATCTCTCATTTGCTTATACATCCGTGCCATCTTCTTACTCTTAACATTCTTCCCCCCAGTCTGAGAAGCTTCAAGACTTTTGACCGATTCATTGCTTATCTTTGCCATACTAATTTATGTTGTCCTGTGCCATTCTCCATTATCAATGCCCTAACTCAGAAGCAGTTCCCAATTGCCCTATAAAACCTCAAAATAGGATATAGTATTCTCATTTACTGTCACATCAGCAGTTTTCTTGTCTAAGAACTTTGATAAAGATGTCTCTTAAATATGCTTAATACTGAGATGAAGCTATTTTCTCCCCTCCTTAACCCTCTTTTCGCTCTCTCTTGGGTTTTTTTTTTTAATGCACTCTTCCTATGTAAGAATACTAACTGCAAACTTGGGAAGGAATACAGTCTTAGTAGTGGTGCCAGGCTTGCGATTGTTGACTTCGTAATGTTCACTACTATACAGTGATGCTGCAAGAAATCTAAGGAATATTTCAGCATGCTGTCTAACTGTTTAGCACTATATTGTAATTCTTCTGCATGTGAAATCAGCCGAATGTGGCCCAGTACACATGGTTCTGGGTGACGTCAACAAAGCAGAATATACTTCAAGATTCACAGTAGTGTCTGGTGTTGTGAACATGTTACTTATACGCCACCTGTTGAGAAATGAGAACTCAGTGCTGCTTCCTTCACATTGGAAAAGGAAAAAAGAAAAAACTTGCCTAAAATAAGAGGAGACCTAGAAAAAATAGTTTTTTTGAAAAATTGTCCTCCTAGCATAATATGAAATTTTAAATACAAATTAGAGTTTTGTTAATAATTATTCAGTCATCCGGTTACAATTGTATGTCAAGAAAACAGCACATTTCTTCGCTTTTTAAAATAGTTTGATAAAGGCATTGTCAATGGTTTTACTAAGTTTAATCAAATTGTTGGAAGTAATGTAGCATGGGCACTTGTGAGGTGGCTTGTATAAAAGCCTTTCTAATTAATCTGAACTAACTTTTTAACTTCTGAATTATACACAAAAATGGTTTGCAAATGTTTTAAAGCTTTCTATATAAATAGTTTAATATTCTTTCAAAGTGGACAAAGTAAGGGGATGTGTCTGGGTTATTTTACTTTGTTCATCCTTATCTTTGCGATTAATGTGGTTTGTTTTTTTTTTTATTCTGTGAGGCGCTGAAGTAATTTTCCTTTGCTGCAGACAGAATTCCCACAGCTCAGCAATGTGGGTGTTGTCAAAAACATTTACAAGAGTCTTCTTTTTTCTGAATTCTGTTTTTAAATTCCCAGCAGTTTTTATGCTGTTAGAGTAAATATGGTTCTGTTGCAAGTCTCATGGTATGTAAATGAATTAATTGCAATTCTGCCACAGCTGGATAGCAGACAATATGGCATCTTATACTGAGCTATCCTCTTGATTATTTTTTTTCTTTTTCTTTTTTGAAGTCCCTGTGTGATAAGTGCATGCACCATGAGTAAGTATGGCAGAATCAACTCTGGAGTTAGTGAGATAGGTCATAGGAGACCGTGGCTCATTGTCTCTAACTAAATTAATGTTATAACAACATATGGTGTTTGGTTAGCAATCAATTGATGCGTTTTCTCAGTTTAAAAGCAGGACAGAAAGGGGTCATTGCAGCCGTGTTGCTGTAATGGCCAATTTTCTTTGCCATATTGTTTGCTTGCTCCAGGCTACCTCAATTCAGTTTTGCAGTGCTGCTATAGCAACTGTTCTGAAGCTGGGCTGGGCTCAGCTGCAGCTTCTGTGTTGCTAAGTGTCTGCCCATGGAAATCCAATTTCTTGGGGCAGGCCTGTGGTACAGAAGTGTTTCATACCCGTTTTCATCTATGTAGTCTGATGAAGTCTTATATTTTAGAACATTGTTGGATGCAGTAGACACTATTCTATATTTTTCAGTCTCCATCAGTATCTTCTTACACAAGCTCAGGAGAAATTAAAGCTATTGTTCTGTGGGTGTAATGAATCTGAAAACACCTTCTGCTCCAAACACCTGAGTGAATTATTTGGTTAGCGTGTCACCTTTAGCTTCAGTGAGTAGGACCTACATACCATTTTAATGACATGACAAGTATCCAAAGAAAGAGGCAAGACTGCTGAAGAGCTAAAAAAACTATCTAAAATACGTATACATATAGCTGGCGTTAGAATGTTTTAACACAATTGAAATAACTGTCCTGATCATCTTTGTACAGTGCTGCTGGTTGCTTATTTTTCAACAGGAGTTAATCTGCCCAAGTCAACCTGTTTTCAAACTTAGACATCTAAAACCTCTCTTAAGTCCTAATCCACTCTTACTGGATGACCTAATGTGCTAGTGATGAATTAATTAAATTGCCTCTCTATCTACTACTTAATAGGTAGTGCCTCAAAAGAGGGAGGTGCCGTTGACAACATTGGTTGAGAGCGTAAGAATGGCCACACTGTGTTGGATCATCGACTAGTTGTTTTAGCAGTAGCTGTTGGTCATACTTGGAGAAAAAAAGCAAAACCAGGCCAAGTGTATGTGATGTGTCCCTGAGAATTGCCCAGCTGTTTCCAGCTCAGGGGCATTTCCTCAGCAGGGTGTTATTCCTGTCTATTCAGCAGTCCTAAATAGGCCCTCTGATTATTACCCCCTCTTGGTAATGCAGGTTGGCAGGGACGAGATCGCAGAGAGAAGTCCCAAGGCCATCAAAAAGGGACTTCAGGGCACTGGGGTGACTGGTTGAAGGATCAGAGGTGCAGGTGGTGTTTTCCTCCATCCCATCAGTGGCAGGGAAGAGCACTGAAAGGGGCAGGAAAACTCACCTGATTAACAGATGGCTCAGAGACTGGTGCCATCAGTTGAATTTTGGTTTCTTTGATCATGGGGAGGTGTACACAGCACTGGGCCTGCTGGCAACAGATGAGTGCAGCTGTCTCAAAGGGGAAAAAGGATTCTTGGCCACAAGCTGGTGGGGCTCATTGAGAGGGCTTTAAACTAGGTTCGAAGGGGGAAGGGGACATCGCCCACCTCACTAGGGATGAGCCCAGGCTTGGCATGCCACGGTCAGGGGTGAGATCGACAGCCCAGCTCAAGTGTGTCTACACCAATGCACATGGCATGGGCAATAAACAGGAGCTGGAAGCCATTATACAGCAGGACGGCTATGACTTGGTCGCCATCACAGAAACGTGGTGGGACAACTCACATGACTGGCATGCTGTCATGGATGGCTACAGACTCTTTAGGAAAGACAGGC
>Ga0065711_1043918_pt1 | contig 14432 bp, 6 predicted proteins | sample Hoacrofraction12_FD_59098 | JGI IMG/M metagenome (GOLD analysis project Ga0065711, IMG submission 59098) | Hoatzin crop microbial communities from Cojedes, Venezuela - Epithelial fraction 12 v2 (version 2) | ecosystem: Host-associated > Birds > Digestive system > Esophagus > Crop | place...
CGACAGGACAAGGGGCAATGGGCACAAACTGAGGCACAGGAAGTTCCGTCTGAACATGAGGAAGAACTTCTTCCCTCTGAGGGTGACGGAGCCCTGGAACAGGTTGCCCAAGGAGGTTGTGGAGTCTCCTCCTCTGGAGATATTCAAGACCCGCCTGGACGCGGTCCTGTGCAGCCTGCTGTAGGTGACCCTGCTTCGGCAGGGGGGTTGGACCAGATGACCCACAGAGGTCCCTTCCAACCACCAACATACTGTGAGTCTGTGAAGTGCTGGAAGGGACTATATAGTAATTTGGTGTGAGTATGATCTTTCGCATTAGTCTGTGATTTTATGGTTAGTCTCTGTGCCTCCAAATAATGTAACTTATGAGTAGCTGGAACACAAATTCAAGCACAGTAAAGTATCAGAATTTAGCCAGAATAGTGAAGGTATGCTGAAGTTCATCAATAAAAATTATTTAGATGTAGAAAGTCAGATAACTACAATTTTAACAAAGTTTGGCTAAGCAATTCAGTACACTCAATTTACACTAAAATTGATAATGACCAAAAATGGAAGAATGAACAGGAAATTGGCTTGGACAGCTGTCAGATCTGATTTTAAATCACCAAAACCCCTCAAGTCTACAATACTTCAGCTGAAAATAGAAAGAAAGAACTTAACATTTCTGATTTAAGTTTATGACTGTTCACTCTTCAGTTCTAGGTCTATTATAATAAAACATGTTTTTATAAAAATTCACCTGATTATAAAATGTAGCCTAAAATGTAAAGAAAGAACAACATTTTATATTTCTTAGACTGATGTTTGTATTTTCAAAAGATCAGGAGAAATATAGCAGGATATGCTTGCATATATGAATAAAATATTCCACCATATCTTCTGCTTACATGTGAATGTTTTAGTGACATAAAGCACTAAAATTAAATATATGTAATAGAATGAATGGCTACTAAAGAAAACTTCCACAAAATTTATATTAAAAGAATATGAAGAGTGCGAAGCTAAGTGCTGAAAGATGGGAAATACTGAAACCGAGCCTGTCTGTGTAAACCTGACCTCATTGTGTGTAGGCACACTCGTTTAATTTGCCTCACATTTCCCTCTGCAGAAATTAACTCAATCAGAGTATGGTATGGGCCTGTCCCAGTCATAGATTAAGAAAGGGCATATAAAGAGTCAGTCATCTTTAAAACTTGAATTCTCTTTGTTGCAGAACCTAGAACTTGTTTAGAGAATGAGGGGGGAATTGTAGCAAGAGAAAGGATGGTCTTCTGCCTCAGCTCGTTAATTACTGCTCTGGGAAGTTATTCCCTTCAGATCTCTGCCCCACAGCTTTTGTGTTGTGATTGACAAGTCATTTCAAACATGTCTGTATTGGTCATCACATGCTGCCTGTTGCATGTGAATTTATTCTGGTTTGATGCTGTGGATTTGGTCCTCTGGTCATGTAAAAAGTTTGGAGCAAAAAACATATGTGGTTCTTTAACGTTCTGGTTCGTTTAACCCAGTTCCATGGTAAAAGATTGCACAGTTTATATGGCTGCTGGCTTCACCATGCAAAAGAGGGTGAGTGGTACATGGAAAAGCAGTGTACTTTCACTGCAGAAGCGAGGGGATAGTCAGTGTTTTGTTACTGCAGAAGATAAAGTGACTGTCTCATGGGAGGGTCATAACATAACAAATACTTGTGATGGTATCTTGGAAAGGCTTGCATTCAGTCACAGGAATTTTTAGGAACCATTTTGTCCTCAGAAAGAGTGATGAAAAGAGTTTATTCCCCAAGTTTTCTTATTCTGTTCCTACTTCAGTATTACCGTGATCCAGTCTCTTTCCTTCCAGAGATTGTCCATCTAGCTTCTCTTTTGCGCTCCAGTCAGATGACTTTGTCTTGGGTCATGTGTGATGGCCAACAGAGAAGATGCAGCCTCCCTGCATCCTGGACAGTCGAGCTAACTTTCTCAGATCCAGAGTAGCCAAGAGAAGCAATTCCTGGGAAATACTGACTTTCTGCCTCTAGCCTTGAGGCAAAATAGTAAAATTCAGTGAATGTATGATCTACATAGCAATAGGAGCTGTGAGTGAGTACAACACCGCTTTGTAACAGAAAGTTGCCTGTTATATTAAATGTTGATCTCTTCAAAGTCTCTTAACATGAAAATCATGACTTAAAGATGTTGTTTTACTGAAATTACAGATATTCCAGGGAAGAGAAAACAGTTTGTGCTGAATAGAAGGATCACCTCATTGGCATCTTTCAGTCAGGCACCAGCCATAAGTACTCCTCAAAGCAAAGTTAATTTATTTGCTTACTGTTTTGTGATAGTACAATATGGATTTTTTTCTTTTTAATTCCTACAAAAGGACCAGATAATCTGTCATGGTATGACAGCTGAAAGTTAGAATAAATAAAAGAAGAAATTCAACCTTGGGCAGAAACCAGACATGGAAAATTCCTACCTGAATTTTTAATGTTTGATGAATTTGAAGATTAGGTGTAACTAACAGGCAAGCCAGTAGCGTGATAACTGACTGGCACTTTGCATCTAGGATCTCCACAGTGTAAGCATCCCCTGCAGTACGCGGAAGTAAATTGGCAATCCTACTTTGTTTCTGATTATCCAAAACACTGATGTAACCTGAGTCATAACTCTTGCATTTTGGGGGAAAAACAGAGGGCAATAGCCTCCGAATTATTATCATGGAAGCAAGATATATGAAAACAGTTAAGCTAAGCTGCTTAAAAAATATAATGTATCCTTTTTACCCCCAAGCAGTATATTACAGATGGAAGCTTATAGTTCTGAGGTCATTTATGTATAAAACCAACGTGAAGCCAGAATAATTAATGTTCTAATTACTCATTATCTAAAGATAATGATTTTTTTCAAATCTGTCATTATAAACTACTTTATGTGTCTGTCAGAGAGGGAGGGAGATGGAGTCTTTAATCCCTTCAGAACATCTGTACATGAAAAAATGTACTATGGAGCATTGCTGGTGCATTTTTAATTATCAAATTACGCTTCCTCTTTCAAAGAAACTGTCATGTTACCAGCAACCTTTCTTAATGATTTGAAAAAGGCTGGGAAATAATTTTGATTGGTGTTTCATTTAATTATTGCAGTTGATTAAGATGAAATATAATTCATAAACTTCTAATGTAAGAACATTGCACTAATGTTTTTAACAGGGAGTACAAGTTATTTTTAGAAGGAAATAATGTAGAAAAATAGTTTCAGCCATGGCTCAGACCTCAGAGTAGCTCCTACTTGCTTTATCTTCATCTCAGTTTGTCTTTCTTTAAATGTTTTCTGTATTTGGTTGGTTAGTCCTGTCCTTGCACTGTTCTATTTTGCAGCTATAACCTGTTGCTGCTATTTGCTTTTGTAAAGGACCAGTGAGCGAGGTATTCCATATCAATGGTGTAGCCTTCTCACATGAAGAGCAGTGAGATCACAGGTACTTCAGTACCGTGTGCTTTGGACAGAAAAAAGCAGTGCAACGTCTAAAAGGGAGAATAACACGTTATTGCTGAATGTTATACAAAGAAAGAAAACCTGGTGAATTCAGCTTTCTTGCTGTTGAAGAAAATTTCCTCCACAGTGGTGAGCATAAAAAACAAAACAAAAAAAATCCCCATTTTTGTATTTGTCATGCACACACACCCCAATACCTGTTTTTGATACAGGTTTAACATTTACATGCTTGCCATGTTTTGTATGCTTGAACTTAATATATACATGGCTCTTTGCAGTCAAGTTTGGCTCAGCTGAGCTGTTTGCCCTCTGATTCCATTAGCCTGTCCACATCAGCAGTAATAGCAATGCTTAACCCTGAGCAGCATCCCTGTGGTAGCTAACTGCTTTCGTGTTCGTATGACTCATGGGATCAGCCGGCTGCAGGCGGACAGTGCCGGGGGTGTGGGCAGTCAGACACACAGGCTCCTGCGTACAGAGACAACTGCTCTGCTCCTCTCAGAGAGCACAAATTAACTTGGTGAAGTGTTCTTGGGAAATAGTTAAAATCTGCTTCTCTTTTGTAACATTCAGACTTACTTTCTGGATTACTATTCTTTCATTTCATGGAGAGATGCTGGTTTTAGAAGTTTAAAAAATAGAGGTCTGTCAGAGCTGTGAAACTTGCACAATTCACTGGTCAGTGCGTTACTAAGAAAGGCATTTTCACAAAACAGATTCTGATGCTGTATTCCAACACGGAAATTTTCTGAACTTCCAGAGTAGGATGTTAACCAGTTAAGCTCCCAGAGGAGAGTTCTGTAATTTAATCTTCCCCAGCCCTTACCTGGGTGAGAGTTGACACTTGGAACACAGTGGGGCTGGGGCTGTGTCATTCCAGAGGCAGTATCCGTGTCACTGAGTAGCACTTTTTGACAATATGGGAATATTGTCAAGAACAGATATAATATTTTACAACAGTTGGTGAATTTCAGCTATCATAATGCCCCAGTAGGACTCCAGTATGGTGATTTCCCAGGAGGAGCAAGATTTTTTTCTGATTCTAATAGGTGTTTCATGGATTTCATTTATGATCAATGTGCACTTTAGATCAATATGTAGTTCCAGTTGGTACAGACTGTACAAAATTATTATTTCATTAAATCAACTAACTTTTTTATAGTCTAAAAAAGTCTCTTGACTAACTAGAGAGAATTTTTATATAGGATATAAATTTGTCCTTTGGTTTGTAAAGCACCATGTTTGAGTTAATTTATGAAATACCATAAATTGTACAGTAATCAATCTTACAGCAAATGTTACATATCACAAGTAGATATAGCTATATACTCTAAGACTGACAGAGCAATTTGCGGACAGGTAATTTAGAGTTTGGATTTATTAATTTTATATCATATAGTACTAATAACATGACAGATTTTTTTTAGAAATGTAATGTTCCTCATTATAAAGGAGTGCTCCTCTTCCCTTTGGTCCACAGCTATTACATGTTTTGGAGGTTATTAGTATTCATGAGCTACCTCATTGCAAAAGGGTGCCACAGGAGCTCTGAATTAGTACGTGATTGTGCATTCATCAGCAGAGAAAGGAAGCTTACTAGCTCATGCTGGTGAGGGCCAGGGATTCTGTTGGAAGAGTCAAGTTGCTGCAGCTGTGTGGAAAGAACTTCAACTAAACTATCATCTATACGGCAAGGAATACAGGACATTATTTGTTTACTCATGGCTTGCATTATTGGAGAAATGGATGGAGTGAAAATGAGTGATCATGAAAATAAACACAATGTATTTTTTTATAAATCATCAGTAAGTCTAAGAGAATGAAGGAAATACTGTGACTTTAGCAATGGCTAGTCACTTAAGATTTTTTCCCTAGAAGGATGTACTTCCAGATATTATATAGGTGAGTTTATGAGCAAAGTTTGTTCTAGTTTCCTGTGTCTTACTATCTTTCTTTTTCAGGTGATATGTGCTATGGACAGGTATTTTATGTAGTTAGGTATATACTGAGTGTATCTCTATAGAATAATTTTCTCAATCCAAATAATTCGTCGAGTATAATTTTGTGCATCTTGAATGCGTTTATTAGATAGCTGTATGTAGAAAGACATACAATGATTTAATGCATGTGACTGGCTTTGTTTCAGTTCTATATAGTTGTGTATGCCATAGTTTAATATAAGCAAGTATAATTTAGTGTCCTTGCACTGTCTTCATTTTATAGAATTTACCTCAGGGCTAATTTTTTTGGCAGCTTGTAACTCAAACTACTCTTTGAATAAGTTTTTTTGTCTTAATAGTTCATTCTTTGTTCCCATAGATACGAGTACATCTTTCAGGTAGCATCAGCCTGCAAAACTGAAAGTGCTACTTTCTTTCACAATTCTGACAGCTGACATAGAGATACAGTCTTGAGTTTGCCTTGTGTGGTACAAATACCACTTTAGATAGAATCCATCTCCACTGCATAAGTTTCGGCAGGAAAATGTAAGCATTTTCCGCTTGGTAAAGGGAGCAGTGTCATCCCAGCTGATGCGGCAGCCTGGGGGTAGTGAGCGAGCCCGGTTCAGAAAGGCAGAACTCTGGGGAGCCCAGGCCGGGGGTGGCTCTGCTCCTGCTGGGGTCAAAGGACGTTTGCCTTTAGTGGTTTACTTCAATTAAAAAATAATAATAATAATAAAAGAATTACAAATCAAGTGACTCTTTTTCCGTGCTAAATATCCATATAGTAAAACAGAGGCACAGATGGATTTTCTGTAACTGTTCTTAATATACACATTGATGATGTTGTTATGGCAGTAATTAGAAATAACATCGCTTTTTTGCTGAACTAGTCATTGAAAGAATTGCTAAGATGGTAAAATAATTTTAAATAAGAATGTAGTAAATTATTTCATTTAGAAATAAAAGGAGTATACTGATAAATATGTGACTCTTAGTTATCCCACTACTGAAAACTGTGTTTATTTATTGTGTTATGATAACTAGGTTTGAATCCAGAAATGATGCCAGAGTTACTCAAGACTTATGGGTATCACAATATAACTTAATAATTTACCAATTTTAACCACAGGCCTGCAAAACTTGTGTCTGCATTTAAATGAAAGTGTTAATAATCCCAGCAAGTCCAGTAAAGGAAAATAAAATTTTAGGTATGTAATTATTAGAAGGGTGCAAAAGTGCAAATGGATATATGTAAATTTGTGCAGGTCTTTCGCTTCTTTGTGCTTCATAAATTAAACTCTAATCATATTGAAGAAAGTAACAACGTGAGCTGGAAGCTGTTTCTCCAATAGATAGCCAGTAATGGAAAGGAAAAATATTGTGCTCTAAGGGTACTCAATTAGGTGGTATAAGAAGACTGAATTTTAAATGCCCATTCTTTTGGTACTGTTCCAACTAATGTCAAATAATAAACTAGCCCAGGGATTAGACGAACGTAGAATCTTAATCTGTTTGCTTAGTTATGACAAGGGAAACTATTGGACAGCCATAGGATTTGATCCTTGGTCCTATGCCATTAAGCCTGTTTCTAGCAAACTATTAGTTATTGTGTACTACAAGTACACTAGAACATGTTTGCTAGGAAAGTAGTACTTGATATTTGCAAGATAAAAACAAGAATAATCTGAACTCCAAATCTCTCAGTGTTTTTTTTTATTAAGGTGAATTTTCTAGGTCCCTCTACCTGTCACAAAGAATGAAAATTGAAATTTATGTGAGTCGGTCTTTGAAAAAGGAATTTATGTACTATTCAGGAAGTATTCAGTATTATTCATTTTATATATTAATTCTCTAATTATAATTAATTAATTATAAAAAATGGGATTTTCCTAAAGTTACAATACTATAAATTCTTATTTCTCAATTGATGGACATAATTGTCTCCTAAATTATTAAATAATGTGAGAGTAAAGCATTTCAGTTCTGTTCTACATAAAAAGTGAAGACTGGCATAGAAACATCATAAGATTAGTATTAATGATATTCATAAAGCCTTGAAATTCAGTAGAGCAAAGTCAATAGTATGATAAACAACTATTTCTTTAGTTGCATGGCAAGTTTTGTGGTCCATTAAGCTTTATTGCTGTAATGATATGTTTATAGATTAGTATGTCAACAAAATACATGTCAATATATCTCAAATGTCAACAGATGATCTCAAAAGAAGTATTTTCAGTTTGTTTCCTCTCTCTTACCAAAGTATTGATGCATAAACTCAAGAGTTCCAGAACTGACAACAACCCCACATCTCAAAATGGGAACAAAATGACTACACAAGTGTTTAAACAGGGGGCATCATCAGCATCACAGAAACCATCACTGAAATCCAATTCCGAGCACCAGTGGAAAGGAATTGTCCGTGTCTAATCACAGTAGAAAATGGGACCCCTGAAAATGCAGCCTGTGTGATTCTGCCCCCTCCAAGTATCAGACTGTACTTTTGGCCTGCCATCTGCTTGAAATGGCAAAGTGTCTTCTCCTCCAGAGAAGCAAACCAGTCAATGGTGTTGCCTTCTAGCACCCTGTGGGCACGAGTGTGGGGCCTCGTTTCCTCAGCAGAGGAGGGAAAAGGGACTCGGCATCAGGAAATGGCTGATTCAGGAATGATGTTGGAAAGCCATGATATGCTGAATTAGGGATTAAAGTTTGTTTGAATGTGGGGATTGAGTGACACCAGTCCGAGCTAACGACGCAGGTTGATTGCATATTCAGACAGTATTATCACACTGTAATTTGATCTCTAGTTTTAAGGTTTTCTTGATAAGCATGCAAGGTAGTAACGTCACTTCTTCTTAATGAGAAAACATTTCCTGAGATTCTCTGGACATAGCCAGAATTCTATGCTAGAGCTATAGACCAATACCCAGCTGCAAAATTAAGAAAGATGGACTTCACTAAATCTTCTCAAATTGTGGAAAAATTTTTTTGTCAGAAGTTCCATCATGAATTTTGTGATATTCATCACTGCTTTTATAAATTAATTTGCTATTTGCAGAATAATGACTCCTATATGGCAACAGTAGTTCATGTCTTTTCATGTTACAGTTTTTGTGGAGAGTTAAAAAAAGAAATCTGTGTTACCTGAAACAAAATTAGCTGCTAGGTTAGATATTTTGTAAAGTTGAGGTTATTGCATTCTGTGAAGAACAATAATAATACCGTTTTTTAGTGATCATTGCAACTTTAAAAAGCAGCAGTGTATGTAGCCTGTGAAGTAAACACCTGTACTATATTAGGGACATGATTTATATTAAAACCGAGCAACTAATATTCATCTTCCTCCAGAAAGTCAGTCTCTTTTGAAAACGGGAAATATTTTATGGCATTTTTTACTCAATATGATATTAAGCGAATAGAACTAGTTTGCCTACACAAACCCTTTTCCTTGATACTTGCGTATTTATGGAAGATGGTCTTTCTGTGAGATTTTTTTTTAAATGACCAAAAAGCACAATTAAATTCTTCCTAGAATGATTGAATATATATGTGTGTGTGTGCGCTCACATATGTGTGAGGGAGTGTGTGCTGGGAGACATCTATAAGAAAATACAAAGGAATTTTGCACAGAAACATCATAATACATATGTCCTTCCATTTTTGCCACGCAAACCTAAAAGCCAGTCATTAAAGTATAAAATACTGAAGTATTTTAAGCTCAAGTATGCCTCAAGTGGTCCACTAAAATGTGCTCTTGAGTACTTCCGTGCATCGCAGCACCTTGCTCTGTGCGAAGGTCATAGCTGTTTTCTTATCTGGACTTAACAGGAGCAGATCCTAAATGGTGGACGTTGTTAAATGCCTATGTGGACATTGATAACAACCTCTCCATTAAGTGTTGTCTATTCAAGGACTTGACTTTTCCAGCTTCTTTTTCAAAAAAATCTCGTCTGTTTTTATCTGCCCTTACATATTGTCACACATTAGTAAACCTTGGTAAATGTCAGTAAAACATGATTTAGGTATACAGCATTTTACACTTTACTGGATCTGTCTTTGGGCGGCATAGCCCAGATCCGTAGAAGTCACAGGATGTCAGTTCTTCTCCCACAGACCCCTTCATTTCTCCCTGGCAAGATTTGTTCTCTGTCTGAAACTTGCCATGAGATAAAGAAGCCTGCACCTCTAAATTCTCTCTTTCGTTTTTGGGGGAGGGGGGACCAGTCCATCACATGTGCTGGGAAGCGAACCTTCTGGGAGGGACAGCAGGACTGTCCCTCAACAAGTAAATTCAACATTTCACTTCAAAATACAGAATTACTGAAAAAACAATCCCTAAAATCAGTATGTGGCCAGTAGGTCTACTAGTCAGCAATATGATACCAAGGAATATTCCATGTACTAGGCTGATTTAACAACTACACCTGAAGCGAATGAGGCTACAGCTTAAATTTCCGGGTCTCTGCAGAGTGATAGCTGACTTCGTATTGCCGTTAGAACTAGGGCACCACTTGGTCATAGCTGTGTTAGGACTGTGTTAGTCGGTCCTGTTTGTATTAAGGTGGTTCTCTAAAGCGTGTTTGCAAATACTTTATCCAGTCTCTGTGTGCAGGACAAGAAAAAGTATTTGTACAGAAACCCTCAAATGCAATAAAATAAATAAAGAAAATCAAACAACTGACAGAAAGATTCATCTTTCTGTCAATCAATGTAAGTTCTGTTGAGTTACCAGGTTTTTTTGCCTCAAAATTATTTTGCCTTCCTGCTGTGATTATTGCATTTACCTTTAAAGTAGCAAGAGAGTGAAGGTGTAAAAAATACTACGTATTATATTACTTCTTCTTTCTGTAAAGTATGAAAATATGGAAGATGACTATCTTCGTATCTATTAGGTCTCAAGGTCTCTTTGGTGGACAGTGCCGATAACATACATGTATTAACCTACATATAGTCTCTTGGCCCATATTCATTGTCTTTGGTCTTAAAATTGCTATTATATTGCTTTCTGTATTCCGGGGATGCAGACAGGAAGGCTCCACATGACTTTTAAATGTTGCATGTCTCTGTCACGCTGAAAAATATGGGAAAGTGTTCATTTACCTCGAAGAAGTGAAGAACAAATTATAATACTGGAAATATATACTCTGAGGAGGATCAAGTTAAGCTGGTATTTGTGAACCAAATAAATGAAAATGTATCAAGACTTAAAATTAATTTATTAATAAAAAAGAGGGCTTTTGGAAATGCTGTTACACAGACGAATTAACATGTTTGTTTTTACTTTGTAACTGTAGTACATTTACTAAAATGCAAGGCAGACGGATGGGGACTTCAGGGAGAATCACTAAGAGCACAAGTGTGAGCGGAGAGATGTATAAGCTGGAGCACAATGACGGGAGTCAGTCGGACACGGCTGTCGGCACGGTTGGAACAGGTGGGAAGAAAAGGCGTTCCAGCCTTAGTGCCAAAGTGGTTGCCATAGTGTCTCGAAGGAGCAGAAGCACATCTCAACTTAGCCAAACAGGTGAGTGAGACACACACTCTTTGGAAACAGGACTCTGACCAAACATGGTTTACCGTTATTTCATCTGTGGCATCTGTGTTACATGTATATGGAAGTAGAGCGCTCAGGAGAGAAGATTGTCCAGCTGTGAAGAAATTGCTGAGATATTAATTTTCTTTGATCATTAAGCATCTGCAAGAAACAATATACCAATGCCTTTTAGAATATATACCGTAACAACTTTCTGTCCTGATCAATGAAATATGTTTTTATCTCTTAGAAGTCTTGTTTACAGATAGGCAAGGAGATACAAAGAGACATATGTGGGTATCAACAGTGGATAATGGTTTAGCTAAGAGCAGCTTTTTTTGTATAGGAAATTTCTTCTACCAGAAGAGTAGAGTATGAATGGGGGAACTGAAATATGAGCAAATGAATGGCAGTTATGTAACTTGGAAAAAGTTTGTACCCATAATGGCAAAGCATATGTTTTTAAAAACTACCTTTGATTTCTTAGTCAAGGGTAAATCCAATATTTTTTCTTTAAAAACAACACTGGCTAATTGGGGTCAGCGATTTCATATAAATTAGACGACAGCAAGACGCTTCTTCATTAGGAGCATAAGACTTCCAGCTCTTTATTGTGACTTCAGAAATCTTAAAAGCTTCATATCTGCACAGCCTGAAGGAGCAAAAGCTTGTAGAGAAAGATACAAAAGGAAGAAGAAAAAAAAGTGTTTTAAAAGACCTTGTCCTGCTCCTATTGAACTCCAGTGAAGACTTTTGCTCTTGTCTTCAGTGGGAGCACGACCTGACCCTAAGGGTTCTTTCTTACTAAAAGAAAGGGAGGGAGAAAGAGGGAAAGCTACAGCCTAGCATAGAATGCAGGCATATTGCAGCTCTCCTCTCTCATAGTAGGGTAATCCAACCTAAGGTAAGTAACAATATAGTTTATTTATATCATCTTGGTCAGCGTTAACAAAAAAATTGTAGTATTTTTCTACTCTACTCGTGTATTAATTTTAAGCCAAAAAGCATATAATCATGCAGCTGGATTAAATGATAGATGTAGTAGGTGCACTTGAAGCTCAGAACAGGGGCTTCAGATTAACATGGTGTTGCTCAACATGCACTCTGTCTGAATATTAGACTAGAATATAGATGGCTGTATACAGTTAGATATTATTTTAGATGCGTCAGAATCAATAACCTGCTCTTAAAGTAATAAAAAATGATATTGTATTATAGAAAGGATTTTAGGTTAATGTTTTACTCCACTTACTTTAAAGAACAAAATATTTTCAGTATTTTACAGAATGTTTATGTGGTTTGATCTGGTGTTTCTTTCTAGCTCCTAAACCTCATTGAAATAGGAATTCCTGTGACAGAGGAGATCTTTGCTCTGTCTCACTCAGTAGTCCACCTCTGAGCAGGAACCAGGGCTGTGTGCCTAAGAGGAAGGCACAGGGGGCTACCAAACACAGGGTAATTTGCCTTGCATGAGCCCTAACTCACTCTTCTTAGTGATGTTAGCAAGTCAAATATGAAAAGTACGATTATGTATTACTCATGATTGTTAAACAGAGTTGAGAAGGATACTTGCTTTGCCTTACTGTCGCTCAGGCAAACCGTACTATCTGTGATATAAGCAGAGCAAATAAAATGGGGCATGTTTTTCCAGTCACTATTTTCTTAGTTAAATTATGTCTGAAACCAAGGAGTTGAACATTTTTGAGCATTTTTTGGAACAATATACACATGAAACTTGACAGGTTTTCCAAAGAACATCCGTTGTTGAAGACTAAATTCTCATGCCCTAAATCATGGACCCCCTTCCTCCCTGTAGTGTACAAGAAGGGAGGATAAATCTAAAAAGATCTAATTAGTTTGAATGTGTAGTGCCTAAATAATAATGTCTCCACTACTGAGAATTTTAAAAAATGCAAAAAAACCCACTGTTTTGACAATATAATATAAACTAGGTCCTTAAAGTTGATTATGTGAAAATTGGTTGTAATAGCCAAATTCTGAAGTTTTAAAAGTAGTGTGGAGGTGTATGGGCCTCCAAAAAGTGGTGCCAGGTAAGAAATTCTGCTACAGATCTTCAGTAACCGAAGGTGTGCTGTTGGCACAGAGCATGTATTTTAAAGGAAGTATAAAAAATAGAGAAATGTATGTGTAGCCTCCATAGTTTTTCCTGCATTGGTCAGTTTAAATATTTTTTTGCCTATAATTTGTATGATGTAAGTCCAGTATGCGTGATGTAAGTAGTTATTTGTTTCTGAAAACCCAAAACAGAAGATCAAAAATAAAGCAAAAGGTCAGACATTTCTCGAAAATCAGAGGTTCTGTATTCTTGTGGAACATGTAGGTCTGAAATTCTAGTTTACTACTGTCTTCAAAACCAATAAAATTAACTTCCGTCTTGCTTTTTTTCATTTGAAGAAGTGTTCAATAAGGGCTGAATACAACTTTTTGTAGATAGTTCTTGCTTTTAGCATTATGCACAGCTTTAATCTTATATAAAAACAAAAGTGGTGTGTATAAAACTACTAGGTAGCTATTATTTCTAAGAGTTGATTTTTTTCAGTTGAAAAAGGAGTGTGTGTGTGCAAGCCTATGCATGAGTGTATGTGCCAATATATATACACATGGACCTCCTTGCATATATGGGGCAGATCCACTTCCATGCTAGATTTAGGACCAATAATCACATTATTTTGTGCGCCCTTTTTCAGTGTTATTGGAAAATATTTAGTCTGAATATGTGCCTTATAAGACATTCAGTGAAAGAATCAGTTTTTATTTTTATGCAGATCTTCAGGGAAAAGTACATATTTCTGCTGCACCTTCCTTTCGTTTATGTTTAAGAATTCATACTACTTTTAGTAACTGTTCATTGAAATAACAAAATCTTTGCTTACTGTGGTTTGTTCATTGTGTCCACAAATCGGGTAGATTTTGTAGTTCATCAAAAAAAGCCTGTAATCTGCTGGCTGTATTCCTAAAGAAAATCCAGCTCTGCTTATGCTATCACAGTTAAAAAGAAGAAAATAAAAATGGAAAAAAAAGAAGCAAAACCCCCAGAAAGACCACAGAAGAATGGAAATATCTCCAGGCATATTCTGTACAATTTCAGTTATAATCCCACTTATCTAGCTTTCTTTGCCAGCCTAAATTTTGTAAATAAACATATACATATATACAAAATAAATATATAACTGCAGGTTTTCTAAATAATTGCAGCAACTAAATTTTAAATCATAGGAAAATTATAGTGAAATAGATTATTATGGGAATTCATCATCTATTGTCTTGATTTTGTGATACAACACTCTGTTCCCCTACTTTATAGTTTCCCGACTACTTTATAGTTTCCTGACTCCCGACTACTTTGTTATAGTTTCCCGACTGATGAGTGACTGAGGGCAGTATTGATCATACTGCATTTTGATTTGGGGTCCTGGGTTTGTTTTCAAAGAGATAAAAACTGCTGCCGTAAGAGGAAAG
>Ga0065711_1043915_pt1 | contig 14431 bp, 4 predicted proteins | sample Hoacrofraction12_FD_59098 | JGI IMG/M metagenome (GOLD analysis project Ga0065711, IMG submission 59098) | Hoatzin crop microbial communities from Cojedes, Venezuela - Epithelial fraction 12 v2 (version 2) | ecosystem: Host-associated > Birds > Digestive system > Esophagus > Crop | place...
CAGCCTGGGCCAGGGCTCCGTCACCCTCAGAGGGAAGAAGTTCTTCCTCATGTTCAGCTGGAACTTCCCAGGCTTCAGTTTGTGCCCGTTGCCCCTTGTCCTGTCGCTGGGCACCACTGGAAAGAGTCTGGCCCCGTCCTCCTGACACCCACCCTGCAGATATTTATCAGCATTTCTAAGGTCCCCGCTCAGCCTTCTCTTCTCCAGGCTGAACAAGACCAGCTCCCTCAGCCTCTCCTCGTACGAGAGATGCTCCAGTCCCCTCATCATCCTCGTAGCCCTCCGCTGGACTCTCTCCAGTAGCTCCTCATCTTTCCTGAGGTGGGGAGGCCAGAACTGGACACAGCACTGCAGATGGGGCCTCATTAGGGGAGTGTAGAGGGGAAGGAGAACCTCCCTCGACCTGCTGGCCACACTCCTCCTAATGCCTCCTAGGATCCCATTAGCTTTCTTGGCAGCCAGGGCACACTGCTGGCTCATGGTCAACCTGTCGTCCACCAGGACACCCAGGTCCCTCTCCGCAGAGCTGCTCTCCAGCAGATCTGCCCCAAGTGCTCGAGCTGCACTGAAATAAAAATCTGCAATCGTATTCTGAGCCACATTTAAAATACATCTAAGCACCAAACAGTTTCCAAATCCAGGGTTTTGATCCACACTAGGCCCATGCTCAGCTTGCTCAGCACGGCACGCCAGACTGCGCCGGGGAAGACCCGCTGCCGGCGGGGCGTTGGAGCTGGAACGGACCTGAAGGGACTGTGCGGCTTGGCTGCGGCTGTGAGCGCTGCGCCCACTGACAGCATCCTCTGCTCCCAAAGCCAAGGTACCGGCAGAACTCGAGAAGGTGTCAAGGCCAGAGAGGTTTCTCCATCCCGTGTATGCATACTCCTAAAGCTAGTGGTTAACTGTTTACTCCAATATCCCCTACGCAGACAAAAGGACGACTGAAGATCACGCCTCTGTGAAGCCTCAGGAATTATTTCAAGGAAAAAGGCACTCTCACTGCACGGCCCAAGGATCGCAACTCCAAGGCCATTTGTCGGGTACCCCCCGCATCCCGTTACGGGGCAGCGCTGAACCCACCCGCTGCCCGGAGCGCCAGGCGACGCGGGGACGGTGTCTCTCGCCTCCAGTGACCACCACCATCGACCCACTAGCAAACACCTGCTCGGAGACACAACAAACCGAAACCCCATTACATTCCCGCGCTGAGGCACCAGGGGGTCTCGCATGCAAGTGAATCCTCCACGTTTAACTGATGTCCAGTCAGTGAAAATTAGATTTTGATGGTGAATACAAGGACTCTGAGCGTTTTAAGGTGACCCTGAGTATCTGCTAATCTCGTCCCCTAGCTACAGCGATTTTTTCCAGTTCCCTAATGAGTTAGACTGTGCCCCTCCTCCATATTAGTTTGAAAGCTTTTCTGCCAAAACTGTGAACAAGTAAATTAACTAAAGGAGAACTATGAGTAATCAAATCCTGAGGTTTGCAATTAATTAAATGAAATGGTGAGTCAGTGAACTGAAGAATGGTCTTATATTAAAACAAAACATTTAATTAAATTAACAGTCAACACATTGCAATTAATAATATTCAAAAGGAAAAATGAAACCCAGCTTAGCCTTGCCATCTTATTTCAGTCTAGCAGTCAAGCATTGTGCATTGGCTTGTTTGTTATTTGCATTCAAAGCTGCTATGGGTCAAGTACAATGTGCTAAAACAGGAATAATGAAACATCTGGTAGTACGAAATGTTAATATGAGATACCATATTGCAAACAGTGAAAACAATTCTGAAACATCCAATAAATCAGGCCTTGGAAGGCTGAAAAGGATGTACTTTCTTTCCCATTTTCTTCAATAAGGAAATTAATAAAAATAAATACATATAATGTACTTCACGTTTTCAGAATGCCTGCAAGAATTTCCTAATTAATTTAAACACTCATATTAGAAAGTGGAGGCTTGTCTGTAGCTGAAATGAATTATCCTTGTTCAGTGATAAACAGGCAGGTAAAACCCTGCTGCTGACATGGAGGACAGCGAAACCAAATTCTTGAGTAAGACCATGAAAATGACCAAGGTGTTCCAGCAGTTTGGAGACGGGTCCAAACACGTAAGTCGTCTTCTTGCAGATTTTTTCCATTTCTGTAACTGACTCAAATACAAAGTGTAGGAAAGTTTTAGCTCTCGCACACGTTCTGTTTCCAGCGGCTGTCCAAAGCTATGCTGGCCACCCGCTCGACAGGCCGGAATGATCCACCAGCGTGAACCATTTGGGAGACTGTAAGGACAGAACCCAGTGAGTAACTGGCCACGGCAAGCTTTCTCACGGGCTACGCTGTGCGAGTATTCACCCCAGGCCCTGCCCTGGGAGGACACTTCGGAGCCCAGGCTGAAATCCGTGCTACATCCACTTGACATTGCCAAGCTGAAATGCCATCAATAGCCAAGAAATGTATCACAACAGCTGAGTTTCTTTCATCTGTTCTGATACCTACCGCCCGTCACTCTGGTATTACAACCATATTTCAAAAATAAGGTCTTCTCTCCCATTTTCCAACAGGAAAACACCCCAAACAACAGCAAAAAATTGATTTTTAGAGTAGAAAATTTGGAAGTACTTATACAGCATTTATCCTGCTACATGTTCAAAGTGAAAGAGAAAATGAAGACTAATTCTCTAAACGCGTTCAGTTAATGAAACTTCAGAGACTACCTAAGATCATCCTCAGCAAAACATTTCAGACAAGAGTTAGAACTTTTGAGTGGCCTAATTTTTAAACACCACCACTTTAAAGTGTCAAGAAACTGCACCATGGCAAAAGAACCTCACTGAGGAGAATAAAACCCGAACAAGTCCTCTGCATATTGGTCAGGAATTGCGAGAATTAATCCTCCACAGAGAAGGTCCAGCCAGGTCGCGTCTGCTGTGAACGGTCACCCAGCCTCTACTGGCGAGACCTCCTTCTTCGCCTCTGCGCAGCCCCTGAGTTCTCCCCACACAGCCTCCACTTCTGCAGCAGACAGACAGGGACAGACCTACAGACACGTCCCTTCACCACCCGGTCTTGCTTCCCCCACAGGTCAATCGATTCTCTATCATCAGCCTTGGGGCTGGGGAAAAAAAACAGTAGGTGATAATGTAATTTAAAGACTTTGTTAAACGCTCGAGGGATCAGAATTAGGGTTGCACAAATGTTTCTGAATTTTTGGCAGCCTGATTTTGCAGTCCTGGGCATTGCTGTTTAACACGGTGTGCTCTCTCACCTTCGTTTCATCCTAAAATACGGTTTCAGGCAAAAGTTCACACGAACAAGATCAAAACCTTTACGGACCAAAACGTCCTTGCCACTCCACGGAATAATTCACAGAAGTGGCAGGTTGTCCTTCTCTCATTTCACACGTATTTAGACACCAGCAAAAGTCCTGGACACTTACAAATTTGGGTGTTCATTTTGGAATATGGTGAGAGTTTGCTTTCCAGATGCTTTCACCCCATGTCTGCCTCTGTTCTTTAGGCTTCTCACCCCAGTTATAATCTCGGTGTTTTGTATAGCCTAACCTTATCCTCCCTGCTACCCATCTGCAAGGCTGGAAACATTTTTAACATGAACATCTTCCATCGAGTCTCTGTGCCCGAGGTGTTTCATATCCTTGACCAACATGAAGATACAATGACCAAAGAGCAGTCAGATTTCCTGCATACACCCATAGGGCTCAGTTTGAAGTATGTAGAAATTTTAATACCAAATTTGTGCTTAAACCTGTGTTAACATGAGTGCTGATGTTCAAGCTGATGCACAGCAACACCCATCTATGTATTTTACAGATGATTTCAGATCCGAAAAGGTAGCTTGTCTCATGCCAAACAAAACTGCAGCTTACCTTCTTGAGAGAAACAGTAAAATCAGGACTACAAAGAGCACTGACAGGATTACCTTAACTTTTTTTCTTCATTCTTACAGTGTATCTCACAAGAATTGATTAATTTTGTGACATTTTCTGCTCTTTTTTACAATCTATGCCATGAGAATGATTTGTCAAGACTATAATGCATAATACTTTTAGTATGCTGCACTACTGTGACCTTTCCCATCTTCTGTATATTTGACTGACTGGCCACCCCACTTTTGATCTACAGGTTTCAGAAGATGGAAGCATACACGAGACAGACGCGTCGGCCACTGACTTACTGCTGAGAAGATCACAATCACTTTATACTGATAATTTGTATGTTCTTCTGTGCATATCTGATGCAATTTCAGTCACGTCATGGAAAACTCTCAGCATGAAACAAAAACTCTTACACTCTCTGGTGTACTTAAGAAGTGTTTTCGTACATCAAAAGAGTGACAAATTCATGCATCAGGACTCAGATTCCAGAAAGGATAAGACAAGTTAAAGTGATGCTTATAATCCTCCAAATCCTCAAACTATCTGCTTATGCTTTCATAATGCTGCCACTGACAAACAATTACAATTCTTTGAGATAAGGACTAGGAAAATCAAAAACTAAACCAGAAACATGTGAAATTACCTCCCTGAGAGCAACACAGAAAATAAATTCCATTTATAGGGAAAAAATGTTAACTCCAAAGCGCTGAGCACTCGGAGGCCAGAGGCAGGAATACAAAGACGGCTACCACCAGCCGCGCAAGGAACACAGACCTTCGGCAGCGGCCTCGCGACCTGCCGAGCAGCAACGCATTGCCAACTTCAGTAACCCTTCTGGCACCAGGACAGGCAGGGATGCTGGCACACGCCGGCACCCGTCAGCGCCGTGCACGACCACCCAGCGCCGCGGCCCAGCCCAGGTGAGCAATCTCAGACCTACCTGAGTCCAGCTCGGACCAACCCGGACTGCCCAGCAGCCTGGAAAACAGGGCTTGAAGCCACCGTCTCTGGGGCTGCAGAGCTCACTGCGTTTGCTTCTGATTGCAGGCCTTCGTTATCCATTTTAGAATATATTTGGGTTCATGGGCACCTAAAATTACATTGTAAATACATTTCAACCTAATAGCCCTCATATTCACCATGGACATTCTGTAACTTCTACGTAATCATAGAAGTCTGCCACAGTGCATGTGATGCCATGTGAAATTAGAATTAGCTGCTGTCATTTTTTTCTCCACGTTTATTCCTTTCCAATTAAATCAATTGCTGTGGGTTTAAAGCCCTTGTCCATAAGCAGTAACGATGGGGAAATTGCTGAAGTTTTTGGAGGTCCTTTCAGTTAAGTACCAAAAACTCTGAAAGCTTATCTGGAGTTGGCACAAATCTCTCGAGTTTGTAAAATTAATTGGGCTGGAAGGCCTTCTGAGAATAAGGATATCTTTGTGAGTGATTTCAAGCTACTTCCTACTTATGATTGGAAAATACCATACAGATATTTTTTTTGTATCAGATGGCACAGCCCAGCTACATCCCAGCTGTCTTCAATCACAAGGGAAAAAATGCTATATTTCAAGGATTTTAAGTGAATACCTAGTTCCATAAATACATCACGCTTCAGTATTTTAGACGCCTTCAACATACTGTCAAGACCAGCACTGCTGTTAGAGACTGGATGGCTGAAATACACCCCTGGGAGCCGCTGTTCAGCTGGACCCGCCCGACCAACGCTACCGGCTTTCGAGGATCGTCCTGGGCAGATCCCTTACCCAACGCCTCCTAGAAGCTCAAGTGTCAGAGGGGAGAAACGTTACTCCAACCTTTCCTCAGATGTTTTCACTGAACTGCAACCAAGCAAGTAATAATTTCACATTAGTACTCCCCAAGCTACAAAAGCAGCAGCGAGCTCCCTCTTTACTCAAGATGGCAACTGCACCACAGACACTTTGCTTGCAAATGATCAGCAGCAACACTGTGACCAAAAAACTGGTCTCCACTATGACCCACACTGGCTAGAAGGAGAGAAAACAATCTGTGTTCATCAAGCTGAAACTAGCTTAAGCTGCAAGCACAAAGCACTCACCCACGGAGACAGCTCTGCCTTCCCAGGCATCGTGATCCCCCAGTTGTGCAGCAACCCCTCTGCAACCAGTTTAAAACCAGTGGGGTTGTTCGCAAAGGTTAGACTCTTCTTACCTAAACGACTGGGAACAGACCATCAGCTGGGGCGGCAACTAGTGCTAGCTCAGATGGTAAAACCAAAGCCAGGCTCCTCTGCTTACACATCTTTGTAGAATCATCCCCTACATGGTATTTCTTTCACATAAGTGATCTTTCAAGACCTCCACCAGAACAGAAACTGAATGCTACGATAACGTAGCTACCACTGCTCTTAAGTTACGTCAGGCTGAGAAATTTGCGGCCAGTTCATAAAAACCACAAAGATACTGTGCTTATTTGAAGCACAGTAACCTAAGCAATGAAAAGAGGGAGCCCCTGCACTCCTCTCCAAATGGCATTTCATCAACGCAACCTCAAAAGATGCACGTTCGAAAGCAGCATCACTTCAGAACATAAATTCATGGAATATTCTTCTGAGATCTATAATCACTTTCCTGTTCTGGCTGTTGAATGAAAGCGAAATATTAGCGCTTTCAGATCATTTGAAATACCACAGCTTATTCACAGGGTATCAGGATAGACCAGTGAAGCAGTAACGTCTCTGGTAAGAAAGGAAAACCATCCAGTGGAAAAATCGGGAAATCGGTGACAGGGGCTCCAAGCAGGTCTCCAACTTTAAGGTAGAGCTGACCACATCTGCAATGACTATCAATTTGACAAAAGATGCAGAACGTAGCGCAGGAACATGACTTAAATATTCTTGGAATAGCTGATTCGTAGTTTTCCCAAATGAATTTTCCATTAATTGTTCTATGTAAAACAAAGCAATGCACAGGGGAGCAAGGACTGGACTCCAAGTCTCTGCTTCCTCCCATGAAGACTCTACCTACTGTTGTGTTATGACCTCTTTCTACACACACTCTTGGCATGACAAAACTTGTCAGGTTTTTTTCTTTTTTAATTCAGGGCATGGAAAAACACATCTGCCCCAAACTGTTGCAACCTGATGCTTCACACAGCCACCAGGAATGCAGCTTTTGCCCCAATGTCCCTTTCATCAGTACTGATCATTTTAAGTGGGTTCTGTGGCGAGGTGGCATTAGTGGTGTGTTGTAGCACACGCATGTCACATACTTCTTCTTTCTAAGAAAATAAGATATTTTAGATTAGTTTATTTTTATTTCAGCAGAGTTTGGACATCAATCCAGCTGGCCGTGCTCAGGAAAGGACAAGCTTCCATGCAACTCCCCAGCACATTTCTGTGAGGCAAGAACCACCACGCCAGGCAGCGAATGCCGCCCAGCACTTCTGCGGGTCAAAGCTGAGGTGCTGCTGGGACACCTTCTGCAGGCAGGTGACGGATGCGTGAATTTCTACCACTGCAAAGAAAAAGGAGGAGGTGTCCCACAGGCTGGAGAAACCAGATTTAACTTCTAGCTACGTTTAGACCACAGCTAACGAGACACAGAGAGCTGTATTTTCCTCTGGGGCATAAAGCAATAGCTACTGATCACACAGCTAGAGACCGTACGAACACGATCACAGAGGAGTGCGTACCTTCACTTTTTATTTTTTAAGCATTTTTTACTTTTGATGTTTCTGATCTCCCTGTTTTTAAGTTACTTTCATATAGCTTTTGTTGAAGTTTATTCATGCACATTTACTCACACAAATAACACAGGAGACAAATAATTTAGTCCCAATAGGTTAGCATCTTCTTTGTTTATGAAGTTATGCCAGAAGCGCTATTTCCATTTTATGCTATGCAAGGTAAAGAACATTTTTCAAAGCTGAGAGACTGGAAGCTTATTTTCCAGGCGATGAATAAAAATAACACGTAGAAGATGAACTACACCATTTTTAAAACCTTAAAGGATGTGTCTCTACTCATTGGTCAAGCTGAATTAACTTGCAGTCTCCAAGCCAAATGCAGGCTCAAGAAGTAGAGGAATAATTTAGTCACTGAACTGAAACGCTCAGTAATCTAAAATTATGCAAATATTCTCTTTGCCCTTGCAAATCTTTACAGATAAACTCTGCTGGTCTTTACTCCTGAGTTTGCATCAGTGTAGCAGTTTCAGTTCTTCTAAAACCGTGCCAAAAAACATTTTTAGCTTAGGGTTTGTGAAACTATTTCAGTAGTCAAAGTACATTCAGATCTTAAAATAGATGCTCAGATTTTTTTTAATTCAAACTAATTAAATTTACTTTTAAAATAAAAATACAATCAAGATAAATGATGTCCAAGATGTATTCAAAATGTTTTTAGCCAATTCATAAAAACGTTCCAGTTATCTATTCATCCTGCTTTTCCAGAAATCTACATTATATAAGCAACCCCTTGCAAGCATTCCCTTTAAAAATATACTCTGCAGTCCTCAGCCATTTCTCAATATTAATACAGTACTTTTTGCAGCTATCTTTTTAGAGCTGAGAGGTTTAAGTCTACTTTAAGGCTTTTCCCCAAGGTCGAGCGTTGTATAATGTTATAAACTTATCTAGGTGATATTCGAATGCATTTCCAGCAAGCATTTAATTCTGGTTTTAGAACTTTAATATGCGATACATTGTCAATTTAATAGTTTATTAAAAAAACACATTCTGTTTCTTCTGTAGATATTCCTTTTAAATAAATCTTATCAGTATTTACGTACTATATCCTTTAGTTGAGATTTCCCTAAGAGCGGCACAACATTGATAAGAGCAGGTTTAATAGGATAGTTATTGTGGATTAATTAATAATTGACCAGTTCATTACGTTAAATATGAATCTTAACTAAAATTTTAGTCTTCTGTGTAGTTTTAGGAACCGGTATGTATTTATCGAAGACCTACTCGCTTCACTCAAGCTGAGAAGGGAATGTGAGACCGTTAGGCTGCCCTAATGTGTAGGAACTTACAGCTGACCAAGAAACATCTTTATAATTCTATTCAGGAAATAAAGCATGTAATTTCCACAATCCCATCTGTCCTTCTTTCTTTCAAAAAGCCACTAAACTGCTCATACTTGAGAAGAAAATTAACCTTTTTACTGATTAATCACCGGGCAGCTTTGACTGGTGAAGAGAAAATTGTGTTACAAATGAACAGCTACCTGTTATCAAATTACAAGGCATTTTCATCAAAGGACCAAAAAATGCAGCGCATTGACCAGTTAACATGTTGCCACTGACCTGGGGGGGATTTTTCCAGTTAACAGCTTCTGAAGAATGCTTCCTTTTGATTCTTGTCTCTGACACAAAAATGATTGTCCCATTTAGCCACCGTTCTATCACATACATCAGAGAATCCTATTTACTCACACGCTACTGGAACCTTAAAACACAATAGTGCGATTGTCTCTGGAAGAAAATTTTAAGGATTGACTTTTTTTTTCTTTTTTGTAAAAAAGGGAGTAAGATCAAAAGCTAACTTTAATAGATGTTTGACTAAGGTCATACTCCTAGGAAATGGAACGCTGAAGATGAAAGAGAACAAACAGATTTGGCTTTTGATCTCAGCCAAATGCATTTGGCATTGTTTAGCTTTTATAAAATACTTCAACTTTGGGCCATACCATGACTAAAATGAATTGACTGAAGACCTGAGGTTTTAATAGTTCAGTAAGACTTTAACATGTATCAACATTTGGAAAAACGTCTTTCTTGAGTATTGGGCTACATTTTTTTCTCACTGGAATGAAGTCAGGTCAAATCTGGCTATTGTTGCTAATGCCAGACATGCATAAATGACTTTAAGAATGTATTTTCCTAATCACAGGCAAATTTAAGAGTCACTATCCACTAGTGCTATGAAATGAGGACTGCTGGTATTCCTAGCAAGGAATTGTAGGGGAAAACGCAGAGCACTGAGAAAAGGTATTGGAATTACTCAAATAAAACAAATAACTATGTCCTTAGCCAAGAGAGTGTATCAAATAATTTTACCAAATTTATTTCACAGTTCTAATCCTCCTAGAAAGTATTTTGGACATCCATATTCATAAATTAAATTGCAGTAAGGGAGGAATGGATTACAGTCTTCAAACTGTTACTTTCAAATTCTTCAGTAATAATGGCGTTTGCTTACTGAAGACAACTTGGTTAATTAAGGAAAAAGATGAGATAACATTCATTATAATTATCATTAGCCATTACAAGCACTGCAAAAACATGTAAACCATGTCTTAGGCTACACAGTCAAATTTTACAAAGGAGTTTCACCAGCCCAGGCAGCTCAGTTCTCCGATACACAACTTTAAAGTTTTGATAAGAATTAATGTTATATACCACAAAATACTTTACAACAGAAAATATTGGTGTTGCGCCAACATTTGGTCTTAGGAACTACACAGAAATTATACACAAGGAAAGAACTTCTTGATCTTACTGCCAAATTATTGTATTATGTTACTATATTACAACAATGATCAAGACCTGATCAAAAGCTGATAAAATCCAAAGATAGAAGGTCAGGTATTTGTCATCATTAAAGGAGACCCATCTGACCACAAACCCTAACCGTAACCCAGGGCAGGAGGAGGTGACTGCCCACACCCTCCTCCACCCATCGCCGCACCTTCCCCAGGGGCCACTTCAAACAAAACAACGTGGCCCCAGCAGCCTCAGCCATTTGCTCTCCAACACCCAGCCACAAATCTGACCACACAAAGCTGCCACGCGTTCACTCCTCCTTCACGCTGTTTATCTCTTAAAAAGAGCAAAACATCACAGCCTTGCCCCATCCCTTTTTTAAAAAAAGGGTAAGGTTTATTACTCCTTTTTGTATTATTTATTACTTTATGTACCGTATTTCTGCTGCTGAGGCAATACGTATGATTTGCTGAACCCACCTGGACACTGAAGATCTCTGCGGACCAGAAAACTCAATAAGCTTAGATCTGACTCTCCCAGGTACCGAACACCTGCACCCAGCAATATTTTAGCCATGGCATTCTCAAATATTACAAATATGTACCTCTCTTTTTGTAATAAACCTACCAGTAAGACCCTATCATCCATCACAAATAAACCTCCTTTTGTTTCTCAGCACCACCGTTATTTCTGTTTACTGTCACAGAAAGACTTACACCTTCAGCCAAACTGGAACCTCATCACTCATATTCTGCCCAACTTCAAATGCAAGCCACTATTGATCTACACTATCGCAAACCTGAAGCTTAAAAATCTCTAGCTTAAAACAGAAGGATTAGAAATTGAAAGGAAAAAAAAAAATATATAGAGACAGCTAATTTTTACACCAACACAGAAAAGCTATTCTGAGAAGAAGTCTCTTGTTCTCAAGCACTGAACACACACGGAGGACGGAGCCATCGAAGCAAGCTGGATACTGGCGCAAGAGTAGACGTGCGCATTTCAGGCAGAGCGAGGCCGCGTACCCACCCCTTGTCTCTCCCTCTCCACGCAACAGAGAAGTCGGATGCGGCAGAATCTGCAGCCAAGAAATGAAAAACGGGGGCCAGTGGCTGCTGGAGCCTCCAGCCCCGCCGCAGGAGGGTACATGCTGAAGCCCTCACTCCACAGAAACGCGGGAGCCGGGGGGAAGGCACAGACACGGGGGTCCACTGGACCTACCGTCAGCTGCTGTGAGTCTGGAGACAATCTCAAAGCTGACAGCAATTACACGTGTGCCTGTACGTATACACACACACACACGCTTGTGCGTGGAGGGTTTGTTTTGCATATGGATATATAATGAAAGCGTTTTCTGTACACGTACAAAATGGAAGCAAACATACGTGCTTTCATTCTCGACAGATTTTGCTGATCAAAAAACAGCATCCAATGTGGAATCCATTGCCTGTTTCTCCTCTTCGTTAAATTTCTTCAGGCATTGAAAACTTTCTGTTCTTCTTGAAGCTATGGTTATTTTCACTTCTCCACTCTCAAGACATTAAGCCTGCAGAACTTCAACAGATAATTTCCTTTGTTTCAAGAGCCAGATGCTTGCTATTCTGCAGCCCTTCTTTTTCTTGAAGGACACAAAAACTTACACCACTAATTCTACAGCAGATTTAGTCATCACCACAACAGGTCCCGGTCTCACCCTTTTCACTCTCTAGCAGCACAAACCCACCTCTTGTGTTTTATACATTTCCCGGAGACGGTGTAAGGTTATCTGCTGATAAAACTATGGGATTGGTTGCTACTGGAATTTCTGAAGAAATAAGCTCAAAATCAGAAAGGACTTCATATGCAATACACAGAAATTTGCTGAATGACAGGAAAAACTTCAGAATTAAACCAATTCGTAGAATACTATACGAATATTTCAGATGTACAGTAAACTAATTTATCTCTTGAGTCTTCCAACTTTTCTGCTGGTGGGCTCAGGTTTCAAAATATCCTGTTTCTTAAATAATGAAATAAATTCTTCAAATCTTCTGTGTCTGATTCTGTGCAAGAAAAGGAGTTTATTAAAAAACGAGTATATTGATGGATAAAAAATGAACCTCTACCAATTAAAATACACAAGAATATAAAGCAAAAATTAAGCAAAATAGTGCTTAATTAATTTGGTCCTTCACAGGAATACAAAAGGGCCAGCCTTATCTGTCGGAAGGTACCGTAAGACTGATTTACATTACGAACACTGAACTACTGAGGTACGTGCTTATATATCACCTTGTGTAAGAGGCACCATGGGACCCCACCATCTGGCACGGCGACATCAATAACCGCACCTTTTACAAAGTAACAGCCAGGGAGCAAAAATCCTCACTGTGAGGTTTTCTTTCTGAATACGGGAGTTTTCCAAAGAACACCAGCAGCGCAGAAAGGTGCACCGGAGCTAAAGCCAAGCTCTGCGGGCAGCGGCCGCTCCTCGCAGGCGGCACGGGAGAGCTGGGCGTGCTCCCACCAGCGAGCCTTGCTGCCGGCGCGCAGACCCCCAGTACCCGGCAAGGGCAGACAGAGAACTCCTGTGCTGCTGCTTCATTTACACTTGAGATAAAATGCCAGTCGTCTGAAAAGAATAATTTGCATTAGGTGACATCATAGAAAAAAATACTTATTTAAAACAAAATACGTTAACTAGGTCCATGATTAAAATATCCCATAAAACTGTTTTCTCCTAAATAATGTAAAACCTGTTTTGCTCTATTTTGCTTAATTATTGCTGGAAGAAATCCACAACACTGAAAAGATACACTCTCACATGATATGCATGTCTAGGCATAGACCGAATTCAATTTTCAGGGTATTCCAGACTCAGCAGCTGAAATGAAACAGAACCGCATCCAACGGATTTCACTGCTGTTCTTCGACGCTTAGCAGTAACACCTCCACAAACTGCACCCTTCGCAGCTGAGATACAATGCTGTGCGTGTGACAAAAGCACCCACAAGCTTTTGTCCAGTTCTTCAGACAGCAAACCTGCCTGGGCGCCCTAGAGCTCCCCAACCTCCGTAACCAGGCCTGAGAGCCGCCGCAAGCGTCAGCGAGGAGGAGCGCTTCTGCACCCAACATCTGCAGAGCCCTTCACGCTGAGCAAAATGAGAAGGAGAGAGCATACATGCCAAGTTCATCTGCAACTTCTGTTGTCACAAGCAAGACTACAAAAATATAACCTGTAACTACTTTAACATATACCCATGTTGTTACTTACTATAAACTATATTTAAGGTACTCCACTGTGGACTCAGAGAGTCAACAATTTCTGATAACGAAATGCAGGCTCCTGACTTGGAAAAGAATTGCCCTCAACAATTTTAACCATGGGTAAAGAGACCTATTCCTATTCACACACTAATTAAACTAGATTTTGTTTCATTACACCTGTGATAGGCACCCAGATTTACTGAAGACAGCATTATTTTAATTTTGTCTAGAAGATTAAATATTTTTCTCCTTGAGCAAAAATATTTAGTCTTTAGCTGTAAGCGCAGAAAACAAACTCTCCAGGAAATGAGCCATTTTTCCCTTCCTGAAAGAGCTCATACTCTGATGAGCATAACACCACCACCAATGAGTTGAAACGGTATTGTAAGCCACTGTAGAAATAACAAATCTATTATGAATAACTCCCACCAGAAATCCTGGAAATTGGACAACCTACTGTCTGCTCTGATTTTATTTAGTCAAAACAGAAAAATGAGAGGGGGATCTGTACGCCTGGATTTCGTTTTGCTTTGCTCACAACTTCCAGTTGCATCCACTCACAGATGACTAATTGTTGTCTTCCGTTCTTGTCTCTCCTATTTGGCCGAACCGAACAGAAGGCAAAGACGCCTGCTGTCCCCTGACACATTAGGATTCATTATGGTGAAAAGTAAATGAGAACTATTTCATCTTCAGAGCGCTATCCTAAGACATTAACATCGAGTAACAATATTAAAGTTACATTACAGGTCTTTCATCTGTGGCAGTAATAACGCTGTCTAGTTTAATAAAAACACCTATTAAAATAAATATTTTGGCTAT
>Ga0065711_1043919_pt1 | contig 14431 bp, 9 predicted proteins | sample Hoacrofraction12_FD_59098 | JGI IMG/M metagenome (GOLD analysis project Ga0065711, IMG submission 59098) | Hoatzin crop microbial communities from Cojedes, Venezuela - Epithelial fraction 12 v2 (version 2) | ecosystem: Host-associated > Birds > Digestive system > Esophagus > Crop | place...
AAACTTCCTATGATTCTATGATTCTATGATCATTAGGTAGGTCTGGGGAGAGGGGACAGGAAAGACAGTGTTCATCCCCATCACTTTTCTCACGTTATGTCAACGTAGTTGGATATCTCTGTGTGGTCAGGATCAGGTCAGGATCAAGGTCAAGGATCAGACCTTGCTTAATTGCTTTTACATCACAGCTTTGATAAGGAGGTTTGAGAATCTCATTCCTCTGATTTGGTTAAGTATTGCTTTCTGTAAAAAAAACTAACTGCCTTTATGGATCACTGTGACACACCAAAGAGAAGTAGTTTCAGCAGCAGCAGATGGAGGTATTTTCCTGCCAAGCAGACTTCTGTGCCCCAGGTTATGCAAGGGACTGGCCCGGACATCAACATCAACATCAGTATAGTTTTCTCATTATTACCCAGCAGATAGTCTTAGGTAAAAGCCAGCACCACAAATAAACCCAGTTAATTTTCTGACTTTGGTTGTGACAATAGGGTGTCCTTCACAAAAGAAGATGTGGTATGTGTATACCAGGATTGCCACTGAGTGCACGAACTGGCACAGTCCTTGCTGTGCACACAATGTGGCCATTGCCAAGATCATGTTCCCGCCCTTGCACTGAAAAAAATTTTCCTCCTAATTCTGTTTCCAGACCCAGATCCCACCCCTGTGTCCAACTTCCTCTGCATTGTTCATTGTCACAGGAAGTTGTAGCTTCTGTCCTATGGGGGTAGATTCTGGTAAATGCAATCAGTGAAGTCATCCTGGATCTCATGTTCCCCTTCCTGCACTGAACAGACCGTCAGTTTGACCATCTCACTCTGCTTTGTCCAAATAGCATCTTTTAATGTCTATGATGAAAACACTTTAACGTACCCATGGTACCTTGGAAGGTTTATATGTTTATATAGGTTATGTGTGTTTATATTGTGTAACCATCAACAGTTATTAGTATTTTCTACACAGTATTTTCTAATGAATCTGCAGCATAGACTTATCTACCTAAAGGCGCTCAGATTCTGTGAAGAACAGATTCTCTAACCCTTTCTCTGTTCTTCAGAACTGGCAAGAGCACATGGAACTGCATACCCTTAGCAGGAATAATTTCCCCTATTACAAGGCAGACTAAAGAAATGCAAAATTTTGTATTCACAGGACTTTGTCTACTTTTTTAAGAAATGCCAAACCAAAAGCTGTCCATGCTCTATTTTTCTCCCTCCCGTTAACACACCTACCACATTGTTACTGGTTTAGTTGCAAGAAATTAGCAATACATTTCAGGCACATTTTGAGAACTAGAAAAAAACATAGTCTTCACATATACTGAATAAACATCTTTTACATGAATATCCTACACTTCTTTTGCCTCAGTACAGTAGAGGTTTGTTGACTTACTGCAAGCTACATTTGAATGATTGCTTCATATATTATGATATGCAGCATTACATCCTCTTTCTTTTCTAATTCTATAGCCCAAAGACTTACTGGAATTGGTGTGTCTCAGACTCATAAAAAATACACGACTTTTTAAAAAAAGATTATTATACAAAAATCCACCAACCTTGAGAAAACGCAGAGGAGGGGGATTTTTGTGCTGGAATTCATTTTAGTTTCGTAACATTATTCCTATATTTTTTCAGCTTCAAAGTACAATCTGGCAATTTATAACAAAGAACCATGAAAGAGCTTTCCAGCAAGGAATTAAAAAAAAATTAAAACTCCAAGAAATCTGGCTGTCTGATTGCAAGTGAGAGTAGTATACTTCAGAGCTGGTGGAGAAAGAATTCGAATAATAATCTCTGGTACATAAGGACTCTGCTATTTAGTCAATAAGAGATGGGTAATCTTCTCCCTAGAGCTTTGCAATATGAACAGAAGATAACCAAAGTAAAATGTTTTACATGATGCTATTGTGCATGATTTTTGAGTGAGCCAGAGAGACAGAAGAGAAGCAGTACTCCAAAAGGGAAATATTGTCACTAAGAGAGAACTGACAGACTATCGAGATGGCTGTCTCTTCCCAGCAGCTGAGTTATAGGGTACTGATGAATTGGAGGGCAGAGGTAGGGCTGAGATCAGAGCAGTAATCAGAATTAGTAATAAGGCAAAATACTGCTGTGTTATGATCTAATCTTCTCCATCCCCAAGCATTCATGTTTGATATTTCAATATAAAATTTTATAGCCAAGGAAATAAAATACATACTTCTTTTACAAAAATACATAAGTGCACCGATTCAGTGCTGATGTTGAATTTATAAACTAGTAACAACCTGAACTAGCACCTCAGAATCAGCATTCCAAAGTACAGTCTCTGTACTAAACTAAAATTTTTCAGTTTTTTTTTCTTTTTAGTTCTTTCCTCAGCATAGAGAGAATCTCAGAAAAATACAAAGCTCTGATTTTGTGAGGGACTGTACAGCTCTGGAAGAAAGTAATCTCTAAGGCTCATGTTCTTTATAAAATCCCTTATAATGTTCTGAACTAGTTCAAGTGAAGTGTCAAAGCGGGGGCCTTGCGATTAGGTGTCTGCAGAGGAGGTTGAAGCTGTCAGTCTAAGAAAAGGATCATTGCCTAATTTCTTGCATTTAAGCTTTTTCAAGAGCTGCTACAAGGCTTTGAAGGACGTATGGATTGTTTCTAATCTTGTATTAGTCTTAACTAATAGTCACGTCAAGGCAAAGCTGAGGTACAGCTATGGCTCTCCATGCCTCCAATGGCCTTTGCTCCCTGTTTATGGTACTGACTCGTTCCGTTGGGTCAGCATTTTATGAAAATCACTCTCTAAACTCAGATGAGACCAAATTAACACAGTTGACTTATTCAGTGTATAAAATAAGCCTTCCCTAAACCAGTGTGCTTGAGTGGAAGTGGATTCAGGAGCGCACAGAGTAACCTCCAACAGGACCTTAGAAGTCAACCTAGTTATGGCCAAAAGATGATATGTGACTATATCCCGTAATTCCAGTTCTCTGGAATAGACACACCTTTGAAGCGCATCCTGTTGAAGCTGGGCTACTGTGTAGTAAAGTCAGAGAACAAACATGAAGAATCATAACTTTGGGCTTGTGACACACGTACAGACAAGGGTCACAGGTGGTTTCCAGTCTTCAGTTATTAGGATTACCCCATTTTTAAGGTTATCTATTCCAAAGACAAGAAAGCAGAACACAGACTGAAGGTGCAGGAGGTGCTTCTGTTTATTTCTTTGGTCCTCATCCATCAAAATGAGGAATTTTCGTCATAATCCTCTGAAACTGAAGTAGGAAGATAGGTGTCTAGATGCTTAGACATGGACAGTAGCAGAGTTCTAGAGGCCTTTATTGGTTTTGTAATATTAAAAGTCTGTTAGCTTTTGGGTTTGCAATGAATTTGGCAAAACTTGTGTGAGTGTCTCTATTTGACTAAGGAGCAAGATTCAAAACGGCAGGTAATTCAGTTAGAGATCTCACACTGCTGAAAATGTCATTATTTTAACAACATTTTCAATTCAAGTGAGAAACTGAATGAAAATCAGTGAGTCATTTCTCATTAAAAATGTATTAGAGAGCCCTCAAAGTCATTTAGTAACAGGTGTTTCAGAGGTAGTCCTGTATATTACTCAAAGCCCAAATACTTCACCAAAACAGAATTAAACAATGCTTAAGACTTTCAAAAATCTTTGAAATAGAATAAGAATTCTTAATACAGAAGTTTTTTTCTATAAAATTCCTCACACGTATCCAGTCACTTGTACAGATTAAGTAAAGTAGAAGAGCAAGCAAAATATTCAATCAGCATATCTGCACAAATGTGGTTCCTGTCAAGAAGACATCGTTTCCTTGCCAAATAAGCTGAACTTGCAGTCTAACTATTCCTCTCAGAGCTGGTATATAATTAAGTATGAACTCAACTGGGAATTGGTTTTGCTGCTGGAATTCAAACTAGAGCAAGCAGACGCTAGGGTAAGATAAGAAATAGTCCTGCTATGATCCACAGCTGCATTGTATGTCTGCAGCGTGCAATGTGTGAAATAGTTTTTGGCCTTCTAAGCACAGGCAATGTGCCAACAAAGCTCTTGCATATATCTTTGTGTCTTTGCTGTCTAAAGACTGTGGTTAAATGCCTCAGTGAAGAAAAGGATCCAGGAGAGTATGGAATTGGTTATGGGGAGGCTACAGGTAAGGAGCAGACAGGAAAGGGCGTTGCAGCCTTTTGGTCTGCATATTCCTTACAATGGAGTGCACACACAAATGGAGTGGAGATTTCAACATACAATGCATCTTGGCAAACCTCTGAACCTTGTACTTGTTCTTGTCCACGTTTAGCTATTTTACTGCATTGGGAAGCTCAAAGTTTATTATTTATTCACACAACACCAACAACTGTAAAGCAAGCTAGCTCACTTTTCCAGCCCAGTAAAGCAACTGTTACAGGACCTATAGCAGAAAACATCAGCCTTAATGGCTGCTGCAATAAAAACAAAAACACCACAGCATGTTGTTTCTTTTCTTCATGTCCCTGGATTTTCATAACAAAAAATAAAATACTTCTTACATGATTTCCATTACTCTAATATCCAATCCTTTGCAATATTTTAAGCAGGTGAGGAAGTTTTACAGGCAGAGAACTCAGCTGCAGATTGTTTCAGATCTAGGCAGTAAGTAACAGTGACTTAGACTTACCTAAGACATCAAACGTGTTTGTACTAAGTGTCTGGACTAACCACATAAATGCAGCTATGCTGCTTCTGTAACCAAATCAACTTTCTAAAAACCATGTTGGGGTGTCTGTGACTTGGAACCAGTACCCCTGGAGGGGGGCTGGGGAGCCTATCTATACCAATAGCACAATTCATGTACTTAGTACCAGCTCTGCAGTTATAAGCAAAAACCAAATTTCTACCTACACTGCAATATGCATAATTTGAGTATTCATTTATAAGCACTCCTTGGCTTCTACTAAAAGAAAAATAAAAGAAAAAAAAGAGATTCGACAGGAATAGTTAAGTATATAAAGGAATGTGGAAGCATAACTATATTAAACGAAAATATACTTAAAGTAATACCTTGCCAGTGAAACAGCAGCAGTACACTTCAAACATTGACAAGTTGGTATCAGAAGTCAAGGTCTTCAGAAAAGTGTTTTCTAAAATAACAAAATGTACTAGGTAGTATTCTGTTACAAGTATAAACAGCTATTTTTTTGTTCTCTTTGTAATGCAGCTGACAACTCTGTGACAATAAGCTAATCATGGATGGGCTAATATTTATTCCTTTTTTAAAAAACTTATTACTTCTGCAAAGTATATGGAACAGATAATGAGTCAAGTTCTTACTAAAAGACACAGTGCTGTTTAAGTAAGCAGGTATGCAATGTGTTAAGTGATAGAGAAGGTAAACACTAGATAATAGTTTTAAAGGAAAATCAGACCAAGAGAAGTTTGAGAAGAACAAGGAGATAGGGCAAATATTAAATGCAGAATGGAAGAAAAAGAAGTGAATGGGCAAGAAGTTGTGAAGGAAATCTTAACAAAAAAGAAAAAGTGGAAGTTACAGTTTAAAGTTTTACAAAGAGGATCTAGGAGGCCTTATTTTCCATGTTAATTCTTCAGCAACTTAAAATTGTTACTCCTTTTAAGAAAAAAATTTGAGGATTAGTGTTAAAAATCAGATGTTTTCAACACCACTCAGGAAGACATCCTTATAAAACATAAGAACAAAATTTGTTGTATAACAGAAAATATCTTTAACTGAGAAAGGGAAAACTGGAAAAAAAGTTGCAAAATAATCTCGAGATGTATAATAAAGACAAAACAATATTGAAATTTAAGGAGAGGAGAGCATCAGATTACAAATTATATGTAAGAGAATAGAGAATATTGCTCTGAAAGTTCAGCTTTTCTCTGTATTTGAGAAAGTAACACGGCAGAGTCATTGAATAGTGAGAAAAAAAACCCAACCTTGAATGAATCAAATCCACCTGATTAATGTGCCTAAGTTATGACTAAGCCTTATGTGTCTTAAGCACTTCCTAAAGCATTTGCTTAATTTATCAATGGAAAGAATTACTCACTTTTAAAGTGAGTGATAGAACCTGAGTGACGAAATTTAATCACATATTAGATATTAAGTTTTCCTTCTGGAAGTTTTAGATTTACCAATCTATTTCTATTCACTGGGTAAGAAACTTGTCAAAATATTTGAGAAAAAGTGCTGTGTGAGGCATTTTAAACATGCGCTAATTAGACAGAGCAGGCTTTCACTTTGGATTTAGATTACTATAAACAGTGTACAAAATTCTGGTGTTATTAGCCTTCTTAAACACACTTACGTGCACATCTGAGGCAGAACTAGATCAAAGGCAAAATGTTTGACCATAAACAAGTGATGGAAATGAGAGGTAAAGTGTAATCCAAAAAAAAAGAGCAGTATTTAACAGAGAGGTAGAACAGACAGGTTCTTTCAGTATACGTAGTTGTCACTTTTGTGGTAGAATATTTTTTTGCTCAGCAAATGTTGATTTAAGGAGTCAACATGCAGCCTAAAAGCAAGTAGATTGCAAAGCAAGTAAACTGCAAGTAAGATGGCTAGGTATTGGCACCCTGACCAAGTAGCTGATAAATTTTTTCAGGAGGTACCAACAGGTAGCATTTTGCAATGCGTGTTAAAAGTTGTCTGTACCCATGAAGGTGATTTTGTCAATGAAGTTGGGCTGTCAAGGTACCTTAGTTCCTTAGTGAGTTCACCTTGCCAAGCTTCCAAGCAGACTGTTTAACTGGACCAGCAGGAGGAAGTGAGTTTCTTTTTGTCAATCCCTTCTTTTCACTGTGATCTTAAAATTTCCCAAGTGGAAGTAGAACATTAAATCAAATTCCTTAAAATACTTTAAGCTATCAATAATCCATCAGAACATGAGTAGGCTGCTGATCACATAATCGAACTTGCAATGTGCGCATTAAGTGTATTTAAAAAAAAGATGTATTAACTGACAAATTATAATCAGTTGTCTTCAGATAAGTAAAATAAATTATGTAAGGAACCCATTTAACTTCCTACTCTGTAGCACGTAGTAATACAGTAATTGGCTTAGTAAACTGAAATAGTACAGTGTCTCAAGAACGTCAGTATTTTTAGAAGATATTGCACCAAAAGCATAGATGGAGAGTGGAAGTAATTTAGGATAAAATATATTCTGATAACTAGTACATGGCAAAGCTAAGAAACAATGTTAAGACTTCCTTGTGATACATCACACAGTATCCATATGGCTATGCATAAGTTATATTAAGGGTTCCAAATAAGATTAAATTGATTGTTACAGACATGTTAGATCTCTTTCTTTACATAATGCCACAGCAATTGTTCTCATATTCTAAGAATGCAGTGGTATCACCAGCTGGATTAGCAGTTCTTGGTCTGCTGTTCCCACAAGAACACACTTTATGTTTTTAATCAGGCTACTTCAGGATCAGGATGCCCTAAAGCAATGCGATGGAGAATGAAGGGATGAAAATAAAACAATTGTAGAATTACAGACCATTAAAAATAGAGGAGGTGGGGGGAAAGACCATCTTCTGAGATTTAAGTAGACTAGGGTAAAGTAAGCTAAGAGGAGCAGACAAGGTAGCTATACAAACTGGATCAAAGGAGTAGATTTTTTTTTGAGCAAAGGTCTTAAACATAAGTCTTAGGGAGCTTTGAAAAACAGCAGAAGAGGTTTTTGGACTCTGCAGACTTCAGGTGATAGGATCATTCCGAGTCTATTTTTGGTACAGAATTCCCATCACCTTAGGAGCTCCACACACAGAACAGAATGGCTCTCTGCTCTAATCTAGGCTTGCTCAATTTATTCTGTATGAAAAAGCACTTGCATGAAGACCCTCCAAGTCTGTAATCTAAGAAAAAACAAATACATTTTTACTGCAGCAGCTTGGAGTTCTTTTTAAACTTACTTTGTGCAACCTAAATTGAAAATTATAAGATGAGGCAGATGCCTTTCCGTTCATTTCCCTTAAAAAAAAAAACCCTAAAAGTAAAATATATTACTTAAGCAGCAGGCACCTTTTTCTTTTCAAGATGCTGCTTATGCCTCAAGCAGGATCCTTATAGTCAGAGCATTTTTATTACAGTAAAAAAAAATATTCCAGAACAATGCCAGAGACTCCAGCAGTTGTGAGTCAAAACTAAATATCACATGGGTGGGATTGCCATAGTAACTAACTCGAATACATCAGATACATTAGAAAGGAGTCCACTCTTCAGTTTACCTTTCTCCTGAAGTGTAAGCTGTAGTCACTCCCTCTGATGAAAGCTTACTAAAGAATACTGAGTCTATAACCTGCCTGCTCATAGGCATTTAATATTCCATGGGTATTAGTGGTATTGTACCAAGGAAAAAAAATAGGGTGGGTGTCTGAAAAGAAAGAAGCACAAAAAGTAACATGAAGTCCCTACTTCACTTCAGAACAGGGTGAAGTTACTATGCTGTTTGCAGAACGAAATTGGCGACTCGTAAAAAAATAATGGCTGCCAACAGACATACTGAAAAAAACAAACAAACCACCTGCAATAACAGGTCTTGGGAGAGCAACAAAACCACAGGAAATGTCAAACACCACAGTTCTGCTAAAACGCTTGACATTCTCATGGGACAGTCTCATGTGCATGTTGGCCTTGTGGGCACCAAGAGGCTAAGCTGTCCCCAGGCAACCTGGGACTCTTCCCAGCACTGGTCAGGACCCCATTACAGCCTCCCCAGGGCCATCAGTGCCTGCCCCAGCAGCGCTGCAACAATGCTGGTCTCCAGCTGCATCTTGGCCCTGTCTCATTTTGCTCCTCGCAGGAGCCCCTGGCTTGGCCCTGGGTCTGGTTCATCACTTGCCAATATGAAGGCTGTTGATGGACTGACCTGTTACCAGCCCCATGGGACTGCGCCCCTTGGGTTAGGGCCAGTGCTGGGTCTCCCTCGCATCTGGCTGCCCAACACTGGGAAAGCCACTGGTGCATACAGTTCTGGACAAACTGCCACTGAGAGGGAGAACAAGAGGTTGGATCACCGTGCTCAGGAAGTAATTAACACTAATTCAGTGCAAAAATAGAAGACTCTTTTGAATTCAGGAGATTGTGCTTGATTCAGTTGTGTTCAATGTTTTCAACTAAGAATCTAGTTAATGAAATAAAAAGCATTATTATTAGAAATTTACAGGTGCTAGCTAGGTGGGAAGGACTACACGTTGATTGGAAAACAGCATTAGAATTGAAAAGGGTCATGAATGCATTTTAGAAAACATGGGACACAATTCATCACAGAGAAGTGAAAGAACCTGTGCTTAAATAAAAACTAAATAATAATAACAAAAGAAAAAACTAAAAAAACCCAAACTAAAATACTGAAAAAAACCCTAAATAATAATAGTAATAATAAAATCAGATACAGAAAAGGATGAGGAACATCTGTCCCTTACGAAAGAATCTATAGGCAAGGTGTGAAAGAAAGCTGCATTGAACCACAAGCCAGGTATAACATTGTGAAGAACGTAATCCTCACAGAGGACTATGTCTGGCAAGACAGGTGAGTGAACACTTTCTGCTCCATCTGGCAGAGGAGAAGTCCAGAGCTGAAGTCTGGTGCCCAGGTGTGGCAGGTGGGACAGGGGCTGTCTAGAGGAAAGCAAGGCAAATGACCAGAGGTTTAGAAAACATGATCTATGACAATTGATTGAAAGAGCTGAAACTTCTTTCCCCTTAAAAAACTTAGAGAGGGCATGGTAAAAACATTCAAGTATGAAAGGTTATTGTAAAAAGGGGAGAAGGTATGTTCTAAGTCCATAGAATAAATTGTGGCATGAAAGACCAAAGCTGAAATTCTAAACTACAAAAAGAAAAACAGTGTTGAATACTTTATTTTGAGACTCTCTACCACTGAGGTCTTTAGGAATATGCTAGACAGCCATCTTTCAGCAATGATAACATGTAGAGTTAATCTTGTCTTGAGGGATCGACTGTCTCTTGGAGACCCTTCCAGAAGTTTTCTAATGTAGCTGTTGCCAAATCCCAGCAGATCTTTAATGGGAACATTGGCAGCATAGTATATATTGCAGTATCTGTAGAAGAAACGCACACTACCTAGAAATATAGTCTAACAAAGTTTCAGTTCAAATGTGTAAGACTCTCTGCACTTAGGTCTTGATGCTGCTACATTTTGTGGGAAAAAAGGACACAGAATATTATTAATGTACAGTGGTAGCTTCTACTAAATTACCAGTAAAAGGTTTTCTGGAGAAATAGAAATTCAAGGACATTTGAAGGATAAAAAATGTCAGGTAAAGTGTTTGTTATTGCTACAAAACCTCGTGACGGAATTCATTTAGAGGTAAGTTTCAAAGACAACTTCAGTGACGTATTGTGAAATCTAAAGAAAGATTCATAGCTACTCTATGCTGAATGCAACACTTCTGTGATGAAGTTTAGTACATAAGAATGAAAGATTCATGGAAGGAGCAATACTAACAAACAAACTTTAAAAAGAGTAAAGCATACTACACAGGTGAGCTGAGTCAATACTTAAATTTTTGAAGAAACTGACAACTGAAAGGTCTCTTTTCACTTCAAAGGCAAGAAGACAGATGTCTAAGGTTTGTTTCCTGTTTCTGCTCTTCCGGTCTTCAGATGAATGATTTATTAAATTCTGCAAAACAAGACAAGTAGGATTTTTTGTGTAGATAATACAAAATTTGCACTGTTTTTGGCATATATCCGACTACTAAACAGTGCTCTGCTGTCGTTAAGCTCAAGGGAAGATCTTAAGCTGAGAAGGCCAGTATGAGTCCAGTACCAATTTTACATTTCAGAGGACAATTTCAACAGATTTGACGGCGTGCTGGTGGTGGTTTCAGAGACTAAAACAATGTATCTTGGTTTGGTGAAAACGAAAATTAGGTAAATCCTATGAGACTTTGGTGCCACACAGAAAAGACAAATGGACAAGTGACTCTTTAATAGACACTGGATAATCCACACAGATTTCTACCTCAAAAGTCAGTTCACCCCTCTACTTGCAAACTTGCATTGAAGGCAGTAGTTCCACCAGAAAGCATAACTGACGTGCACCAGTTGTAATGATACTATATAAATGATGGTGGCAGAAATGTTAAAGGTGAGCACATACACATGGGTCAATGAAGCTCAAATAGCAAAAGTTTTAAAGGCAGGGACAGGACACTGGACAGCAGCTATACAGAGTGTCAGGAGTAAGACCAAATGGCACAGCCTATAAAGTTCAGTCATAGAGAGTTGTGCCGAAAGGAAGGGGATGGGTTAAAAAAAGACAAAAGCAACAGCCCATGTGTATGGTAAATCTCACTGGGATCAGCGATGAGGCACAGAGCCAGTGGCAGGAGTAAGAATGCTCTGGATACTAGCATCTAATCTGGACAGGTTGTGGTTCCAGATGGCCAAAAGACAAATCACATGCAGTTTGAATATTTTAAATGTTTAATTTTATTAAAAAGTCCTACTGGAGCTTTACTGAGTGGGAAATGACATGATCACTGCTATGCGCAGCTCCAGGTGGGAAAGAGTGCATTGTTGTCATTTTTATTTTGAGCGAAGTCCTCCTGGTGTGGAGCAGCCGCGTGGTCCCTAAGCATCCTGAAAGGTGGCACTCCAACAGAATGCCTGGATGGACTGTCCCAGAAGGGGCTGCTGAAACCAGCTCTGCACAGACAGCTAGGAAAGTGCTAGTTCCCACGTTGGTCACCAGCGTTCAGAGTGCCAGCTTGGAGGCCAATCTGTCAGAATTTAAAACTGCCTGTCCAAAAGGTATGAACTTTATACATGAGAGGAGTAGGCAGCCTGCAAGGGACCCATCAGGGATTCTTTTCCAAAATTATCTTAGGCATTAAAAAAAAAAAAAGGTGGTTTTACTATTAACGTGGAAGTACAGTTTTAAAATGCAAAATATAAAAACATCTCAATTGAACAAAGCTTTCTGAAAGCAACTCCCTTCCATTCACAGGGGGCACCAGCCAGAGTGTACTGGATATTTAAATTAGCACCACTGTCCTTCTGGGGATTTTCTAAGTGGAAAAAGTTATCGACAAAAACTTAGACTTTTTTTTTCTGTTCCATTCCTTCCTATACTCTCTAAACACGTTCTCCTTCCTGCTGATTAAAGACCAATATACTGCAGCTTAATATCTGTCCACAATTAGCTGAGAATGAGCTGTCTTATTCTACGTAAAATCATCCAAGAACCTACATCCCATCATCCTTTATTTTTAGAATCAGGCTTGACAGCTCCTCTTCCGGGCCTTGCTGGCAGCATGTTAGATCTTCTGCCTCTGTGCATTGCACCTTGGGCACCACCAGCACAGAGGATGCAGAGCGCAGGACATATAAACTAGACAGGGAAAAAAAAGGGTAAGAGCCCAGAGAGTCAGACCTCATCAACTGGCCACGTCTGCCTGAAGAGATTTCTAGAATCATCTTTAATTAGTGGTAACACACTGCAGTTGTCAGGAAGAGAAGGGTATGAGATTGAAGCTCTTAGCCCCAGATGTACTTTGCATCAGACAGGTAGAGCACAAAATGCCTTTTCAAAAGCCAATGGCTACTTGTGGAAGGGAGACTTGTGTCTTCTCTCTTCATGAGAGGTGTCTGCCAGATGTCATAGAAAATGACCCAGGAGAGTTTCAAGGCAACAGGGAATACAGATATGTGAGGCTTCGGCTTGCTTGTAGGGATTTGGTGTTTTTACCAGTCTCTAGCTTGAGTGGAAGGAGATGTCAGCAGGCTACCAGGACTGAGGAGGAACATTGTTCTCACATATCAGCACAGGACCTCTGTGTCTTCCTTGGACATAACATTACACACCTCTTTTTATGTAAGCTACTCACGGTGGTAGTTCATTAAATAAACCAAACTGCTCACACCACAAGTTAGTGTATTCAGTGCCAACACTGAATAAATATAAACCCACAGCACTCCTTTGAGTACATGGGTCAACCATTCAGTCATTCAGTCATATCTGTTCAACAGATGTGAAAAAGTGGTAGTCATTTGCTTGCATCACCTTAGTTACTTAAATATCAGCCATTAATCTCTTCTTATAAGCTGTTCTGCAACCAGTTAACCTCTAAATTATCTTGTAGATCCATTACACCCTAGAGCTTTGTTTATATTAGAAATGCCTTAGAGGTTGTGATTTTCTGTTATTTTTAGTTATGAATACCATGGATTGCAAGACAAAGTGGAACAACACTGAACAATAAATGAAATTAGGGAACAGTTAACATCGATCAGTTCATGTCCGTTGCCAGGGGCAATCTTGGTGTGTCTCATTTTAAATTCTATTGAGCAAATTAATGTGTAATTTCCTTATCATAAACAGTGGCTGATGTAAAGAAGCTTCAAGAGCTAAGGAGTGCTAACGGATCTTGAAATTGGATCCTAGCCATGGCAATGAGCCTGGAGCTGAGCATCATCATTAATGGATGGTCTAAGAGTATAGAGAGAAGAGGTAGCAGATTGGTCATAGGCTCTTCTTTATGCTGTATTTTCTGTATCAATAATTCTTTAGAGTATCTCTGCCTTCTCTGAAGATTTTTTTTTAATGCCAACAGGACTATTTATTTTCTTTGCCTCTGCTTCTCCTGTTCTCCTGCACTCTTCCTTCTTTAGTTTATTTTTAAATGTACCCAAAATAGATTTGAAGCATTTCAGTAATCATCTGTGCCAATTTTGGTAGCAGCAGCAATAACAACTTCAGTCTTTCTGTGACCACATGTGTATGTGTTCAGGCATGCACACAAACATACGCACAAACACAGACTTGGCTGTTGAGCGATCTTATTGTAGCTTATCTGAGCTTCAGTGAAGGAGGCAGAACAAGGCAAAGAAGGGAGAAGATACCGTTAATGACAGACTAACAGAGTCACAGAAAGGTAGGGTTTGGAAGGAATCTCTGGGGATCATCTAGTCCAAAGCAGGGTCACCTACAGCAGGCTGCACAGGACCTCGTCCAGGCGGGTTTTGAATATCTACAGAGAAAGACACTCCACAACACCTCTGGACAGCCTGTTCCAGTGCTCCTTCACCCTCAATGTAAAGAAGTTCTTCCCCATGTTCAGGTGGAACTTCCTATGCTTCAGTTTGTGCCCGTTGCCCCTTGTCCTGTTGCTGGGCACCACTGAAAAGAGTTTGGCCCCATCCTCCTGACACCCACCCTTGAAATATTTATAGGCATTTGTAAGGTCCCCTCGCAGCCTTCTCTTCTTCAGGCTGAACAAGCCCAGCTCCCCCAGCCTTTCCTCGTAGGAGAGATGCTCCAGTCCCCTCATCATGCTCGTAGCCCTCCGCTGGACACTCTCCAGTAGCTCCTCATCTTTCTTGAAGTGGGGAGGCCAGAACTGGACACAGTACTCCAGATGAGGCCTCACCAGGGCAGTGTAGAGG
>Ga0065711_1043920_pt1 | contig 14431 bp, 15 predicted proteins | sample Hoacrofraction12_FD_59098 | JGI IMG/M metagenome (GOLD analysis project Ga0065711, IMG submission 59098) | Hoatzin crop microbial communities from Cojedes, Venezuela - Epithelial fraction 12 v2 (version 2) | ecosystem: Host-associated > Birds > Digestive system > Esophagus > Crop | place...
CCTGAGTAGAAAAATATGTGGGATATTGTGAATGCTGGAACAGCTGACAACACAACACCCCCAAAAACATTAAAGATGGGAGGAAGATGTATCTCTCCGTACTTAGCATTTGCTTGTAAATGAGAACAGGAGATAATTTTTGCAGTGCTGAGAGACTCTTTGAGAATATTTTGAGACAGACTTAGGACAAGTGAGTGAATTGATTTGCTTAAATGTATCATTTTCTCTGTGCTCAAAGTAACTGTGAGCATCCAGTTATTTATTATTTATTTCTTCCTGATTTGGAAGTAGTTGGTAGCTGCACAAACACTTTATACTAGCAATTTCAGTCTGCACGTTATCAGTGCAAGTATTCTGCCAGCAAAGCCTTAAATGAGCATAAGGTGCTCATTATATACATTTATTATTGCTACCTAAATCTCCTGGGATTTTTTCTGTTTGGCTGATTGACTTCACTGAATGTGTAGCTTGGGGACCACAACCGCATCTGTGGGCAGCAGAGAAGGCACCCCTCACCCCTGCCATCCAGCCTTGGGGCTCTGGTGGTGCCATGACCCAGCCCCCCTGAGACCCAGCTGCCTTCCTGAGGGTCCAGAGAGGTGTCCCTGATCCCAGAGGTGCAGGGGGACATCTTCAACCTAAATATACATCTTGGCCACTGGGCTGGTATACAAAAAGGGTTGTCGTTCTTGCAAAGATAGGACTATTCTCAAGGGTGAACATGGGACATATGCAGTGCCCAAATCCCCATGCGCATCTGTGCCCATCTCGCTTTCTACACTTGACCTTCTGAGCAGCAGGTCCCCACCAGCAATATTTGTGCAGAAGGATGAAAATGAGTGCTCTGTGCTTCTGAAGGTCACTGCTGCTGAGAGCGTGAGTTCACATTCGTGGCAATGCTTTTGCGAAATTTTTTATTGCCCATATCGTTCATGTCCCGAGACCCCCACGCAGCACCCGCTTATTGCATTTCAGCACACGACTTAGCACCAGCTTGACAAGGGACCCTACATCTGCCGAGCTGCCACAGCCAGCCGTGCACACAGCTTCACTTATGAGCAAAAGCTCAACAGCGCGGTCCGGTGTGCAGATGTGGATCCAGGTCTTTCTTCTGCTTTTGCACCTGAGGGCTCTCGACCAGCATAATGCCTTTAATTTGAGTTTGCAGTGGTCTCATCCAGGCAAGGTCTGCTGCCCTACCTGGCCTCAAACCGTGGAGCGGGTCCTCAACAGCGTTATTTAGCAGTACGGATGCAGCCAGAGAGAGGAGGAACAAGTCCACCTGCAAGAGGTACTTGATGAACCTCACTCACCTGCTGGTTGCTGATGTCTGGAGACTGTAGGTCTTATTTCCAAGACCATTAATTCTGTAACACACAAATAGAATGTGGCAAAAGGCCATAGGTTAAACCATCATTAGGATCCAGATTTTGCGCAATTAGCGGCTCTAGTGGCATCACCATAATACTCGCAGGACTGTAATGCTCTAGCAACTGGTGCAGCTGCATAAGGTTAGCACGATGATAGGATCAACTTGACATAAAAACTGGCTGCAGCAGTGCTAGCTTTCTGGTTTGTCCACTTTGCTTTCAGCCCAAGCTGCCGAGGTGAGAGGGAAATGCTTGTGGGAAACCATGGGTGTCTGGGCACTGTGCGCCTTGGCAGGACGACAGCCTGGGAGATGTATTGCTCAGTCCAAACCCAACATTAAATTGCAGAGTCTGGGTTTCAGTCTGATCTCTTTATCCTTCTGACTTTGGAGGTGACCTTCCTACATGCTTCACTCTCTCCTTTCCTGACCTGCTAGACACCACAGTGAATCCAAGTCCCTTTTCATCCCTACCTGCAAAAACCTGGGTCAGCACCCCTCGCTGACATCCACAGGATGAATCCCATGCAGCTGGCACCAGGGTCCTGTCCCTTTCCAACAGCTGTAAGGGAAACCTATCACGCCTCAGATGACACCAACACTAGCCTCTATCCCAAGGATGGGAGAAGTGGATGCTGTTCAGGGCTTCATCTGCATCCATTCAGGCAGCTTAGCAGCCTGCTTGTGTGTTGCTGACTGCCAGTAGAATTTGTGGCAGGGCTGGCTGACATGGGATGTACTGTGGTTCCACTACTTACATTTCTTTGGGGAAGGAGCCAGGCCAAGCTAACCTGCCACTTCCATGTAGCTGGGACAGCCCATGCAGGTATCCCAGTGCAGGGAAGGACCCCTTTTACACCCTCAGCCCTGCCTTTTAGGAATGCTGGTTGGCTATTTAAACAGGTCCTTGTCCCCTTCTAGCCAAGGTGGGAGTCCATTTCCTGCCTGGCAAGGGGCTGGAGGAGCAGGATCCACGCCAAATGGGCACCTCTCTTGTGAGTGTCTACATCAGAGTGCATCAGCTCCTTTTGTAGTCTTGCGGGGGATGGGACGTGCTGAGGATGCATTTCCCCTGACCTGGCTAGGTCATCAGGTAGTTTTCTACATCTTTAGATTGGATATTAGGAAAAATTTCTTTACTGAAAAAGTGGTCAGAAGTTGGAACAGGCTGCCCAGGGAAGTGGTGGAGTCACCATCCCTGGAGGTGTTAAAAAAATGTGTAGATATTGCACTTTGGGACATGGTTTAGCAGGCATGGTGGTATTGGGGTGACAGTTGGACTTGATGATCTTAGAGGTCTTTTCCAACCTTAATGATTCCATGTTTCTATGATTCAAACTTAATGTATGAAGCTTCATCTGCTCTCCTGGGTCTCATGGCAGGTTTTGAGGACAGGTATTTGCACTGTTAATGTTTTCCTCTGTTGTCCACCAGGGCAATGCTTTGGTAATAGCTCAGGGCAATGCTCCCTCCAGCCCAGCACCTTGTCCCCAGCAGTGACTACAGCAGATGTCATTTCAAGATGGCTCATAGGCAGGGGCCACCATCTGCTGTCCATTCTCCTGGTATTCCCCCAGCATCTACAGCTGTCGTATCGGGGCATTGGAGGGCACATCCCTAGAGAAGCACAGCCAGTTATTTTTAAAACTGGGAGGAGAGTTGTAGCCTTGCAACCAGCTCTCTGTAAAGCACATGTCACTTCATACCGACAGCTTTGTTGGTGCTTTCATTGGAGCCCATCCTTTCCAAACAGCCTGGCTTTGAAGTTTCCCATGAAGGAGACCAGTGGCACCTCCAGGTAAATTCTTCCAAAGGTCATTTATCTTCACCACTAGCATTTTTTATCACATTTCTGGTCTGCATTATTTTCCTGCATAAGATTCTGTCTGCAGAGTCATTGTGCTTTCGCTTGCTGACCTGGGGCAGCCTCTGCCATCACACACCTTCCCCATGTGAAGACACAGTTTTTGCCTAAAACCTCCTCCAGCAAACCCAATAGACAGATAGTGTTTCCGTTGGAAAGCACCTTTCTTGCCCAAGCTCAGGTCACTCTTTCACCTTCTCCATGTATTTTCTCTACCTCCTCCTCATCTCTTCTTGAGCCTGACCTGCTTATCACCATTGATGAATCCAGAAGTAAAAGGAGCCATTTGTCTTACAGCATCACAGTGCACTGATTACAGGCACGACCCATCCACTCCTTTGGGTCCCCATTCCCGCTTGCAGGGCAGATTTCACACTGCTTCAGCACAGCCACGTGGGAGCCAGAGCTGCCTGCAGGCAGGGAGGAGGACCGCAAACCTCCCTGGAAAATGCATGGAGGTATTCCCTCCTCTCGTCTTCTCTGGTGTCTACAGTGATGGGAGGCAAGAGCATCAGAGAATCTTTTTCCTTCTTTTAAAAAATTATCCATTTTACCAAAAGCAAAGTGCCGTAAAAAATTGTTTGCTTTACCAAAATACTTTATTTGTGGTGGATTATTTTGCGACATCTGTTTTCAAAAATCCATGTTGACCCCATGCAAAGATACAAGCAGTAGCTGCAATGGAACTGTGCGGATGCTTTAAGAAGAAAGCGATTTTCAAGGTCTCAACAATTTTCGTTTTCTCAAAAGGACAGCTTTTATTGGGCAAGAACTATCAAAAGCAGTCTTTAGAGCAGTTAAATAACATTCCAATTAAGGTATCAGTGATAAATGCCATAGATAATCTCATACAACCAGGGAGAAAATGGAACTTGCTGAACTGGAACCAATTTACAGTTCTGAGGTTCTTCCCGACATTTCCTCACCGTTACCTTCCTCCTCTCTCCCAACAGCCTGTCTTCAGCCGTGTGCTCATCGCCCTCAGAGCTGCTTTGCAAGGCTGCACATCCAACTCCATTGCCGGAAGAACCAGGGACGCATGCAGCCCCCGTTCACACCCTTGGGCCACGTCTCCCCCGTCTGTCACAGGGCAAAGTCATTTCTGCACCCCTCGACCTCCTGCAGAGCATCGTCAGTGCACAGCTGCTGAGCTGGGCTTTTCCTGCTAACCTCCCCTCGGCAGAAACTTACATTTCCCTCTGGTATTGAAGGACACTAATATGGCAAGAGGTGTTTTTCTTTTTTTTTTCCTTTCGTATCCATCCTTCCTACATTATTATTAGCAGTACACGAATTTTCTAGTCGCTGGGTCAAGAGAGGGATTCTTCATTTCTCCTTGGGAGACATCTGCTGCCCAGGGAAAAAGGTTGCTGCCTCCGCTATCTTAATTTTGTCCCTTCACGCCTCTGCACTTAGTATGCTCTCCCTTCCTCTGCTCACTTATGAACGGGAGAGTTTGTGGCAATATCTCATGCCACTTCTCTCTGCAAATGTTATACCCGAGAGAGCATCTCTTTTAACTCTCACCAGCAAGCTAGCAGCTCAGTAAGGACACTTTACCTTTTCATGCTGTTATTAGATAAAGTAACAGCCAACATTTCCTATGCACGGTGGCTGCCTGGTGCCCACATTACCATAAGGACAAATTGCTTTCAGCTGCCAGCCTCACGCAATGCCCAGCGGAGAGTCCTGTTGTGCTGGGCCATACTGGCATGGGGTGCGGATGGACCAGAGCTGCCTCGGTCGCCTTGTGCCGGAGAGAAAAATCTCCAGGAGCCAGTAGTGATGGATGGAGAGGCTCCTTTTCCTGCTGCTAGCCCAGGCAGCAGCTTGTTCAGAGACAGCCTCTAACTCTGAGCAGGTTGTAAGGGTCAGAGAGTTTCTGATTTGCCAGGGAGCCCACCTCAAAGGCTGTCTCTGGTCAGGCTCTGCAGGCTGGCGCTTCGCTCCCAGTGCTGCACTGAGCTGGAGGACGCAGCAGTCGGAAACGCAGACCAGCAGCAGCACCGGTGTCACCCTTTAATCTCCTTAGTGTGCTCTCAGCTCCAGCGCTGGCTTGCAACAAGGATGCCGGGGGCCTCCCTAGCAGCCTGCCAGAGCCACAACAAGCTTTTTGTTGGTCCAGGTGCTTTCAGACACAGACACACATGCACAGAGACGTGGGAAGGACAGGCAGGTAGCAGGGACGAGACAGACTTGCTGTGCTCACGTCAAAGTGTGAGCAGCTTCTGGGCGTGCAGAGGAGCCCTGCTGAACCAGGTCGTGCTGCTCCTGCCTCCCCCGCAGAGGAGGGCCTGGGAGATGCAGAGGTGCAGGGCTGTATGCAAACAACCCACCAAGACAGGCTGAAGTCCCTGCTTTTCTGGGTCACAAGAACAATAAGTGATTCAGGCTTGCTTCAGAGCTTTGGACCTTACATCCACATTTTCCTGGTCTTGGACTTTTCTGTCTTCAAAATCTGGTTGAGGCAGATTGAAGAGACATTCAAAAAGGATTTTCCGGCCATCGGAGGTGGTACACATCTTCCTCTAGCGAATGCCTATGCCTGAGTCAGCTGGCCTTGCCTATCATGACAGTGGGAAGAAACAGGTCTGGGGCCTCCCTGGTTAAAGGAGATATCTAAAATGGGTTAGGTGACTCCCCACCCAAAAGTACTATGTTGCCTCTGCTGACTGTACACCTGCGACTCTCGCAGAAGTAGCACCACGCTCTTCCATAACCAGGCAAGATGAATCCCAAGCCCAGCAAGCTGGGCATTGCCACACAAGGAGGGTCTCCAGTACATGTCATCCTGCCACCCTGCACAGGCCCCCACAAGTCCCACCTGAACACTGAGTGCCATAGCACGCACTGCTTCAAGGAGGTCCTACTTGTCACCAGGAATGCTCGGCCAGCACTGCAAGAAGGTCAGTCCTGGCCCTCGCCGGGGTGAGCAGTCTCTGCGAGGAGTCTTGCCTGCTGTAGGCGTACGTGCACAGCCCATGCTGCTCTCCCCAGCCAGGGCACCCCCCTGGCCTCACCCTAGCAAAGACCCCAGAGTCCAGGAGACCCCAAATTAGTCTGGGCACCCACCAGTACAAGTGTCCGCTCTGGCCCCCACCCTGCTTTGGGCAGTGGAACTCCCCATTGCCAGCTGTACACCAGCAGAGATCCCTTGCCAACACAGACTTGGGCCAGGGATGGCTGGACAAGAACCAGTTAGCTATAAATTTCAAAGCCCCTTTCTAAATTTCTAAAACCCTTTCTGTGAAAGTCTCTGGGGCAGAGACCTCCAGGACAAAGCCCAGCAGTAACCTCCTGTGCAGTTGTGGTGAGCTCAGGGGCCACCAACACTATCTGAAGGTCTCACCAGCTCCTGCCATCTAAAGGCTCACAGGTACCACTGATGACCTCTGGCCAGGCAGGACACCTAGCCCTTCCAAATCTGTATTTACTGGTTTGAAAAATGTGCCTGCCAATGCCAGTGTTGCTGAGGTTTTGATGCAAAGCCCAATTAGCTAATGGCATAGAGATTCAGAGAGCAACGTGGATGGGAGGCAGTACTCAGTGCCAAGTGCTGTTAAGACGATTACCACGTCCCAGTGTATCACCAGAGGCATCCATCCCTCATGAGCTGCAGCCGGTAACACCTTGCCTGGACCACGTCCTTTCATGTCTATGCATGCACCAAAGGCACCCTGGCAGCTGGTGACATTTTTTTCAGCCCACAGATAGCTAAGGTTGAGCCCACCTTGGTCAGAGCTGGTGCAGGGGCTCATATGCCCAGAAAGTGTGCACAAAAAGGATGCTGAATAACAAGGGTCTCACTTGGAGCACCAAATCCTCTTCCTACATTCATATGTGGTGCTCCCAAGTCACCAGTGGCTTTTGTAGACAGGTATCTGATGGCAGAATTCCCTTCTTGGCCAGCTTATTTTACCTTCAGGATCTTCTCAGGAGGAAAACCAGAGGTGGCTGGTCCTCCCTGAAAAGGATTTTTGGGCTATCCTTCATCTTAATATACCCTTGCAATTATGTTGATGTCAGCAGAGATGAAGCAGACCGATGCCTGCTGTCACCAGCTGGCCAGCGCAGTGAAAGCCACCCAGCTCCCTCCAGGCTACGTCCTGCAGCGATCATTTCTTTCTCTGCATCTGGACCAGCGTTTAATGAGCTAGATACTGCGGTGATGTCCAGGACCCACATGACATCTGTCTTGGCTTGACTTACATGGCAAATAGCAAGTCGAGAAACACTGGGGAGAGTTGTCGAAGTATTACCTCTTTTTACCTCCTCTTTGCATCATAGGTGGAAGAAGGATGCTGTGCCGTGCTTCAGAGATGATCGAGGTCATGGATAGGGCAGAGGATGTTGGTAGAGCAGTGGAGAGAGGCAGGAGATGAGAGTTAGGGGGCCAGAACACATTCCTGTAAATAATCCGTCTTCTTTGGGTGGTAAAAGCAGATATATCTGGAGTTATTAACCTTGGTTATAAACCCTCAGTTGACTATTTCCTTGGAGCAAGATGGTACAACTCCCCTTCATGCAGGTGGGCATGCCACCCCACCAGATCCCTCTGGGCAGGTGGTTTCTCATCAGTGTAGGTATTCAACAGTACTTGAAATAAATTTGAAATATGTAGCACTGGAAATGACAACGACCAAATACATACTTGCAGCCACACTGCACTCTCGGTTTCCCTGGAGAGAGCAGTTTTAATACCGACAGTGTTGCCTCTGTTTTGGGGCACAGCCACAGGACAGACCTTATTGCTTTTCTTCCTGCCTTTGTAAATTCATCTAAATTAATTTGATTTATATAGCCAATAAACAGGCGCTTCTGTCCCCTTCTCTCAGACACAATTGTCAGCTGGACTGCTCCCACAGCCGCCCCTCTGCCAATAAGAACAATGTCTTTTAGTCAAAAATAATCATTTAAAGGGGCAACTGTCCTAATCGCCTAATGTCTTAATTCCAAGTCTGTTATTCAGAGAATAACTAATTTTTTTCATAACAAGATCAGTTATCATCTCTGGAGATACAACCACCCTCTTCCTGGAATGCTTTCCATGCTGGAGGACACGCATTGAAACCGAGAGCGACATTGCCGGTGAAAATCTCAGCTGACGCTACGTGTTTCTGCCTGTGATACAGCTGACTCCCGAGGGGCGAGCAGAGCCTGACCTCAGCGCAGCCAGCAGAGACTGTGGCTGCAAGCTCCCAGCCCGGGATTTCGCTCTGCTACTTTATGCTGAAGGGAAAACTCCCAGAGCCTGCTCTCCGAGAAGATATTTCCAGCAGAGCGCCTGTTTTCAGTTAAATGTCTTGATGTGCAAACATCCCTCTGCTGGCAGTAATAGCTGAGGGAGAATTCCCGGTGTGATTTGTGTGCAATAGCACTGGGACTAAAACTGCTTGCGTTGCTTATCATGGCACATCAAAGAGTCAGGCAGTAATTCAAGGCTTGATTTCTTTTTTGGGGGGCTCAGTGTTTAAATTTCTGGTTGGCATTTCTTACAAAAAAAATCTGAGCCTTCGCTAAAACTAAGCATCCAGATAGCTCAACACAAAGCCTAACAGAAGGTTACCAAGACCATCCTGACCCATTAATAGAAAATAAACCATTCCTGTGGATCTTTTCACCAGCAATTAGCCGGCGGACATCAAACTGCTCCTCCCCCAGCCCTCTGCCACTGCCACCTGCCCACCGAGCCATCGCCCTCCATCGCTGAAAACCCCACTGAGCAGACGAGCCCTGACCTGCAGCCTCGAGGCCACCGTGCTCTGGCCTGGGGGGTCTCGAGAGGCTTCCTTCCAGAACACACGCTGGTTTACATTTTAAATGGCAATTTAGAAAATCACTATAGAGCTGACACTGAAAACACAACTTGTTTGAAAGCAATCCCTATCATGCAGTGTGGCAATGGCATGCCTCGGGGTTTGCCTTTTTTTTAAATGTAAAGATATCAAATGATCAGCTGACTCCTCCAGTGTTATTTCACCTCTCTGTACGAAGCAAGCCCATCAGAGACACTTTTCTTAATTACTCAGCAATCCCACTGAGATTCATTTATCTCCAGGGTTAAAATATGCCAGGAATTTAAAGTGCAAGCCAAATGGTTGTACTAAAAGTTTGCCAGAAGAACTATCAGCTTTTTCTATGTGTAACATCCCTGTTCAAACGATTCAGAAAGGTGGCTGTGATATATTCCTTTTAATTATTTCTTTAGATGGTTCTATAAATGTGCTCTCTATGATCTACAAGCAGTGTACATCTCGATTATATATGACATGTTTGTTTTTAACTAAAAGCAAATCAATAAAGAGACTCCACTTTTTATTTAATGTTTCTATTGGATGGTTGCTCCCAATAAAAAACCCACAAATATTAGTTGAATCATAAAAATCCAAACAGGCCACTTAACAAAGCATAAAAAATAGATGCCAGCCTTTGTTTTGGAATTAGATTGTAAACCATGCCCCTGCATCTGAAATGCAAAGCAGCAGAGTTGGAGGAACAGGCACGAAGCAGCACCTTCACCCCTCTGCCTGCCGGCGCAGTGGCTTCCGTGCATCAAAGGAGCCGTCCTGCGGTGGGGAGCATCTACTGCCTGCCCCGGTCCCATGGCCCATCTTCAGAAAGGAGGAGTTGTGACAAAGTGCAGTCCCAAAGTTCAGATCAAGAATTTTTAGGCTTTTTTTTTTTTTGATCCAGACCTCATTCAGGTGCGCAGCCTGGGGGTTGCCCCATCGTCTGCATTTCTACTGTGCCTGCTGAGGCTGAGATGCTCCAAAGTACAAGTTCAAGCAGAACAAAGTCACGATGGAGGACCCCTTTGGTGGTCTTGGGTGCCAAATCTATTTCCCTCTAACAAAGAAAGAAAAGAAAAAAAGTATATTTTTGTTCCTCTGAAACACCGCTGGAGGAGGTTTCGCCACCCTGTGTCTCTTGGCCCTTTGCTCCCCGGCTGAGGTGGAGCCTCTCGACAGGAAGGCAGAGATGTGGGCTTGGGGACAGTAGCAGCCAGGACAGAGCAGGACCAGGCTCTGAGAGTGTCTGGGCATTCCAGGGTGGGGAGACCCCATGGCAGCTGAATCTCAGCTGCAGGGGCAGTGGCAGCCCACGCGGGTGTCCTCAAGCCCCTTGCAGAGTCCAGCCTTTCCCAGCCCACGTGCTCTCCTGATGAGGTTTTCGCTCTCGCGGTCCTGTTTGCCTCCCACTGCCAGCCTTGGAGTGGTGATTTCTTGCCTCCCATGGCAAGTCTGGAAGTGGCCACATCCACAGTCGAGATGGACTTTTCCGCCTCGAAGATCAGGGCAAGGAGAGTGGTGGAGGAGGAAAACAGCACCCAGGTGAATTCACTCTTAGCAGTTACTGCTAATATTACTGGTTTTCATAATGAGAAAACAGCGTAAGCAAAGAAGAGGATTTAAATGGCTTCTGTTGCTTGTACATCTGCCTTTTCCACTGTTAGCAGATCCCTTCAATTAACTTCTCCTGGAGAGGAGAAAGCCCTTCTAGATCGTTTTCCAGGGCTTTGTAATTAATGTAAGCAGAGCCCGGAGGGGCATTCGATTTGTGTTAGAATGTCATTCTCGTTTACAGTTAATTTGGGATGGATCCACTCCACTTTGCTTTGCTGGACTGTAGCACGGAGTCAGATCTGTTTATGAGATGCACTTTATTACCAGCAGAGATACCCTCAGGGCACTACATCAATTTACAAGTACTTAGTCGCTGTTTTCTCTTAACCCTCTGACTGCCAGCATATTTGCATTTCGTAAGTTAAATAAACAGTAGTCCCTGGCTGATGGAGGCAAACAGCAATTTCTTTAGCTGGTGGATCCTAACTAACGAGACAGGAGTAAGGCACCCACCCGCATCCTGGTTATGCTGTCATTGCACCGTAATGCTTCAGGTGAGGATCCCTGGGACCTTTACGTTACAGTGCAGGACACAGAAAGGGCACGGGGGTGCCTCGGTAGTGAGTACAGGAGTGTCCCTCTGCAGATGGACACAGGGGTTGAGCAACCCACCACTACCAGCACAAAAGATCTGGGCAGTGCCTGGAAGAGAGCCCGGAAGAAAGCCCACAAGCCCCAAATTCCAGAGCTCTGCTCCCCTCTCCTGGAGCCTGAAGTAAGAGAGGAATCGTCCAGGTGGTTTCACCCCAGCTCCAGAGCACCACAAAATCCTGCTGGTCTCCTGGGCGTTTAAACGATGCTGTGAGCCCTCTGCAGGAACTGAGCCAGGGAGCCACGCTCCTTTGACCATGGCTCCGTTCCTGTCGGTGGCAGAGAGGGAAAGGGGCATTTTGTGGGAAGGAGGCAAAATAAACAGAAATGAAACAGTGTTAAAAAAAGAGCTCAGGCTCCAGTGTGACTCGATCTGCTAGAGCGGAGAAGAAAACTGTCCCTGGTGGGTTTCAGTGAAAAACAGATTTTCCACTCAATAAACATTTTCAACATGTGTTACTTTCAGTGATTTTTTCAAGATCTGAAAAGTTTCCATTGCCAAGAAACTCCCAAATGTTTCAGTTTCTCAAGCTCTGAGTTTCTCATAGAGAAACTTGAAAAAACATCAGCACGGGCAACAGAAGTCCCTAATTCCATGGAGAGAAGAAAAACAAAAATCCAATCAGTTCTGGCTGCAATCTGTCCAGAAGCAATCCCACAGACAGGACCCAGGAACATCTTTCCATCACGGAATCACAGAACGGCAGGGGTTGAAAGGGACCTCTGGGGATCATCTAGTCCACCCCACCCCACCCCCCCTCTTTGCTCACTTCACTGGCAATGAAAACTTTCCGCCTGATGAGGTCTGCAGAGCAGGCTTCCTCCTGCATCCTCACAAGAGGGAGTAAAGGTTACACCGTGTAGCACGGGGCAGAGGCGATGGCTCTGTGTCCTGCGTCAGGGTCACTCTTCTTCTAGAGTTTTAATAGAAAATCATATGCTAGGAGAGAAATGGATGCCCGCTCTACCAGCTTTTTGGCCATTTTTCTGCTCCAGTAACACTTCGATGAAAGTTGGGGCAGAAGAGAGGGGCGGGAAAACAGGGATCTGCAGGAAATGATAACAGAGAGAGTGTGTCAAGGGGATTTAAATGGACAGCTTACATGGGATGAAAGAGTAAAGGCAGTTAACACAAAGCATTTTAAAGCCGATGGTAAATGACAACTACGTTCCTTTGCTGCTTATTATTGAATCGTGTTGGATTAATCTGGCATTTAGTGGTATTTCTGTCTCTCTCCTCTGTCACACAGATGCTTCGTTCCTGTGAAGTGCTGGCTGGGGTACATTTCACATGAGCTTCAACAAGCAGCGTGGGATCAGCCTCTGTCTGCAGAGGTTAGAAACAGACTTATCCACCCTCCTGTTCTCATGACTGTGTTTCTTGACATTATGTGTGAAAAGAGAAGCTTGCAAAACTGGGGCATTGACTGTTCGGATTCGGCTTGGCTGGTTCTGTTCTTCCGAATAAAAATCTGGCTACCTTGGAGAAATTTTTCCTTGTGAAAACCACAGTGTACCGTCACCAGACAAAGTTGTGATGTTTGACCTTGGAGAAGACAGTAGTGAAGAGGTGACCCTCCAGGACACATTTTCTCAGCTGCTCCGGAATGTCTTGGGAAATCAGGAGTGATGGGCCTCAGCTACACACAGAAACAGACAGCTCCTTGAAGAAAGTCCACTTTTGTTACGGGTGCCCTGAAGAGTGAAAGGAACAGCTCTGCGAGCTGTGCCACTCCTGTGGAAGTGGCCCTAAGAATGTTGGGGGTTCTCCAAAATTGGGGGTTCTCCGCAAGATTTTCCACTGATTTCTCAGGTCATTTGGACAAATTCCAATTATTCTCTTCTGGACCTCAAAGCTGAACTACCAAACAAGAAAAAAAAAAAAAGTAAGCTAGAATAGCAGCTATTCCTGGCAATTCTCCTGAGGTTTCTGGTATGGTCCTAGTAACATGTATCGGGAAGCAGAGAATGACTGCATTCAGCATTTGGCATTGATTGAATGTATACATTGGTGATGTCTCAACTTTTGTTTTACTCTTTCCATTACCTATGGCATTTTTTACAGGGAAAGCCTTATTATTTAGAAACCCATTTCTATCAGCCTTCAAATAGATGAGAAGCTGCAGCATCTTAATGGAAGGTAAATTACTGGTGCTTTCACAGCCAGAGCCTCTCCCTGGTCTGATGGAAAGGTTAACCATTTAGCACCTCCTCAGTCTGAACGCCATTTTCCAAGTGAATGAGAATTTGGCAGAATTTGTCACGGTGTATTCAATAGCGGGATAAGCTTCTCCACATCTGCTGTGAGGGATGCTTACTCCGGTGCCAAAGGGGGCTGAATTTTTAGCAGCAGGGAAATCCCATATGGGGAGAGCATCTGGCAGGGGAACGACTTGCGGGACATATGTGTCGGCGGGCTACCCCACCTACCAGCGTCGATGGCCCCAGTCCTGGTGACAGCCACCCCTCAGCCACCAGACTGGGGCTCTTGGCCGCCGGGGTAATTTGGATGCTCTATCCCCACCTCCCTGCCCCAAAGCAAATGAGCAATTTCACTCAAGTGTCAAAATCGGATTCCAGCCGAGGTGTCTAGGTGGGGAAAGCAATTGCTTTAATCCATTAAGCTACTTTAGCTCCCCGTCTTTATCTGAAACTCACAGACAGAAAGTGTCACTGGGAACTTGATGGACTTAGCGCAATCAGTGCTCCCGGGTGCAAATTGGGGTTTCTTGGTTACCTTTTTTTTAAAGGGAAACAGCCAAAAAGAAAAGGCTCTATTGCAAACTTGGATGCACCATTTTGGAACCGAATCCTCATCAAATAATCTGTGTCAGCCAAAAAGGGTCTCAGCAGAGGATAGCGATGGGAGTGGTGTGGGGTGTTTCGTCTGAAAACAGCTGCGAGCCTGAAAGCCCGTCTGTTTTTAAAAGCCTTGTAAATCCAACACATACACTAAAACATGTGGAGCTGGTTAAGTCAGTCGGACTACCTGCAGGCACTGGTGTGATACGTTGATTTTCCTGTCTCTCCCAGTTATTTGGTAAACCACAGAGGCTTCCCAAACCTCCAGCTGTCACAGATCCGTAATTTAAGGTATGCACCAGCATCACAGCCTTTGGATGACTGTGAGCGGCGCAATGCTTAATGAAGGCTGTTTTTGGCATCAGATTTTTGAAGCCCACCCCCCACTCCACCCCACCCCAC
>Ga0065711_1043921_pt1 | contig 14430 bp, 5 predicted proteins | sample Hoacrofraction12_FD_59098 | JGI IMG/M metagenome (GOLD analysis project Ga0065711, IMG submission 59098) | Hoatzin crop microbial communities from Cojedes, Venezuela - Epithelial fraction 12 v2 (version 2) | ecosystem: Host-associated > Birds > Digestive system > Esophagus > Crop | place...
CACGTTCCTGTACTCTTCCCAAGTGGCCTGCCCCTCTTTCCACATTCCATGGACCTTTCTCTTCCACCTGATCTCCGCTAGAAGCTCCTTGTTTAACCATGCAGGTCTCCTGTCTCCTTTGCTCGATTTCTTTCTCAGGGGGATGCATTGCTCCTGTGCATCGAAGAAGTGTCGTTTAAAGAGCGACCAGCACTCATGGACCCCCCTGCCTTTGAGAGCCCTGGCCCATGGGATTCCTCCCAGTAGCTCCTTGAAGAGGGCAAAGTCATCCCTCCTGATATCCAAGGTTTTGATCCTGCTTATCGCCCTGCTTCCTCCACACAGGATCCTGAACTTGACCATTTCATGGTCACTGCAGCCGAGTCTACCTCCAACCTTCACATCCTCCACCAGTCCCTCCTTGTTTGTTAACACAAGGTCCAGCAGTGCACCTTTCCTTGTTGGTTCCTCCACCACGTGCATCAGAAAGTTATCATCGATGCTCTGTAGGAACCTCCTGGATTGCACCTGCCTAGCTGTATGGTCATCATACTCGAGGTCTCCCATACGTCCCTTCGTGGTGGAACTCCTGATCAAGATGCAGATTATTAACAAGAATTATTGTCAAAATGGTCCAATGGCTGAAGTCCTTCTGTGGGCTGATGTTAATCACAGACTCATTGCTCAGCAGACAAAGCCTGTTGTGCTCACAGTTGCAGGACCAAACTATAGGAGTCAACACAGATTCTCATGATCTTTGAAATGACAGTTCTGTGCTGCTGAAGAGTAATGGTGGCAGTTTCATTTCGCTCACTGACACACAGAGGGACACACATCAATACATTTATGAAGCTTAGGTATTTCTGTACATTTCAAGAAAAATGATATTCAAAAGCCTCCCATTGATTTTTTGATAAATGGTTCATGCAGAAACTTGCTTGACAGCCAACAGGAATGAATAAGCTTATTCCAATAAAATCACCACCATGTCTGATTACAATATTTTTCAATGGCCAGTTTTGTGCAGAGAAAGACGTCCCTGCGGGGAGGTCATTTGTCAGCCTCAGTGAAAGCTTTAATGTTACTCTGAAGTAGCTTAGCTGAAGTTGGGTGAGAGTTTCTCTTTTTTCTTTCAGGAAAAAAAAATATAAAGAAAGTAGGAAAATAATATAGAGAATCACAGCACTTGTATAAATCAGGACACAGCGGCCATGTGATTTCAAGTAAGCTCCTGGTGCCAATACATTCATTTTGTGTTCTAATGGGGCACTTATTTGCGAAAAGTCTTTTTTACTTTTACACTATTTTACATCTACATTTTGTTTAAATCTATTGCAGTTTATTTTGCCAGGGTTTGCTTGAGCATATTTTAGTCGTAAGATTATCAAAGTCATATGTATCAGTGCAGTGGCTACAATAATATACACTCTATCCCTTGAAATTTGCTTTGCCCTCAGCTCTTCCCATAATTATTTTTAACTAAAAAATAATCCCTATGTCTGAAGCAGCTTCTGCACTAAACGATTGTTTCAGTGGGATATAAAGTTTAAATGGCAATAATTCTACTTACTTTACTCCACAGTTGTCAGTCAAATCAGATCTTTTGCATAAAGTGTACAATCTCTTGTCATATTAACCATTTCGGCAGTGCCATGAATCTGCTGTCCTGAGTTAACAAGGTCTTGATTTTAGTGGAGTTACTGGCTGAAGAGTGAAGGACAGCTCTTACTTCAGTGTGCTTAGGAAATGCTAGATGATACAGTGAAAAAGTACAAAACCAAAAAAAGAACAAAAACAATTGCTGTAGGTTCAGAGTAAAGCTTAAAGAGAGTAGGATTTCTCTTAGGTTTTCCTTGCAGCTAGGTAGTTTGCTACGTAACTGGAAATAGAAAAATTCAGAATTTAAGAGTGAGCCAGGTTGGATGTGCACGCATGTTCTGCTGCCCTTCTAGAATCTAGCAAGACAGTAACATTTGGTGTCCTTTTGCTTCCCAGAGAACACAATGGAATTTTAATTCCTAGCAGCAACTACCCTTTTACTCTCTTTTTCTGAGAAGGATAGATGTGCAAGTTATATTAAAAAAAAATTTTGTTCCAGAAAAGGATTCAGGTATGGTGGCACTGAGTGTTGCCACATGTAATTTTTAGGTGGCTTCTGCCAAGAGTGAAATCCCAAGTTCCTGAACTGAGTTCCTGAAGCAGTTCACAGGGAGATGTCAGGAAAGTACGTAAGCCAGACAGGCTACTGCACTACCAGGGAAACTGGATGGAGCTAACCATCAGTCTGAAACCTGACCGTTCCTCAGATGTAGGCACTACTCACAGCAAGACCATCAAGTAGTGCTTGACACAGCTCATCTTTGTTTGTGCTGGGAGGTTAGTCCCATCCTTCAGTACTGAGTAGAGGGGTGGTACCATCTGCTTAACCAGAAGTGTTTTAGAGGAAACTAGTGGCTCTCTGAACATTTATGAGGAGTAGCACTGGGTGAATGCCATAGCAGATATTTGAACATGAAAGCTTGGCTTCTTTTTCTGCTGCCTTGCTGCAGACTAGAAAGTCTCCAACATTTAATAAAGGGAATTTCCTCTCTATGATTAAAGACTCATGGTCAGCCCCTTGTATCAAGCCCTTGCATAGTACAATGAGATTTCTTGACGCTGCGTACCAGAACCTGTGAGAGGCACGCTGGTCACAGGTCTGTGTTTTGCCTTCAGTTAAGTCACTGAACATAACACAAGATTTTGATGGAAAACGAAATGAATTTTAAACTACTAGAGGGCAAAGTCAACAACGTAGTTGCTAGATTTGGAAAGAGAATGCAAAGAAACAAGGCAATCACATACCTTATTAGGCAGCTGTACTTGACTTGGTTTTCTGCCTCCACTCTGCTTGTTTGCCTGTGAGCTGACAGGATGGATTCATAGCGTGTTAGAGCTAGGACCGAGTTCCTGTAATGAGCCACATCCATCTGGCATCATCTCTTCCAAGTTGGAGCCTCCGACTTGGGATGGAGTCTGTCTTTAATGAACTGCTTTATTCATCAAGGCTTCTGTGGAGTGTAAACATACCCCAAGCGGACTGCCAGTAACCCACAATCTTGATAGTTAATTTGATTACTGTTTGAATTTATGAGCCTTCTGCTAATGTAAATCCATCTAATGTAATATTAGCTGCTGATACACAGACATGTTTTTGAAATACTACTTCATATGGGGTTGCCCAGGTATTGCCCAGTGTTATTACTCTCTTCATCAGTAGACTGTATGAATGGTGCTTTTCTTAACACATCTGTTGATGAATATACATTGAATCATCCGAGCTTGTAAGACTTTAGGTCACTAACTTTTCTAATGCATCAGAATTATTTGTAATGAAAACACCTGAGGGATAAAAATATAGGTGAAGCACTGGGGAACAAAGGAAAACAGAGAGTACAACGTGTGGTTTGTTATTTGAGAAAAACTTAAAATGCAAATAATGAGTTTTTCACATTTTGCAGATGAATTAAAACCCTGAGAAAACTTTAATGTTGGCAAAATAAAACTGACTTTTTTCAACTTTTTTGTGAACTAAGTAACACAAAACCGAAAGTTAAGTCAGCCTGAAATAATTTGTTTAATAGAAAGAAATGTATTGTTTTCTTTTTGGATTATGTAAATTTCCATTCCCCACAAGTTTTATTCAACTTCAAATAAAAAATAATGGTTTTAAAATGAAAATCCACAGATGATGAAATAAAAAAAAAATTGACTATGAGATTTTGGAAAGCTCAAAAATTTGTGTTTTATTTCGTCTTTGTGTTGACCTCTTTCAGAAAAATCTGATAGAAAAAATTGTCTTACTTGAACTGGGAAAGTCCTCTCCACTGGGAAGATTTTCTCCTGTCTCACACTCTGGGAAGATGCATTGCTCGGAGTGACAGTTGAGACAGAAGAAGATGCTCAGCGTCTGCAATCTAGTTGAGGAAAAGTGTTTGTTGCATCTTAATGATGTCCAACATGACCAACATTAGCTTCCTGCAAGAAAATTAGAGGTGAGCTGGGTTTTTGTTGGGGTCGATGTAGCTAGAGAATTAGCATGACTAGGCCACTTAAGTAAACAGCATAACTGAACAGGCTGCTGGAAAAGACAGCTAAGAATAGCCATTGAGAAAGTTCTGATGGTGCACATGGTGTGGGTTAACAAAAACAAGATGTGTTCAAGGACGTGGAGGCAGTCTGTTGCTATTGGCGTTAGTGCATAGTTACCAATCATAAGGGAATGTGGGGCGTGTGAGCAGCATGTGATTTATGTCTGTAGCCTATCCGGATAAGCGTAATCGCGTGTACAGATGTGGAAAAGGTATGTAACCGCACAAGCGGGATAATAAAGAATCCGACTGTGCATCGTATCAATGCTTGTGAGAGTCGTTCCTGTCCTTTCACGGATGCTGAATCTCGGCAGGTTTTCAGGCTTTCAGTTTTAGAGCTTAAATTTGTACAAATTTCATTTGGGGTAATTTGTTTAATCTTGCCCAGGGCAACAGGGAATCTTTCATTATTTTGTGTTTAATCTTTCAGACTTGGAAGAAGTGGGAGTTTTCTTTTGCCTTCAGTACAGAAGTACCTGGTACTATGTGAGATTTTGATAAAAAAAACAAGAGCTAGAACTTGCTTTACTGAAAACATCTTACTTTGCCAGGGAACCTCAAATCGCAAAGCCTCCCACTTGCAGCATATTTGTGTCTAATTCATTAATTTCTGGTGGCAACTGTGTCTTACCGCTTGTTCTACACTTCCAGTCAAAATATAGTGGTGGGTCTTTGCAGTGCAATAAAGAAACCACTTTTCCAAAATAAATAATTAGATCTTTTAATATATGTTTTTCCTTCAAATAGTAAAATGCACAGGATTAGCTGTCATTATCAACACATTCAGCAACTTCAATATAATGTCTGCATTTGGAAATGAATTAATGGAGTGCTCAAGAGCAGTGTAATACTTGCAGCCGTGAAAACTGGAGTGGTCTGTCTACAGACTGGGTGCTCTGATGCAGCCCATTACCTTATTTCCTCTGTTAGCTGCTGTTGGGATGCACAGCTCTGTTTTGGAGATTCAGTTCTTTGTTGAGGAGTAACTGTGATGTCCTGTACAGTCTTTGGTAACACAAAATTATTTGAACAAAAAATTCAGACATTTACGTGATGCATGTGATTGCACACTAATTAACACTTACTAATGCATTAGGGCATTAGGACATTTGTTTACCACTTACCTGTAGCTCTGTAGCCCAGTAAGTACAGTACCGTCATGGTTATTATTACGCCACAGGTGTTACAACCTCAAAACTGAGGCTTCTGAGGCTACATTTGTTTGAACCTTTCCTCGACTGCCTGGAGCTTTGTTTTTTCATGGTTTAGCCACAGCAGTCATTTTTCTAAAGACCAGATGGCTATACCTATTTTCTTTTAGTTCTGCATATCTTTGTATAGTACAACCATAATTTTTATGCAGATAGCTGTAACAACCCAGTATTCTGTGCAAAACGAAATATTTATGATGAAGATGGTGACGTAGTGTAGAGGAATACAGGCCTGGTACGATAGCAGAGCCCTTGAGAATTGGAGGTGCGGGATGTGGAGCAGAGGAGCAGTCATGGGGTGATAAGAGGCGAGGCACAGGCCAGCACTGGAGAGCCTATGGCTATAAACAACTCATCATTAATCAGTTAAACAAATGCAGACCTGGAGCTAGATGAAGTCAGCTTTTTAGAGTAAAAAAGGGAATAAAGAACAAGTATATAATGTGAAAAAGGCTCAATATATATTGCCAGTTTGGATGTAATGTGGATTTACAGACCAATGAAGAAAGACTAAAGTGTAAAGCATATTAGCAAACATGACATAGCACCCAAGCAGATCCTAGAGTAAGGAACAAGAAACTCTCACCATCATCATGCTGCTCCAAGCAAAGGACGTGGGATGCTGACAACTTGCTGTGCTTCTTGCCAGACTGAAGACATCACCATCAGGACCCTGAGGAGTGGTGAAAGCATGAGCAAAACACCTGGAAAAGGGGTAGAATGTAGAAATGTGTATACAATTTTAACTATACTATTATTACTGAGCCTTTTTTGTAATGGTATTTTTTTTTTTTCATTTTCTATAATAATTAGATCTGGACTAATAACAGCTCTTTGATTAGGCTATTAATATTTTACTTGTCCTGACAATAAATTCTGGACTTTATACACCATTGAATTCCTTTTTGCCCATTACAAAATTTTGAGAGTAACTTATCTGAGCTGTATCTGTAATCAGATTTGTAATCTTGACTAGATTTTGTGCCCACATAGTAAGTGGGATATTTTCACAGAAAGGTAGACGATTCATGACCCGTGTGATGGATTAGGTTTATCAGGCATGGTGGTCTTGGATTGATGGTTGGACTTGATGATCTTAGAGGTCTTTTCCAACCTTAATGATTCTATGATTCTATGACTTCTGATTTCTATGAGTTCATAGTTACCACTAATTTTAAGAATAATTAGAAGGTGAACGGAAATAGAATTAAAATGGTCCATGTACTTGTGTAGGCTCTATTTCTCTTACTTACACATTTCTAGTCTTACAGGGTTGTAACAGCCAAGGCTGTTACGCCCGAGAGCACCAGTGTAGAGGGCAGTAGGACCATTGCTCTTCTCTCGCATTGCTCTGCAAACAACCAGGAAACTAGGGAAATTTACTGAGACATTGTGAAGAAAAATATTCATTGCTTGTCTTGCTAACCAGGAATCCCAGAGCCATGAACAAAGTGTTATGAAGGAACCTAGTTCTTTCAAATCAAGACTGGGTTCAATGGGAAGTATGCGATGATTAGAAAGACCGTTACAACGCCACCAGCTGAAAACAGACATATGCTGTGAAAGCAAATACCCTCTGCTTTGACATCTTTTATGCAAGGTTTGTAGAGTCTGTACACAAAGCCATGGTCTGCTCCAGGTCCAGCTCCCCCCACACATTTCAGCTGCAGAGAGTGTCTGTCTCTTAGGCAAGTGTATTTTCCTTTGCCTGTGACTACCATCTATCTGTCTGAGAGAAGTATGATGTACTTTAAGGAAACAGACATTTCTGGGAAAATCCGAAGTAATGTAATTTTGTATATACAGCCTCCATTTTACTCAAATTAACAGATCACGTACTGCATTCTTTGTCTTTTTTCTTACCCCTCCCAGTTAATCAGCAACACAAAGAAGGGTAGATTCAGTTCAGCCCTGATTACTGTGGATGGGATGTGGGGAACGAATAGTTATGAGACAATGTAAAACAAGGGTGTGATTCATACTATGACAAAGGCAAGACACTGCAGATGCAAATTGTTTTCAGGAAAGAAGCTACAGAGTAAACAGAAATTGAATTTCCCCATGACAAAGACATTAAAATACAATCAGATGTCAATAATATTAAAATTTTGGACAACAAGCTCAATGGAAAGAACAGCTGAGCACAAATAAAGTGGGAACTGAAGACTGAAGAACCACGTAAAAATTAGAGGAACCCATCCTGCAAGCGCATCGGTAAAGAAAGGGAGACACATAGCTGTATTTCATGGTCTAGGGTCTTGTTAACTCTAAGGGCTTACAATTTTTGGTTGACAGAATAAGTGAAAGGGAGAAAGAGGAGGAGAGCTCTTGGAGGTGGTGAAGTAAAGATGACAGAAAGAGGTGTAAGAAGTTGAACAGCTTCCCAGTAGCTAAAAAAGAAATAAGAAATTCAGCTGTTTTTTTTTTCAGCAGTTTGCTTTTTGCTTGTATCTTTCCTATTTAACTTCCTTATTCAAAAATGGTCAATAAATAAATTAATTAAGGACTCAGTAGGCATCATCAAATTTGGGTTCTTTGGAAAGTTAATGGGAAAACGATCACTGTTTCATCTCCACAGAGAATGCTCTTTACCAAAGATATGAGATGTGTGAGAACCACCTGAGAACTCACCACCTAGACGTGGTCTGGAGTTCTGCATTTCTGTCTCTGGAAATTTCTTTCACCAGGATTTTTGGAAAACTCTAGATGCAGAATGGAATGCAGAGGGGCTTTCTGAAGGTGAATTCGATGAGTCTTCGGACCTGTGAAGAGGAATGCTCACCTACAGGCAGTGAAGATTTATGGCTAAATGGTAGCAAAGGAACACCAGCTTTCTTCTCAAATTTAGGCCAATATTCACACATGAACAGAAGTTAGTGATAAATCTCTAGACAGGAAGTTACAGTAATTTCTTCTTCACAGGCTGCCTTTTTGTAGTGTTTGATTAGCTCAGACTAGGACTCCTCCCTGCCATTAGCAGTTAATAGCAAGAGGGAGCAGCTAGGCAACAGAAACAACATAAAACTGGGCCAGGGAAGTACCTGACTGGATTTAAAGGAAGGAAATGAAGAACTTTTATGTTGAGTAAATCAGTCTGCTTAGCCCACGTAGATCGCACCTGAGGAAACACAGAAGACTTGTTAATTACTGTCTACTTATAAACCAAACTAATTAAGACACCTTATTCAGTGGTGATAAACTTAGAGAGTTCTGTAGAGACATGCACCAACTACATTGTGTCCAGTGGAAAGTGATGTCCTAAGAGTGAAGGGTGGCCACTGAGGTAGGTAGAACAGTACATTGGTGCTACAGAAATGTTATGCTAAGTTATGGCCTTTTCAAAGATAGTGTGCAAAGGTATTAAGTCACTGCTCTTAGTTACTATTATTATTCATGGGTAATAAAGTATAAAATAAACTTACAGTGTTTCTAAGGAACATCCTTTCTGCCCCACATCTTTTCTGCTACAAACATCCTGAAACCACCCTACTACCTAAAAATAGCAAAATATAAAGTCTGAAGGCTGCAAAAATTTCAAAGCAACACTAGGAGAGAGACAAAGAAAGGAAGTAAATTGCAGAAGAAGACAAAAATGTTCAAAATGGTTTATTCTAATATTGAGAATTTCTTCCTGATCCCAACAGTTGTTGCACAGTATAATTCTGAGTGCATAAATGAGGTACAGGAATCAAACATGAGAAAAGTATTCCAGTCTGGGGAAGTGCAGAAGCCCACCCAAGAGCTACATCCTAAGTCCAGGTATGGCCTTGGTAGTGAAAAATCCCTAAATTTTGTCAGTGAAAAGGGAGAATTGTCCCATGATCCCAAAGGCAGTTAACAGAAGCTTAAAAGCATGAATATTTAATAGCAAATAGCTTACAAGTAATATTGTGAGCATATTGAAAGGTGCAGAATGTCTTTACTGGTGTTACTTGCACACATTAATTTATCCATTTTGCTATACTGTAGGTTTCTAGCACCCAAATGCCCTGTGTAGAATTTGTACCCAAACACTACATTTCTGGTGGTTAGAATATTCAAGGTTAGTTTATACTTACTTTCTACAAGCATTCAGTGATTAATCATATTCCTTTTAATTTTTATTTTCTGGACTTCAGATGCACTTTTGTTATCCCCATAAGGAAAGTTATGCACTCCTATTATTGTTCTGATATTCCTTCTCTGTACAGGTCCAACCAAAGCTAACCTTATTTTTGACTAGAAGTGATTTGAATTACATTTAATGTTCCGAATGAGCCCTTATGAGTGGTCTGTAACAAGATGAAGAACATGTTTCATCTGAGAAGTCTTTAGTTTCAAGGAGAGCAGTCTTGATATGGACCAAGCATGAAAATGCATATTGAACTGCAGCATTCTAAGCATTTCCAGAAATATTTACTCTTAATGAAAGAAGCAGCACATTTGTGTCCAGAGAAGTGCAGAGATTATGTGGACATATTTAATTCATGAGGTCTTTCTCAAGGAGGGTTCAGAGCTCATTCTTATCATTAAGCCTGATTTATGTGAACAGGCTCCAGAAAGTTTTGTTTTGCTCTGCTTTGGAAGAAAAACCAGACCCTGGAAATTGTGTTTATAGACAAATAAATAAATAAATGGGTTGGGTCGACCATTATAGGAATAAGTATTTTTCCAAAGTGCCTCTAATCTATAGACTATGTAGGCTAGCCCTTTGAGCACAAAAGGCTGCTTTAGAAGTCACTTCATTTACTGTTTTCCAGAGTTTCAAACAATCATCCATCCTTGTGACACCTTTTATTTTGTATATATATTCCTCTCACAGCCTTAAGTCCTCATTGTTTTGATTTAAACACTGCTAGCCAAGGACAATGGATAAAAAGTGGACTATCACATTCAATGACATTTGCTATCACATATGGTGCCAAAAAGGTATTACATTTAACCATACGTATTAGCACTAAAAGGAAGAGAAAGCATTATCACTTTTCTGTAGTATCCAGAAGTGGGAATGATTCTCATTATAAGCAGAAGTTGTAATGCTGTTGTGAGACTGTATCGTAGTTTCCAGTATTCATTTGAGCATCTTCAGGGTGATTACATCTTCTGTGGCACAGTGCCATCCTGTGGACCTGAAGGTTATCTAAGGCAACCACACTGATAAAACAGGAGTGACAACTTAACATGTTGAGCAATTTTTCACATAAGACATTAAACCAGACCTCATTCAGTAATTGCTGATGCATTAGTTAAATAAAAGCCCTTGGCTGAAATTTGTGTCCATACTTCTTCATGTAACCACACACTTCCTCCTGTGGCACTGCTGACATTAAATTCTTGAGCTGCCTGGAGGGCAATAATTATTCTTCATACTAGCTTTCATAAAGTCCCCAAAATTTATTTTACTTCCACATTTTATCAAGGCAACCTCCTGCTAATGCTTGTGTTAAAAAAGCAAATCTGGTCCAACTTCTGTCAGAAGTCCATTTTTGATGGAGAAGTACATTTCTGGTGGTATTTGATCAAAATTACTTTGAGGGCTTACATGCTAATGGTCAGGACAGGTCACAGACATGGAAGGTCCTGGATCAAGCCCTTGCTATGGTTCATGCAGAGTTTTTCCTCACAACTCAATCTAAATCTGTCCGTGAGAAACTCATATCCTAAGGCAAACTCAGGACGTCTGTCTTTCCCATCTTCCTTAAACTGTGATCCTTATTCATATGCCTGTGAAATGACTTGGTTCCAAAAAATTTCATCATGTTAGAAGTATTTCATCTACCTCTGACAAAATTATCTTGTCTTTTCAAGTGGGCATATTTCCTGGCAAGCAGCTGTCTTGAGCATATTTTTTTCCCAGGAGGTGTAATCTGCCACCTTGCTTTTACTTTTTTGGTGGATCTGGAACAAGAGATTCAGCAGGTCTTAGAAAGCTTTTAAAATAGATCTAGGAAAGGCAGAAGAAACATCTAATGCCTTGAGAGTTCATTCAAGGGACTAGCTGGTATCAAGCGTGTGAGCTGAACGCTCTGTGACCCCAGCTGGATAAAGATGGTTCATCTGATTTATGCATGTGAAAATATAATGCTACTTGATGCAAACGTGTTTCACTGAGTGTTGAATGAATGCTCTCTGGTGACTATTTATGAAGGCAGAGTGTTAAAAGTGTTAATGTAATCAATAAAAAGGAAAAGATCTGGGAGTAGCACTCAATCTAAGTGGTCGAAGCTTTACAGAACATTGCCATTGAAATAAATATTTACCAGCTCTACACTGCAGGTGCTATTCTTTTGACAGGATGAGTTTCATGCCTCATGGCACAAAAGTTATGAGATTTTGTTCAGTAATCAAAGAATAATTATATTTTTCATAACAAAAAGACATTGCTTCTTTTTCCCTGACATGCCAATGATTAACCAAGGTGGTTGCCCCTCCTACCCCCCGCCCCCCCCCCTTTTCATTTTTTGGGCAAAAAGAGAATAAGAGGGAAAAAAAGGGTCCAGAAAGAGAAGAAGATGTGAAACAAAACTAGAAAATATATATTAACTACACTACGGCAAATTTGAAATCGGTGTACGACCGTCACTGGATGCCACTACATGGCACTATTACATAGTTTGAATTTGAGATTGAATTAAGGCTGCCTGAGCTTAAAAATGCTCTAGAGCTCCTGCTTAACATCATAAGGCATACATTGAGGCTCAGATTGTAAAAGATATTTTGATATCTGGATTCCAATTTCAGTAGGAAAATGGACTCCTTATTTTCACTACCACATCGCTCATGACATGATTTTGTTTTGTGCATATTTGTTGTTATTAACTTGTTTTATACATTTAGTTTTAAGCTAAGCTCATTTTATGTAGTGCTTCTTGTTATGAGAGTGAGATGATGCAGAAGTTCATATAAATAACAAATAAATAATTAAATTGAAGCAGGTTTCAGATGAGAAGCTGGAGTTCTTGACAGCTGAGGAGGGCAGCTGAGTATTTTGGCATGTGAGAAAGCTTTGGGGAAAGCACATACTGGCAAGGTGTTTCTGCTACAGTGCAGCAATGAAATACCTTAATAATGTTGCCTGTTGAAATGCCTACTGGCTTTTGGAGTCCTCCAGGTGAGTAGTGCTGCATATGCATTTGAAATGACTGTTTCCAACTCAGCAGCCTCTGGAAGACAATACCATGTGCACCAAAGTGCATTTTTCTTTAAGTCATAAAATTTTCTTAGCTATGAAGGGCGAAATTGCAAGGATGTACTTATTCAATAAGAGCAAGTTACCTGTGTTGAATGAATAGTTGGGATACTGCTGCTGGAAGGCTACTGTAAACCATGCGGTAGGGAGGAGATAGGGAAGCAGAAATGTGCACTGCTAAGAAATAAATGGTTTGACATCAAGTAGTTCAGAACTGGAACGTACTCTTAGAGAGCGAAGGAGTCAAAAATGGAGATGTGAATGTCCTTGAATTCCCACTGTGTGACTAGCCATCTTCCTGGAGATGGTATGAGAATGACTCAAAATACAGCAGAGAACAATCTCCTAAAATACAGAACTAATTATAGTTTTTCTAAAAAAATAAAAAAAACCTGCAACCATTAGGAAATTAGTCTGTTGTTCATCTAAACTCAGCATATTTCAGACATTTAAAGGTAAAAAATGCTTAAGATGCCTTGTATTCTATTACTGTTTGGTGTATTGGAAGACCAGGGAAGATATCTGAATGCAGGTATAGCATTTTGATAACAACATGGTATTTTTTTATAAAATTGAAAAGGTATTACTAGAATGGCAACTGAAAAACTAATTTCTTAAATAAGTAACTTCTGAAAATATTTCTGTCAGTTGGATCCCAGAGTTGCTCCCATTGGCAATCAGAACGGAGTTCTAAAATCCCTTTCACTGATGCAGCAGTTCTACTGCTTTTCAGAAGCACTTTCACCTCTTTCCAATCAGTGTAATTAGATCGAGTTAAACCTCAGGTACACTGTGCTGTTAACTTTTCCTGTAGCCAAGCATTTGTAAGATAATAAAGACATTGAAATATACCTGGTCCTAGCTGAGGTCCCACTTATACGCTGTAATGTTATGAAGCTTTTAGATAGTCAATTAATTTAGTACAAGTCATGTACTTAATAATTTTTCATTGATTTTATGTTTTATGGCTTATCTTCAACAAACTTCAAGTAAGATTCACAACTTCTAGAAATTCTTGGTGGGATTTCATGCATGGATGATGTTCAACAAGAAATGTTTTTTGTGTATTTTTTCCTCATTCGTCAAGAGAAACCCCTCAAAATTATTTCAAGATTTGTTTGCTGAAGATACTGCCTTGGTTCCCGGGAGAATTTTCAGTGGAATATCCCAGTAGTGAAAATTGCTTCTTTGTCTTTCTTGGTACTTCAAACTAAACAAAATTGTCAGTTTATTTGTTCCTTCTCTTTAACTTCTTAAATACTTACAGGAATCCAAACTCCCGTTAAGTGTACTGGACAGTAGATTCAATACATCTAGTAAGGTTTTCCTGGGATTTGTAAATTATAGTACTGAGACAGTTAGCTCACCATACTGGAGTGGGGAGTGGTATCCACGCAAAGTCTCACCTTCAAGTAATTTAGAGACAATCTTATTACTGGTAACTCCATTAACATTATTTTAGCTGCTTTGTGTATGGGCTGTTTTTTGTATATTTTGGGGTTTTTTTTTGTAAGAAATATATTGCACTGCAATGAAGAAACTTATTATTGTATTCTTACCTTTCAAAGAATTACTTGCAATTTTTCCTGTTTATTTGTTTGGCCATTCTGAACACGAGGTTTAATTACAAATATAGAAAAATGCCCCATGTTATTTTATTTGTGTAAAATATAGCAAAACACCTCAGTTAAATGAGTGGTCTCTTGTGGAAGAAGTTGTATATTAGGGTTATTTTCCAGTGACTTAAAAGTTATTTTTGTAGAGTTTATTTATTCCATACAATCAATAGTTGCAGGAGAAAATGCTCCTACTTCATGCCTTTTCTTTTTTTGGCTAAGCCTAAGAATGCCAGCTGTCATACGGAGGTAAACACTGCGAAGTATTTTTTAGAAGAATGCAGTGCAAATTTCTGTGTACGATTTCTGTATTGATTTGGGGGGGG
>Ga0065711_1007657_pt1 | contig 14429 bp, 17 predicted proteins | sample Hoacrofraction12_FD_59098 | JGI IMG/M metagenome (GOLD analysis project Ga0065711, IMG submission 59098) | Hoatzin crop microbial communities from Cojedes, Venezuela - Epithelial fraction 12 v2 (version 2) | ecosystem: Host-associated > Birds > Digestive system > Esophagus > Crop | place...
ATCACAGAATGGTAGGGGTTGGAAGGGACCTCTGTGGGTCATCTAGTCCAACCCCCCTGCCAAAGCAGGGTCACCTACAGCAGGCTGCACCTACAGCAGGGTCCTGAGGAGGGAGGGAAGCTGCCTACAGTGCTAGGGAAACCTGCTGCGGTGGCAGGGGGAGGTGGGAAAGTGTGACTTTCCATCCCCTCGTTCTCACTGTGACTGCTCCTGGGTGCAGCTGTGGGGCGCAGGACCGTGGTGATGCTCGGCTCTAACTGCCCTCCTGTCTCTCCACAGAAGTGTCTACGGTTGAATCCAGATGTGCCAGTGTGGGTTTCCAAGCAGCGCATCCTCTGCATTTTGAACCACAGCCTGAAGGATGTTCTGAACTACGGGCTCTTCCAGCCGGCCTTCAATGGCAGGGCTGGGAAGTTTCTGGATGAGGAGCGCCTGCTGAGGGAGTACCCCCTGAATCCAGACACTCCTGTCCCCTACTTGGAGGTAGCCATCTTTTTTTCTTTTTTAAACGTGTTTTCATCTATTTATATGTATGTAGATATATGCACATACATATATATATATATGCGCATAAGTATGCAGGACTTCTATTATCCCTTCCACTGCAGTCTCTGTAGACACCACAGATATTAATGCCCCCAGTCCCCCTCCCCTTTTTTTTCCCATTCCCCTTCCAGAAGTGAAAGTGTAGAAATTTGTGTGGGTGTATGTTTACTCATGGAGAATTCATTGAGGGAAAGCTGAGTCAAATGCCTTTGAGTTTTGGTTGCTCGTGACTCTGCTGGAGAGCTCCGTAACATCTGTCATAGCCCTATGAAACAGCTTCCCTGTTTTCTGACCCTGTTGATCAAAATTTCTTTTTTTCTGGTGGCACATAACTGTCATGGGAAATTGCAGTAACGGAGGGAAAGCCAGTCTCGTAGGTACAGATGGGAAATCATAGGGAGCTCTTTGAATATGAGGCTGAAGGACTTGAGTTTGAAATTTTATTTAGTTTACAGTTACTATGGAGACTGGATCACAACTGTGTGCTTTGACAGCACGTGACTGTCCCTGTAAGGACCTCCTTTGTGTGATGAGCGTGGAGGATAATCTATACTATTTGCTGTTCCAGAAAATTAACTACAGCAGAAATGAACTGAATTAACTCTGTATTTACATTCGCTATAGGTTCTGCCTTGGGCTGAGATTCAGGTGATCACGTGTAGGTGTTTATTCTCAGGTGGCCTGCAGCATTTCTTGGGCTCCACTGACTGTCGCTGGGGCCATCCCCACTGCCTGTAATGGGACTCAAGTTACCTGCACACGGACTTCTAACTTTAGGGGACTTGTGCTATATTTTACCCACAAAGTCTATTTAGAAAGCATCGCATCCTTAAGCTGCACGAGCTCTTATAAATGCGAGCGTGAATGCTGTTGTTATAACTAATCCTGACTAATTTGGAAAGAAAGTGCAGCACAATTTCTTAGCAAACTAACATTTAATGTAGACAAATACATTTGGAACAACATTAAGAATGCTTGCAAATAAACCTATGAGGTAGTAAATTCCTTAATGTTCCTTATACAAGCTTTAATGCTTTGTTTGTGTGTAATTTAGCATAATGTCCACGCTTAATGTCTTAGCACACACATCTAAATGCAGACTTGACATGGAAATTTGTTTTGTGTCATTTCAATTCTTCATAACTTGATAGGAATGGCAGCTGAGCACTGGAGAATCCTTTTGCAAAAACAAAAACCTGGAATCCATTTACGAGGCATAAATCCTGTGCTGACACCATTGAGGTTTCTTGAACCCAAAAGATAAATTAGCCCTCAGGGCTGCATATGAAGGTGATCAGATAAAGGAGGGGTTCGTGCATATTGACAGAAAAATTACATTAAAAAGGAGGCATGTGCAGTAGCAACGTGGAGCGGTGGGATGCTGGCTCTGTTCTATGCCAGGGAGAGCTGCAGGGGCTCCAGATCCCTTTGTGGAGATACAACAGCAGCTGCAGCGCAGTGTTTTGGTGTCAGGCATCATGCGGTGGGGTCTGCCTGCCCGTCTGCTGAGATCCAGTTACCCTCCCGTGCGCTCGAGGCTGCCGACTGTATCCTGCATTGCCTTACTTGTTGCTGTCTACTGTCAGAAGCAAATTGTGTCCTTAATGAGGCAGTTATTGTGTTTGCATGCCAAACACACCATTGTGTTCTCACCATTATTAATCATCACACGTTCGGTTCACGGGCCTTGTAAATTTGAATGGGATTTGGAAATCCTCGTGCCCGTATGTCCTCCCGGTGCCTGCCCGCTCCGCAGGCGAGCTGTTGGAGCCAAACCGCTGGGATGTGGCTAGCTTAGGGTCGGCTGCCGGCTTCAGCTGCTTCTGCAGAAGTTTTGCTGCTCGGCTTTGAGCAGCTGACTCCGTGTCGTACAACTCGGCTCCTCTCAGGCGAGGTTTTTGCCGTGCGCCTGGGTGGCGGTGCACGTCGCTCTCGCGTCGAGGCCGACGTAGCCCGGCTTCCCTCTCTCAGAGCTGCCCCGCGGGTCACTGCCGGGCCCCTGCCTGCGCAGCGTGGGGCAGCCGGGAGCCCCGCGGGACCTTCCCCGGGGCGAGTCCCCCCGAGCCGGCGCGCTGGGGACGGCAGCTGAAAGCGAGCGGTGCGCAGAGCAGCCTGCGCAGCTCAGCCAGCGCGCGGCCCAGCGCTGGGAGGCAGCAGCTGGCAGCGGGGCTCGTCCGCAGGCCCTGTGACGCGGTGCTGCGCACGAAGAGGAGCCGCTGAAGGACGCTTGCGTGACTGCGCAGGGATGCACAGAGGATGCCCGACACTGGCAGCGTCTGGAAAGTACCAACGTCTGTAAATCAGTGGGCAAGACAGTTTTTACCTTGGAATGAATAAAAAAAAAAAATTGTGTAAGAAATTATCTGCCCAGTAGTACCAGTTTGTGATAGACGGAGAACGTGCTAATATTTTGCCAGTATCGAAAAGTAAGTGGGATGAGCTTAGTAACTGCAGCCCAAAGATAATTTGGTGTCAGTTGCAGCTGAAATAATGAAATGTTGATGGAGGATTAGGTTCATGGCAATTCAGAATCTCAGAATACAATTGATGCATTGAAAAAAGATCTAGTCAAACAAACCCAATTTAATTCTTTAAGGAAATTGTAATTCTGCTTCATAAAGATAACTGTACAAAGGTAGCAGCCACCTGGGGGTACTTGAATTTGTTGTGCATGATACTCAAGTTCAGGATTAGCACTGTAAAACGTCAGTAGGTCAAGTGCCACTGGCTAACTAATCAATGATAAAAGCAGTTGTCACTGCAATCATCACTGCATGGATGTACTTCTAGCGGGGTTTCTTAGGGACCAATGTCAAGCTTGATGTGGTCGCCCCGAGCAATCTGGGTGTAAATGTAAAATCACTGCTGATTAAGTCTGATTACACAAAGTTTGGCAGAGAATATAACAATGTTGGCTGCGTTGTCTAGGTCATTTGGTGAGTGTCCCGTCAAAGTATGCTCTAAGTCAGCCAAATGACAAACATACAAGGGTTGCTCACAGAGGGTTGCTCACAGAGGAAGGACTCTCATTGTGGATAACAAATTTTCTGAAGAAAATTTTTAAGCCTTTTGGTCAAGAAATCTAACAGCAGTTTCCAGTGTGATGCTGTGGCACAGCATGACCCTGTAATCCTTCAGTGTGCACCCTGACAAGTAGTGAGTTGGTTTTAGGCGTGGCTGGGGTGGAAGTGGTTGGGATTGGAGCAGTGTGTGGGTGACAGTCGGTGTACTTGAAAGGACATTGGAAAGAGGCATGGTACAGAAAAGTCCAGCAGAAGTGATCTGAGAACAGAAGAGAATATCCCTCAGTGAGAGATTTGGAGCTCAGCCTGCTTACAGGGAAGTCGGCTCTGGACCACCTGCATAAGAACTGTCCTGGAGAAAACCATTCTGTTGTTAGAGGGATCTCTAATTAATTGGGAAGAAGCAGAACAAAGCCCACACCGTCTGGAAGCAGACGCCAGACAGATTCATATGAAAAACTGGTCAGAATTTCTTTAGTGAGGAAAGCAATTAACTATTAGAGCAAATTACGGAGGAGAACAGTGTATTCTGTCTCTGTTGTTGTTTTCAGATCTAGGCTGAATGTCTTCATGCAAGATGATGTTTACTGGAGCTGCTGGAGAGCGGTTTGATGCTGAGTGGGTTTTGTTCATCTCATATCTGACATTCTTCCCTCTTGCAGTTCCGGTACAAAAGGCGTGTGTACACCCAGACTTTGCTGGATGACAAGCAGTTCGCCAAGCTCCACACCAAGGTAAGACTGGGGTCTAGCTGGCGAGCTGGAAGGCCTGGTAGCGTGCTCAGCATGGTGGTGGCCTGCCGCAGAGAGGGTAACAGGTCTTGGGACGTTTCAGTCTTCCCTGCTTGCCAGACTGCAGAGCACTCCTGAGGCGTGGGTGGTGCCTGCCGAAGCCTGGGGTGGTTTAGGCAGGGGTGCAAGCTGAAGGACCCCGTCGGCCCGTGGTAGGGTCCCCACACAGGGGTGGACTTGCACTGGTTACGTGTGCTTGCAGGCAGGTGTGGGGTCGGACTGGGCTCTGCAGGAGAGCGTGGGGTCAGCTTTCTGTGGGGTGGTGAGGCAGAGGAACACATGACGGGCAGGCTGAAGAGAAGCTTTATTCTCTGGCATGGAGGAGTCACTAAATGCCTGGAGAGCACAACGGTGGGCATTGAGGAGCACGGCTTCCCTCCCCCGGCGAGAGGCTGCCGCACGCCTCCGCCTTGCACGCGGGCTCGTTGCCTTGTCTCTGGCTTTAACCCATGCCTTTGGGTCAGGATTTCACTGGTAGGATCCACACGTGAAGTGGAAAGCACTCTTGGACTGCTGCAGCCCCCACGTGTCGTGGGCAGGGATCAAGGCACGAATCAAGATTAATGGTGCAGGCACCGAGTGTCTGGGGAACAGGCAGTGTGGCAGGAACAGTGCTTTTGCACGCATGGGTGTTTCCTGGGAGAAGAGGCACCCCACCAAAACCAGCGGGCTGTGCAGCCAGGGATGCCCCAGCTGGCACAGCCGGAAGGCCAGGGGTGCTAACGGTGACCAGGCTTTGGGCACGTGTTGCCTGGATGCCCTCTTGGGTTGCTCTTTCCCCAGACAGCTGCGGTGGTCGCGTGGTGTCACCTCTTGCCTAAGAAATTAGGAACGATAATTGTGGAGAGGTCTGGGACCATCGGAAGATTTCTGCTGCCACTAATAATTGTGCCTTGAGATGGCATGTGGCCCCGTGGGGGCTTTGATGGTTCCTGGGAGGCCGAGGCCAGCGGTGCATGGGAACTGCGAGACAGGAGGAAGGAGGTGGGCTCCAGCAGCGTGGTGGCTGCACGCACTGGGCAGCATCTGAACTGCTGGGTGGCACAAGGACACCCTCAGCCCCCATCCAACACATTTTCTGGGAGAGTCTGTGGGAAGGGGCTGGGGCAGGGAGTGGTGGTGTGGAGAGGCTCACGGGGATTGCCCGTGTGTGGAGGGCACTGTGCTAGGGAAAGCCGTGTGGAGAGGCTTTGGGGGTTCTTCTTTAGAAAGGATGTGGGACTGGCCAGAACCCCAGGGCTCCCTGCTAGCTCCCTTGTGGTCCATCACAAGCTGCCTCGGAAAACCCTGTGCAGAGCGAGTGCTTCTCGCCGAGGGCTGGGCAGCCTCTTGGCCCTTTCCCTTTTGCCCGCTGACAAGACGCGTGCCGTTGCCTGCCTGGACCCTTCTCAGCTGCTCGGCCGTTCTCGCCTGACAGCAGCGGCTCAGGGACGGGCGCAGGAGGTGCCCAGGACTGGGTGACCACGGAGGTGCACCCGGGTGCTGTGCCTCCTCCTGGGCCTCCCGGCAGCTTGCGGTGCTGCTGGGCACAGGGCGCCTGTGCGTGGGTCCTGCTGCGGGTCTGCAGGGTGGTCCTTCCCTTCTGGTCACATCTGCTCTGCAAGAGAGGCGCAGGCGAGGGTTGTAAATGTTCAGTTAATGGGTACAACAGCAAGAGCTGAGCTGGGTGGAGCCACAGACGTAAAGCAGAAGGGAAGAAGACCTTCTCCCAAAGGGCTTGACCTACCCCAAAGGTGAAAATCTTCTTCACGGGAAGAAGCAAGTCCTCTGTCTTCTGTTCGCAGAGCTGCAGAAACAAGACACAAAGTACTGCTAGGGTTCGGGTTTGACTCACGAAGATTGAAGTCACGAGGCTTCTGTCTGGTGGCATAAGAATATCCAGGCAGCAAATCTGGAAAGCTCTCGGCATCTTCCTGGCGCCAGGAAGCGTGAATCACAGCCCTCCTGAGCCTTGCCAGTGGACCGAGGACTTCCCCTACGAGCGTGTAGTAGCATAAATGCACTTTATTAAATATTCACTTAATCTCCATGCTTTCATTTCTACTTAAAAAACAAATCTCCTTCATGTCGTTTCCTTATTTTTAAACCATCCCTTGCTGATAAAATACAGCATCTGAGGAAGATCCTGCATCTCCGCTCCCTTTTGCCTGTGTCAGGAGGGTGCTGAGGAGCGTTTCCTTTGGCTGGCCTTTTCCCAGAGCCCGTGGGCACCGTGGGCTGCGGTGCCTGTGGGGTGGAAGAGGAGCCCTCGTCCTGCCCCGGGGCTGCTCCCGCAGCGCGACGGAGGCGGTGGAGCGGGAGCTGTACTCGTGCTCGTGCCAGCCACCCGTTGGAGCGATGCTGGCGCTGAGAGCCGCCATCGTCGTGACTTTCCTGCCCGGCCCAGACCAGCGCTGTATCGCTGGGAGAGGGCGAGCGCGGCGCATGCGTGTGCAGCCGCCCCGCAGCTGGCCTGAGGGTGAGAGGGGGACGGGCGCAGAGCAGAGGGACGCGGGCTCTTCTCTGGGACGGTGGCGGGCAGAGCAGAGGGAAAACAGACGCCGAGCGAAGAGCGCGGTGCTGCCTGCTTCTGCCCCATCTGCTGTGCCGCTTCTGCTGTGTCTGCGCCAGGGCGAGGGGCCACGGGGGGACACCAGCCCACGGAGCGATGCTGCAGGGGCGGGCAGCAGGGCAGGACCAACGGGAGGTCGAGCGTGCGCTGAGGAGATGACGGTGGGCCGGCTCAGGGAACGGCAGGCTTGTACGGGCCTCCGCGTTGCGTCGGCTGCTGCGGGGTTCTGCTTCTGCCGGGGCCTGCAGGGACCGATGTTTCCTTCCGGGGAAGCAGATGCACGGCGGTGATGCCGCTGAGGTTGGTGCAGACCGCATGCGTTGCTCGAGGTGTGAGGTTTCCGTGTGATTTTGGCGGTGCCTGGTTGCTTGGGCAGTGAAACGCTGTTTGTTCTGAGATGTGGTAGTTTAAAGGACTCTGAAGCATTAGCTGAGTTCTGACGGGATGGTGGGACCGCTCCTGGGGCTGTGGCACGTGCGAAATGTTGAGGCCTGTGGCCAGTGGGCTGATCTGAATGAGAGCAAAGTATGAAAATGTTCAGAGATCAGAGCCTGACTTTTAGTGGCAGGATACACAACTTGAATCTCTTAATGACCTTGAAACATGATTCTTAACTGCCATTAAAAGAGAAAAATCAGAAAAATAAATACAACTCATTTTCTGAGTGCCAGCAGGGTTGTTCTAAGAGGTGGGGAAGCTGATTTCTCGTACTGCTAGCAGCAACAAAGTGACTTCGTAAAATCAGTCAGTCAGCCTCGGTCCCTTGGGCCGCTTGGGATCTGCAGGCAGTGACATTTCTTACAGGTGTTTTTCCTACTGAATTGCAGTAGACCATTTAGACATGGGAGGGCAAAAAAATGCATGTTAGAAAAGGGCAGTCGCATTGTGCTTACAAATGAAACTCTGTGCAGAAAAATCTTGGCATTTACCAAAACGTCCACAAAGGACGCTGTGCTGCCAGAAGACCTGGGTTATTACCACCTTGAAGGGCAAAGAAGCAACACACTTAAAACACACTTAATTGGTAGGAGCGCGCGTGCCGTTGCTGCTGTAGGTGACTGACGTTAGTGAAGAGCCAGAAGCGCGATCCTCTCGTGCTGCAAACCGCACGCTCGCAGGAGCGGCAGCCCTGGCGTGGGGCTGGGCGGGAGCAGCCTGGGGCCGCAGGCAGACCGAGGGTGACAAAGCAAGGAGAAAGAGTCAGCTTGGTGGACAGCACCCGCGGCACGTCCACAGAGTGACTGTCCCACCTTTCCTGTTGGCGTTGGTGTGCCAGAGCAGGGGTTGTCACGGGGAGGGGATGGTGGCTCGGAGGGACGGGGGGACATCTTCACCTGAGGCGTACCTGGGCGAGGGGAGCGAATGCCACAGCCATGGCGATGCTGGGGGGAGGAGACGGCACAGGAGAGCTGTGAAGGACCTCGGGAAGAGATGGGTCACTAGGGCTGGATGCAGGAGCGGCCGCGTGTGCTGGTGCAGCGTGCTGGCGGAGGTGGCGTGTGAGGGTGTCGGGACGGAGGGCTGGCGTGCGCCCCGGTCAGAGGGGGATTTGTGGCTGAAGGTGACCAAGGCTTGGGCAAAGATTCCAGACCTGAGGAAGGAGGACAGGGTGATGTCTTGCTGTTCGCTAGTTTGCACTGGCCGCCAGTGCCGTCTGCGTCCCAGGGCCCTCTTTACAGCAAGAAATGCATCGGACCTCATCAGCCGGCGTTCGAAGCTGGACGCAAGCGGGGCCCGTCCTGCCTCTCTGCTGCAGGAGAACTCTCACTTGTGTCTGACTTCTTCTACCCAACTAATGGACGAAGGGCAGGACAGCAGGATCTAATGGCTGAGAGCGTGCGAAGGCTGCCCTGGGTGACTGCAGCCCACCTGGCCCACCGTACTCCTCTGGTAGCAGCAGACCTGGATTTCAGTGTGTCTTAGGAGGGAATTGGAAGGATAAAAGTGAGAAAACTGGTGGGCTGAGCTAAAGACAGTTCAACGGGCAAAGCAAAAGCTGCACGTGCAAGCAAAGCAAAACCAGGAATTCATCCACTGCTTCCCATCACGGGCAGGTGTTCAGCCGTGTCCGGGACAGCAGGGCTCCATCACACATGATGGTGACTTGGGATGACAAACGCCACTCCAGCGTCCCCCTTTCTTCCTCCTTCCCCAGCTTCTACTGCTGAGCACGGCGTCCTACGGTCTGGGACTTCCCTTGGGTCAGCTGCCCTGGCCATGCCCCTTCCCAGCTCCTTGTGCCCCCCAGCCTGCTCGCTGGCGGGGCAGGGTGAGGAGCGGAACAGCGGTACCTATCACATCCCTGCCTTATCATCACGGTTTTCAGCACAGATCCAAAATGTAGCCCCATACCAGCTCCTGTGAAGAAAGGTAGCTCCCTCCCGGCCAAAGCCGGTGGGTCCCGGCAGCGTGCCGTGCGGAGGGGTGTCCCGCTGGGGACGTGCTGCCGGCGGGACGGCGGGGCTGCCCCCGCGCCGCTGCGAGGGCTCGCATGGCCGCGGCAGGGCCTCCGTCCTGCGCGTGTTGGAGATGCTCCAGGCCGGTGCGGGGACGCACCGAGCCAGCCTCCAAGGCTGCGGTTAAACACTGTTGTGATCTGCCGTGAAATGGGTTGTTTGGCGTCTCTGCGGGGACCGATGAGGTGTCTGCTTGCTGCTGCCTGATGGCCTGCGTGAGAGCTGGCCAAACGGCCGCGCAGCGGAGGAGGGTGGTCTTCTCCAGCCTCTTCCAGCGCCTGTGACCCCACGGCAGCTGCCACGCTCTGGAAAGCCGATGGTTTGTCTGAATTCCAGCTGCTGTTTGGAGAAAACTGGACCCCAAGAAAAGATTAGTCTTTGCTTGACACTGAAATTGGTGGAAACATCAGCAAGCGCTTGGCGTGAAGGGGATGTGTTGTCTTTCTGCTCCTGCAGAGCACCCGAGCCGGGTGCCTGCGGTTGGCTTCCCCCAGCACCCAGCCCGTGGTGAATAGCAAGTGACAGAATAATTTCTTTGCGAGAAGAATATCTCATTTATTTTCTTTCATTTCGATTCAAGAGAGAGAAGCTTGTTCCCTCTCACCAGTTTCCTCTCAATGGGCTTTTCTTTTCTGGAGGGTGTTGATTTTTGTTGCGGTTTGGTGCTAGCGGAGGGTAATGGACTGCGGCACGGTGGCTGCCAGCTGGGCAGCTGGAGCTGCACCCCGTCCCCAGGCGCTCGCCCGGCATCAACCTTCTTCTCACTCTGTCAGCAAACAGAAAGCCTCAGGTTTGCTCGGGAGTCGTCTGCTGAGACAGGTGCTTTGGGTCAGGAAACGGGAACGGAGCTGCGGCGTCGGAGCCACGGTTCGGGCGGTAGCACCGGTGCCTCCAGCCCAAAGGGTGAGGGCAGACCCGAGCTTTGGTTCCTGTCTCTGCTGAAGGGCATCCTCCTCCTCCTCCTCCTCCTCCTCCCCTGCGGGAAGCCATGCACCCTTACCCGCAAGAAGGAAGATCCCAAAGACAGGGTTGCTTCCCGCAGGGTTTCCATGTCGCAGGCGGGAGGTGCAGGAGGTGTGAGCTCAGCGCTGTCGCGGTTCCCTTACGGACCCCGATGGTCCCGGTGCGGGGGCGAGAGGGGTCCCGCCTGCCCATGGCCCCCGGGCCCCGACCCCTGCCCGCGCTGTGCCGCTGCGGCTGCTTGCGTGACGGCACCTGGGAAATGAGAGGCTTACAACACCCCTTAGAAAAGCAAGGGGAAGTCTTGCTCTGGTCTTCCATTTCGTTTGCATGTGGTTTTGTTGGGTCTTGGGTTTTTCCCCACCCCAGAGAGAGGTTGCTTTGCTCTGCTTAGTGTAGCCATTCAAAGATATCGATTTGCAAATCACCATAATCTTCACACTAAATACAGTGCTTTTGCTCACAGAAAGATCCATTATGAGTGTTTGTTTAAGCAGTCAGATAGCTTTATATAAATATATTCAGGTTTTAATTTTTGCATATAGGAAATGGGACGCGATGCCTTCACTGGCTTCTGATTGTTTTTTTATTTTGATTTGTATAAACTGCATTTGGATGACAGCTGAAATTTAATTAAAATTAAAGCAAAATAACCTTTTAAATTGTGTCTTTATCACTTAAATGTTGCTTGAATGTACTGGACACAGAAGACGAAAAGTAAAGTTAGCAGTACGTATCTTTTGTATTTAAAGCTGACTAATCTTTTAAACAAAGGGAGATTTGATTTGTATGAGTGGTTCTCATCACAAATTCTCAAAGGTATTTAAGTGCCAGAAAATAAATAAGTATCTAGTGAGATTTCAAAATTGCTTAAGCGGTTTAGGCATCTGCTTAGCTCCCCTTGATTTCAGTGGGAGGCTGACATTTGCTTTCTCTCTCTTCATGTCTAGTCACCTTAATACATTTGAAAACCTGGCCCCAAATCCCTCAAGTTCTTAGAATAATGAGATCTCATTCCTTTCCCACCAGGGTTTTATTCATAGACTGGGGGAGGAAAACAAGCTTCCTTACTTTCTCAGTTCTCAAATCTCCTTTCAGCTTTGAGTGAATCAGTCCAAATAATAAGGAAAATATTCTGTGTTTCTAGCTAAATTGAAATGGAAAATAATCAGATAGGAAAGCTTTTTTTATGCAGCATAAGCTGAAAAACCAACATGGAAGAATGTAAATACCGGCGTTTGCTTCATTGTGAGACGTGGATATAATGTGCCCAGCAAGGGACGAGGCTGTGACACATTTGTAGTGTCTGAGTTGATTTCGGAAGCGAGGTATGTTTTGCTTCTGATGCTGAACGATTCAGAAAAAGCATGCTTGAGTTCTGCACTATTGGCAGAAGGGCCATTTAACCAATGCATTTTTGTAAGTGCTTGTGGGTAGACGTCGTGCTGCGAACTCGGGTTAAACAGGAGCATTTTGAAGGTGGGAGATACCTTTAGTGTAACTGAAATCTTATGTAAGTGAAAACATCAAAGTGAGGACTGAATTGCTGTTGGCTTGGTGCCTGGGGCTGCAGCGACCACCACGGTCATGCCCGGGTGGGGAGCAGCTCCCTCGGAGCCCCGGTGTGAGGAGGGGGCTGGCGGGGATGGCCGTGCCACGGGTGGGGATGGCAGCGCGAGGCCACGCAGCGCTGGTCTGGTTTCGGTTCAGCTCTTTGGTCGGACCTGTGCCGTGCTTCGGTGTTGGTTCGGACGCTGGGTGCCTCAGGTCCGGCTGCACCGGCGCGCTGCGAGGGGGCTGCTCTGAGCAAAGCAGCTGGAACGGTGCCCGCGGGCTGTGGAGGGGGCCCTGCGCACCCCGCCTGTCCGCAGATGCCTGAGCAGAGCTGGGGTTCCTCCGCGGAGGCTCCCCTGACCTTCCACGGCTTCGTTGAGGGACCTGAAGGACAGCCGGGAGGTGCTGGGCGTGAGCGGGGAGCTGGACGGGGAGTTCCAGTTCTCTGCTGGGCTGCAAAGGCGAGATGCGTGAGAGGCCTCCAAGGAACAGAGTCCCTGGATCTTGATGCAGTGATTTCAAGCCTATAGTGACCAGGATGTCTCAATTAGCGGTTTTCTGCTCTTTTACCTAATCCAGTTCCTGTTACTGCCCAAATCTGGCTGTTGATGGAGCGCCGTAGAGCTACCTGGGAAGCAGCAGGCTGCCGGCGCAGAATGCGTGTACGGAAATGGCAGCCTCTGTCTGTGGTCATGGAAATATCGAACTTGAATGAAACAGCGTATTTTTCTCTAGCTTTATTCTGGTTAACAGCTGAAATGAGGTATTACAGCTCTGAGTAAGGCTGCGCTGCGAGCCGGAGCAGAGACACCATCTAGGTTGCCATCTTCTTTTTACTTTTCCCTTTTTTCGGTCTCTTTCCTTGTTATGCCTTAGTTCACGTTAGTTTGTAAGTGGAGCAAAGCTGTCACCTAAATCCTGGGTATGGGATTCTTCTAACGCCGTAACATTATGCCTCTGGTAAATAGTCTTTCTCGTTACCTATATTCTCAGTTTTCTTAGGCATTTTTGTTTTTCCCTGAGGTCTGGGACCAAACCTGGAGGAGCAAAGCTGGGCAAGGGAGGCTCAGCAGTCGCTGTGCTGGCGTCCTGCCCTCTCCCCGTAGCGTGAAGTTCATGAATTGCAGCCGCCTCTTAGCGTGGGCACCGAGCTGCACATCTGGAGCGTGCTGCAGAACAGCTGCAGAGCAGATAGGCCACGGCAAACTGATGGAAAGAGAATATTTTTCTACATAAAAATTAACTGGTGAAGTCTCTGGACTTTATGAACTATTTTTGAAGCGTTGCTGTGGATTTGGTCTGAGACCTTGGATAGATGAACCCTCTTTGCTCTTCATCTGGAAACGCAGGGTAATAATTGATTTCCCCCAGAGGGAAATTCAGTGCGTTGACCCGTTCATGCCTGTGTGGTCACAGGACCATGATGACAAATAAGTGACTACAGCAGGAGAATGCAGATCCCAGAGTCAAGGATGCCTCTCTCTGCATTCTCCTTTTGCTCATGCACTTGCTTTTCAGTTTCCTTTCTAAATATAAAAAGTACCATTAAAAGTTGACAGAGTGCAGCAACTTCCTGCTGTCAAAAAATGTTTTAAATTCGCGAGCACCTAGAATAGTAGAAACATAAACGAGCACACTGCTGCTGGGCACTGACTGTCTGGGTAGGGTGCATTTCTGGGGTTGTGAACGAGAGTTGCTGGCAGAACCTCGCGAGCAGAACTTCGCGCTGGTGCCTGGGGAGTGTCTGACAGCGGCACAGCAGTGAACGGCCGTGAGCGGCTGTTGTGTGCGCAGAGGTGCGGAGTTTGCCTGGGCAGGGAGCGCCCACAGGTGCCTCTCTGTCCTGGAGGCCCCAGGAAGCTGCTGGCGAGGGGCCTGTGTGGGCAGAAGCTGCTGGCGTTGGGGGAAGGGCCACGTGGTGGGGAGTCCATGCCTCGACTCATGCCTCCACACGTCCCTCAACCACTGGCGCGGTTCTTGGTGGGACTGGCAGTGCTGTTCTTGGCTGCGGGTTCGGTGGGACCGTGCAAGGAGCCACATCTGTTGGGTTAGGTTAGCATCGTCTCCTGGACGTCTGCTGGGAGGAGGCGTGTAGACAAACAGAGTGGAAGGAACAGGGTTAAATCTGCGCAATCGGGTGATGGTTGGGAAGAGGCATTTTGGGATGGCATCCTGGAGGCGGTTGCTGGAGTTGTCAAGTCCCGTCTGTGCTATTGCTGGCAGGCAGCTGTGATTTCCTTCTGTGTTTCTGTACTTCTGCATAGCTGACGGGATGCTGAGCAGGAGGGGGATTTTGCTTTCAGTTACTTGAGAGGCGAGAGGGGAGTTGGGGGAGAAGTAACACTGAGCAGGCTGGGGGAACGTTTGGGGTTTGAGGAGCTACTGGAGAGAGTCCAGCAGAGGGCTACGAGGATGGTGAGGGGACTGGAGCATCTCTGCTACGAGGAGAGGCTGAGGGAGCTGGGCTTGTTCAGCCTGGAGAAGAGAAGGCTGCGAGGGGACCTTGGAAATGCCTCTAAATATCTGCAGGGTGGGGGTCAGGAGGACG
>Ga0065711_1043923_pt1 | contig 14429 bp, 9 predicted proteins | sample Hoacrofraction12_FD_59098 | JGI IMG/M metagenome (GOLD analysis project Ga0065711, IMG submission 59098) | Hoatzin crop microbial communities from Cojedes, Venezuela - Epithelial fraction 12 v2 (version 2) | ecosystem: Host-associated > Birds > Digestive system > Esophagus > Crop | place...
CCACCAGTTTGTGCCTCTTTCTTTCCATTCTCCTCCGCACGCCGGCGGGGGGAGGGGCAGCCGCGTGGCGCTTTTGTTGCCGGCGGCAGCCGAAACCAAAACAATATTTATCTGCAACTTTCAGAATCATATTTGAAGAAGAAACCTTTCTTCTCATTAGTAACCTAAAAAAAAAACCACCCTAAGCAAAAAACAACATACTTCATTGTTCTAACAGTCCCCAGGAACCAGATTCCGACTGCTACACTGGATGCAGAATGCAGTCTTGCACTTGGGACAGAGCAATCCCATGAAACAGAGCAGGCTCTTGACTGAGTGACCAAAGAGCAGCTTTGGAGAGAAGGACCCAAGGGTCCTACTGGACATTAAGTTGAAGAGAAGTCATCAGTGCACCCTTGCAGTGATGACAGTAACAAATAACAGGCTGCATTAGCAGAAGCATGGCTAGCAGGTCAAGAAAAGTGATTACTTCCCTCTATTCAGCACTCATGAGATCGCATCTGGAGTACTGTGTCCAGTTTTGGGCTCCCCAGTACACGACACAGTAGGGCAGGTCAAGCACAAGGCCGCAAAGACCGTTAGAGGGCTAGAGCACACAACGTACAAAAAAGGGCTGAGGGAGCTGGGTTTATTTGGCCTGGAGAAGAAGGGAACAAAATTGCTGTTTTCAACTACCAAATGGGGCTTATTAAGAGGAGATGGAGCCAGACTCTTCTTGGTGCAGTTAAAGGACAAGGGGCACATTTTGCAGCAGTAGGAACTCCTACCAGGTACAAGGGGAAAAGGAAAAAAAAAAAGCATTCACAGCAAGGGCAGTCAAGCACTGGAAAAGGCTGTCCAGAGTTGCGGAATTTCCACCCTTGGAGATGCTCATGGCCTAGCACAACCTATCTGACCCCGAGGTATGTCCTGCTTTGAGCAGGGGACTGGACTAAGAGACCTCCAGAGATCCTTTCCAACCTAGATCATCTTGCAATTCCACGTAGCACCCGGAACTTTCTGCGTGAAAGTCCTTTTAAGTACTCCAAGCAAATATGAATGCCTTTTATCAGGCTAATACTATACTATCCTCAGTGTAGAGCAAGTATAACTAACACTGGGATTAAAACACACGCACTGTGCAGTCTCACGCCATAATCCACCTGGCTACTCTTTCCTCAGCTGTTAGACTCCAGCCCTCCTCGCTGCCTGCCCCTGCCAAGTCCCAGGATAACCTTTCAGCTGCTCCATGCTCCTCAGGACTTCTCCTGGCCGGGCTCAATGGCCCACGAGCCCTCCCGATCCCACATTCTCACTCACTCTGTTGATTAGCAGGCATCACATCACATCACGCATTTCATCCAACTCCTGTAAAGTAACAGCAATAACAGGACTTCCAGGCAGCACAGCTGCTTAAACTCATTTTTCACTTTCTGTTGCATTTGACAAAATACCGTATGTCAGGATTTCATAAAGTCAGGCATTTGCAAGTTCTCCAGTCAGTTCCTGAGCCTGCCTTCCAATCTAAGAGACTGAAATCTCATAAACCGCGCAAATTTGGTCTTTGTAGTTCCATGCCTAACCACAGGCAGAATTTTGCCAAAAACTAGATGCCTGTGCTAAGGCACTTGTTAAAGAAGAGTGGGGGAAAAAACTCTCATTTCAAAAATCAGCATAACAAAATGCTTTTGTTTGTTTGTTTCCTTAAAAAATGTGTACGAGAGGATCTCTTTCACAGAAACAAAGCCAAAGCTTTTGATAAATGGAAGTTCACATATAATCTTCATGAATCAGTGACGTTTTTTGAAAATAGTTCCTGTATTTTACAGCTTAAAAATCTCTATCACAAACATCTGAAAAAGCAGTTATAGAGTTACTTTAGATAATACCTCAGTGTAAAAAAATACTTTTTTATTAGGTCTACTACTTCCCTGAATTGAAATTCGTCTTGATGTAGAATTACAAGGAAGAAAGTAAATCAGGAGACCTGATTTTCAGAAATACCGATCAAAATAAAGTAAAAACAGGGAGCTGCTTCTAAGTGTAGGATCCTCTTACACTGATTTCCACAGGAACAAGCTATCATACTGAATTTATCATAAATGAATCTGCAACAGTTTTCGATAAACCTCACGAAGTTACAGATCCAAGTGCTGACAGTAATCTACACACCTGTCACACACTTCTCTGGAGAAGTTTGCTGTAAGTGCCTGTGTAATTCCAGAAACAAGTAAGAGCAAATATGAACATTCTGACACTGTTCCATTCCCTGAAAAATATCCTGAGCATTTAAAACTTTTTTGTTGATCTGGCACATACCCGAGAATATTCCCTAAAGTACTTCTTCATGCAATTACAGTTTTCTGCCAGGATAAGTGAGGATTTCTAAGCAATGACAGTGGTGCTACATACAGACCTCAGGACTGCAGGAGCACATTATCACTGCTAACACTTAAAGTATGCTATGTTTTTTTACGCTGATGTGATTTTCACATTGCATCGACTCAGAAACATAAAAATACTGAACGTAAAAAATGCAGTATTAACATGAAAGCAAAACTGCTCTGCTCAACAAATTTTAGAAGTTCAAAATGGTTATATTTTTGGAAAACATCATTCAGTAAGGGAAACCTTTAAGTTCCTCGATGTTTCAAGTTGGGGTTTTCCCTAGTGTCTCCTGATATGCAATGAATCTTCTCAAATTCATCTTCACATTGTCAAGAACACACAGTTGATCTGTACTATACTGTCCTTTGCCTTCTTTTCGCATCTGTAAAACCAAAAAATACATACTTTACTAATGGAGAGGTTTCTCCTATTAGATCACCTGAGGTTTACAGTAATTGCATGTATGTCTTCTCTCAAGGCATGCTACCCATGCCTTTTGAGAACACCAACATGTCTGTGTCTGCACATGCGTAGCTAGCAATTATTTCTGCAAGTCAATTTACTGTAATACATCTCTGCCTAAAACTACACTAGTACTGGCATGCTATTTCACTCATAAATCTGAAACATACATGTCTTTTCTGTAGCTTTTTATATTAAAGACCTCGCACATTGAACTAATCAAACAACTGTGGCACTGTCAGGTACGTATTTTGTGTGTATAGTGCCTAGGTTTAAGACTATGAAAGTCACTCCTTAGGCTTCATCTGACTAAAGAAACAACATATTAGAGGTCATTCTCTATTTAAGAAAAGAATGTACTTAAAATGACAGTTTAGAATTTTGGCCTTGTGATTCCTGAAAATACATACATGATCTATTTTGATTAACAACAGAATAAAAATGTCCATCTGCAACTGCAGCAAGTCAAAAACAAAAGATGTCAATGTAACTTCAGAAGGGACTTCTCTCCCACCAATTTAGCTGTTCTCCTCCAGAGACATCTGCAGGATTTTTTATTACAAGGGTTTCAGAACAACACAGTGACTTCAACATCAGTGATGCTGATGGTGTAATGCAGATGCTGCGCTGCTACCTTGACGGTTACATGAACTGCGCGGTAAGTGTACTCGCTTTCCTCTAAAGTGGAATATCAGAAATTCAATTGTTTTCTTCGGTCATCTTATAAAACCATATATTCCTGCTTAATTATCTCTTCTAGCAGCCCAAATCTCAAAGCTTTAACCCACATTTGCGTGTTGAGACCCTGAGCTGGCTGCATTTGATGCCTACCCTCATTTTGAACACTGGCTGAAATTCTTTCAATGCTGGAAGCAACTTGATCTGTACCGCCGCCTTTTCTGCTTCTTTACCATCTGCAAATACATCAAAAAGTGCATCCAAGGCTTCCCCTGCTACCACAAGAGAAGATTCCTTCATAGCAACCTCAAGAAGAAATTTTCCAATCATCTGAAATAAGAAAGAAAAATTGATTTTTCCAGCAACGCTTCAGAAAATTGAAAGAAGTATCAAAACTGTTTTAGGCTTGCAATACAAAGTTTGCTTTTTCACCTTTAGTGTTTCAGCTGTATCTTGTCCTTTTGCCAGGACGCTGCCAGAAATTCCAAGGATGCTCACTACGTTCACTCTAACACTGGTATTGCTGCTGTGAATAGCAGCTTCACATAAAGCCAGTAGCTGCTCAGGAGTTATACACTGTTTAGCAAGGGGAAAAAATAAAAAAGAGGGCAGATAGAAATATTTACATTTTCATGGAAATTTTCAAATATGACATTTAGATCATTTGCTTTTACAGAACACAGGCAAATTTGTAACAGAGAAACAGAGTCCTGTATTATGAAAACTACATGAATTCTGAAAATGTAATCAGCAAGAAAACAGTTAAAATCTCCCTTTCAACTTCTTAAGATGTTTCTTCCAGATCATAACCACGGCTGTCATGAAGCTGAAGAAAAAAGTTCCGAGTCCAAAGGGATCTTCACAAACTTACCCAGCTCAATCGCTATTTCCAACTCATTACAACTTCTAGTATAGAAGCTCATTTTTCAGTTTAAAGCCAGAAAAGACCAGCACACCATCTAGTATTACATCTTGTATAACAAACTCTTATGCTTCATTCCTATATTTAGCTCACTAATTCACATCCAACCAAGATTCTAGAAGATCAACTAGCTTCAACTAGATATCAGGAAATCCACATTTCTAAGTGCTAACCTACTAAATGTTTGTCATTATATCCATCTCATAAAGGTACTACCTGTAGCTTATTGCTATTTTTGTTTTGAAATACCTTTCCTCTGTTTACATGTTAAGCAGGAGATCCATAAACAAAGTATATAAAGCGAATGCTATTAAATGTATTCTTTCAGTGTTCACAGTTGCTGAAATTCACCACTTCATTTAAAAGGTTTTGTTTCAAAAACTTTCCAGCACAATCTCACACGAATTTGAACCTACCAGAGCATTTGAGTTTGAAAGCTTTTACCTGGGAGATGTTCTTTGATGCCATTGTTTGTAGAAGAGCCCTCAAAGCGCCGGTTATGGCTTCCAGGAATTCTGTGTCTGTAGGGAGTTCTGTCAAAGAAGTGAACCCAGAGCCAAAAGTTAAACAGGGAGATGAAGGGATACAAGAAGCAAAGAAATACAAATTCCTTAATACCTTAATTGTTCCTCCAGGTACTACCACAAACAGGAAGAGCTAGATTTTCAGAGACTGTTTTTTGTAGGTTGTAACCATAGTGATTTGTTTGAATTCAGTATTAATTGCATCTGGATGTCAGACCACAGCTGGCCCTTATTTTCAGGCACATCGCTAGTTAAGACACTTGTGTGACCCAACGTACGGTGCAAACCACTGATGTCAGAACCACCGCGCGAAAACTGGTATCACATGGAGGCCATAATACAGGAACCAAGAAAACGACAGAAGCTGACTGCGTACTTTTACTCCTTTCTTCTGTCTTCTAAGCAGGCTTTTTAGACACCAAGAACACTGGACTCTTTCCAATTCATATAAAGAGCGTGTTTTCCAGTGGTTTAATAACCTTTCAGAAATGTACGATTCAAACACTGCATTATTCTTGTTTAACTAGAAATTTATCAATACCAGCCATCATCTTCAATATATGTTCTGCATTTCTTGAAGCTCTTTATTTTTCTCTAACATGTTCTTTTCTTGACTATTCCGGATGCAGAAACTCTCAATTATTTCATGTGTGTCTCCTCCTTTCCCATGTAGGCAACCAGAACTTTATGCCTCTTTTTCACCCTGTAAACCACAGAAATCCTTCTAACCACAGGCTGGTATATTACCAACTCTATCCGGCAGTTTCCATTACATAGCATTTAATTATTAGAAAAATAGTATGCTAACAAAAATGGATGTGGGCCATTAAACTAATTTATTAGCACCCTCTGTCTTCAGCTGGTCACTTCTCCAGTTTCACATAAGAACTTTCTGACTATTGCGAAGCATAACATGTAGACTCTGAAATCTGAAATCTTGTCTCTGAAAGCATGAGACAAATATTTTCAGTGAACTTCCTTGCATACATTTATTTTCATTTCCTGCATTTTAATTTTTCGAGCACTAGACTTTCAGTAATAATGTTCCCATAGACTGATCACATGCCTTTAATGACATTGAGAAAAAAGTGTGTTCTGCTGGCAGATGCATTTTTAAGCATTAATGCACTGTCATACTACACACTACAGCGAATACAACTACATACACCTCATTTGTGGCTACAAATGAAGACACTTGAAGGAAGGGAAGAAAACTGAGCTTCTCAAGCTTCTAAGAGACAAGAAACGACAAAGCCATGCATATGCTAGACTTCAACAGATCTGTCTTAGTAAAAACATTTTCTGACAATTTTGAGAATTGGCAGACTTTTCCAGCCTCTAAGAATATCTCTTATTTTTTGAAAAGCCATCATCACTGACCTTAAAACAAAAACAGATTATCAGCTTGGAACCTTTTTTTTTTTTTTCATCTCAGTTCAGCTTCTGTAGTGTCAGTAACAGAAAGATCATAGCATAAATGGTCCAACAGTATTACTGGAATGATGCTGGTCTGATGTATAAGATTACATGAGGTAGCTAGAAATGCTAACTGCTGTGTATCTACGCTAAACCATCCAATAACACTAACACTAGCAGCACTAACAAACACTAGCAGATGTATGGGGAAACCGTCACAGTATCTCTATGAAATAGTGTGCCTTGGAGGAACTACATACATTCTAGTGTTTACCAGGATATGTCTGATATTCTAAAATAGTATTCTTAGAAAAATGAAATTTATTGCCTTCTCCATTGAAATCGAACCATCACCATAACAAGAAGTTAAGCAACTTTAATATTTAGTCACAAAAACTTTACACATTTTCTTATTACAAATATATTTTCAATAGATCTATGCAATCATATGCATAAAACATATCCTGGAGACAAGGCAGCTGCTCTCTTTCATACTGTAATAAGCGTGTACATTCTGGAGATTTTTGCAACAACCACCTTTGACATAATTTCACAAGATTCTTAAAAAACCACCAATGTGAAAGACTGTGCTAGATACCCTTTTTTCACACATATATTTAGGCTAGTTAGCACATCTAAAAAGAAAATGTCGCATCTTTTTCATGGCTTGCCTGATTGATGAAAATCTGCTATTATCACCAATACGATCAAGCAAACTGTTCTGGTCTCACAGCAAGGCAGGATTCACCCACTACCTTTGTGACCCTCTGCATGCACACACAGATGTAAAGCATATTCTTGCATTAGGAGCATACTAGCTCAGGATGTAAATTTGGATAAACACATCTTAACAGGATAAGCTCTTTTGTCAGCACATTTCTGACAGCCAGTATCCTTATTTTGCAAGGCCACAGGGATAAAATTAGTAACAAAATAGCATTAAAACTTAACAATGTACACAGCTACCTTATATCGATGTGATCGAAGGGGGTCAGTAGGTCCCCTTTACCATCTTACCCGTTTTAGAAAAGACTAGCTGTGAGAGATGCTGTGCAAGGGACTGAAGTGCTGAAGCTCCTCCAAGACAATCCACATCTGACACTAACAAAAGGCTATGAAGACATGTTAAAGCTCTACACTGCACTGCGTTCAGTCTGAAACAAACAAATAAAAAATGTACTTAGCACATCTCTTTGAAAACAGACGTCAAAATACAAAGAAGAATCTTGAATTAAATAAGGCTGTGATCTGGTGTGCGATTTATATAAACATTTGTATCTCTTTATTCAAAATCACATATCACATCTGTCATTGTCCAGATCTTAAAAGATGGACAACAACCGAATATGCATGAAAAATAGTAAGAGAGACAATGAAATTCCTACTTTTTAATTAATGGTTTCCAAGACGGATTGTGCATACAGATGTCTAGAGCAACACTGTTCGGAAAAGCAGTTTTTTCAAGAATCTGGGGAGGGGAAAAAGAAAGGTTTAGCAATAAAGCTTTTTTTTAGTGTGCTTGGGGGCAAGATTGAAATTTTAGCTTAATGTCAAACAGATACTTTGAACTACCTATTTCAGATCTTTCCAGGTAGCAAGTGTCTTGCCTGCTAAAAATGCCAGAATCTTCCTCAGTCACTCAAATGGTGCAATTATACACCAGGTTTAGCATAATGTATTTCAGGTACCCAACTGTACTGAACAAAAGGTGATTTTCTAGGTCTTTGCTATTCTTTTTTATTTAGATCTTTCTTCTTACAGACTCCACTACAGAATTTTCAGATAGCTGCAAGTCTAAAAGACCTTGCCATGAAACTTCAGACTGCTTGCTATGAAGTACAAAAAGCCTTGAATGTTCTCATCTTACACCTTGATGTCTTGGGCCAGAATTCTACAACGATGCTGAACTAGCATGATACCTGATTCAAGTGACAAACTTAATCTTTACAACCCCAACTAAGCATGAGCAAAACAACTCTGAAACAAGAACATCTGAATTCCTGTCAGTGTCAAACACAGTACTTCAGACACCATGTATAAAACAGGGGGAAAGAGGAATTTACACTTTTTCAGTGCTGACTGTTGCCATTCACATACATTACTTCCACCTCACTTAGCTAATATGGAAATCTGGCAGTCATGCCGTACTCCAAGTGTCCTTTCTTTTTTGCAGGTAATCTTTTCATGTCCAAATCAAGGAATAATAACCTTTGTATTTCAGAAAAGCCAACTTTAAAAAAAACAAAACAAAACCAACCACAAACCCCACCAGATTTCTGAAATGCATGAACCTTCTATTCCCACTTACATGAAGAAATTCTTTAGGTCAAGAGCTCATGTGATGATGCTCCACTTCTAGGCCAAAAAAATGACACTAAATTCATTTTTTAAAAAAATATTTCTTTTCTCTAAATAGATTGGGATAATTTGTTTGCTTAACCTGGGACACAAATCAGGCACAAAGGAAAGACTTTACCACGTGTTGGAAATAAAAGACAATACCTTCTTTGGAATGAGGTTGTTCAGAAACGCTGAGTTAACCTCATCAGAGAGGCACAGGGGTGACATTAGCAGCCCACTCCCCTCACTGTAGGAATTTTCCATAAACAAGTCACTTTCATCACTGCTGGAGAGTTCTTCCCATTCGTCATCAGAGGGATCTGAGAACAGAACACAAACTTGTAAATGTAACAGCACTCATGCAGTAAGTATCCTACTTCTCAATCATACCTGGATCCACCTCTTGGTTTAGGAGGCTTTAAGCTCTTGGGCTCTAATGAAGTCCACACAAACTAAGTGCCATTAAGCCACAGTTCCAAATATTGTACTACTTCTGTTTAAATTATTTTTAAAATATATTTATTTTATATTCACTCAGGCAACAAGTATTCTTATGAGAGAGGTTCTTCATACACAGGTACTTCATTCTCTAATATTAACCATGCTTCACCTAAAGATATCAAAAAAGGTATAGAAAAAACATTTCATAAAGCATTTACTAAGATTTTAACTTGGATTGTACCACTTTTAGAGGTAGACTCAAGCATGCAGATACGCCAGTTTAACTTCACTTGTTTCCTAAGTGCAATCTGTTTAAGGCAGCTGTTTTCTCTGGCAATACTGACGCCACCGACAGATGTCCTCTGACCGGGCACTAGCTGGGCTGGCTGAAGACGTTATCGTCTCCATAGCAAGCCCAGTTGAAATGACAACAGCAAAACAAGCCAAAGCAAGCCAGACCATCTCTGTTAGCCACTTCATGCAACATATTTAAGGAAATTAAACTAGGATTATAGTTATAAACCTGACCTAGGTTTATACTGACATGATTTACTCTACTAGCAGATTAGCAAGGGCAGATACGGTGAGAAGGGTTGAGGTAGTATTACCAACGGACACAGCTACTGTAAAATGAATGATCTGTCCATAGCTTACAGCGGACTTGCCCTGACAAGCACAAGCTAAATCCATCATTTATATTTAAACTGATACATCCACAGGGTTTACACCTATTTCTCTGCAGTTGTTTTAAATCTGGTTACATTTTAACTGGTGTGCACTGGTGTTGACACAAGTCCTAAGTCTACAGGTTGGACTGATCCGCCGCACTGACAGGCAAAAGCTCTGCCCGCATACATAGGTCAGGATATTTAACTACTGTGACAAAAAAAGTCATATTCACTCCCGAGTAATTTTGTCTGACAACACAGATTCACGTGAGATCTATGTACTGTAGCAATTACAGTAACAGCCATGCACTTTTTCTCTTGCAAAAGGTAAATTCATCAATTTAAAATACAGCAAGAAAGGTTAAATGAATACATTTCACCTGCACTGTGCAGCAGCTTAAGAACTTATTTGAAGGTGATGACTACTGTTTATCCAATGCAAAGTAACTCATCAGACTGTAGCAACTTGATGACACGGGCATCTTCTTTTGTTTATAGTAATATCCAATTAATTCTAGAGCCCTAATATGCCAGTGTTAACAGCCTTTGCATGAGAAAATGGTTGTCTTTTATGCATTACCAACCCACAGCAGCAGCAAGCATGAAAACAAAGCAGACATCCCCCTTTCAGTCAGTCTCTTGCTTCTTCTAATAAAATTTCATCTGCATCTTCACACAGCAAAGAAAACAAACATCTCCTCTGAAAACTAAATGGCTATATGAGCTGACCACGCAGTTCGGCAACAACAAAGACAACAGTCATCGTACCTTCACAGCAGGAAACGGGCTCTAGAATGCTAGTCCATAACTAAGATCAGGTTTCTTGTAACGTTCTTGGAAATACAGAAGCATTTCCAATGGCAATCCCATCTTAACTACTTACTACAGCGATGTTGGAGTCTGCTGGACTCCTTCCCATGTCCCCACTAAGGGGAGAGGATTCTGCTTCTTCCAAATGCGGACCAGCGTTCAGTAAAACACGTCTCTTGCCAGCCTAGTTATTTCCCCCAGTTCTGTGGCAAGCTGAGTGTTTCCATGAACTCAGCATGATGGCTGAAGCTATTTTAGTCCTCAAATAACTTGAAAATTAAATGAACAACTGCCTCTGGATTCCTCTTAATTTCTACAGACTGTATTTCTGTCTCCCCATGAATGGGTAAAGTACTGTAGTGAAATACAACACAATCAACCTTACATTACACTGCGTGAATGGCAGAGCATGCAGCTTATCCACAAGAGATTTTCCAATTAAAGGGGAGAGCTTATGAATTACAGCTCATTAGATGAGAAATGCAGTTATGAAAGGAGCTTCATATACTAGGTGCAGAATTTCCTTGCGCTGTAAGAGAAAAAAAAATGTCCATTGGGAATATCTGAGTATGACTGTGGATTTTATTAGAACCTGAAAGATTTACTCAGAAAGTTAATCTCCTACACAATTACTTTTGCATCAGTCTTACAACCTGTGGTAGCAATTAAAGTTTTCAGGTTTCGGAGGGGTTTTTTGGGGGGTTGTTTTGGTTGGTTGTTCTTCATTTTTTTTAAACAGAATTTGAGAATCGCTTATTTGTTTTTCTGAGGATTAGGAGAAAAGCTATCAAAACTGAGTATCAGAATTCATAGAAGATACAGAATATCTATTTCCTGCTCCCCCCATAATAACAGCCTTTCTTTCTCCTCCAATAAAGCTCATAAATGCAGACCTCTGAGCAGCCTAAATCTGCATTGCTGCCAGAGCTGCATGCAAAAGCTCTCTCTCCCCCTTTTGCAACACACGTAGTATCAAAACTAAATCAGAACTACAAGATTATCGGTTTAAAAAAAATTGATGCCCCCCATCCTGCAATAAGATTCACACCTATATCGTATCAGATGACCACGCAGACTGCGCTCTAAGCGAAGAGAGAATTTGCAGTAATACATTTAGGAAATATCTCTTCAGCACAAGTGCTTTTTTGTCTGTTCTTAAATGTTGGCACATGTAGTATCATGCAAAAATATATGTCAGTAACAGAAATTAATTAAATGAGAAAAAGCACCTAAATTACTAATAGAAATTACAATCCAGTCTGCCCCCCCAGATATTGGGGACAATAAGGTTACGTGCATTCACCCTTAAAAGCTAAGATCACCAAATAGCAAACTAAACACGACCTATTCCAGAAACAAAATGTGCCACTACACTTGCAATGAAAGAGATTCCTACAAACCTTCGCTGCAGCACATATTAACAATGATTTCCAGAGCAGTCTGCTGAGCCATCAGTAAAGCTGTCACTTCTTTCAGTTCCCACTTATCAGACTAAAAAATAAAAACATGAACCAAATTCAATTTTGTAAAACATTTCAGTGGAATTTAAACCACCCAAGTTGTCAGTTAAAAATACAATCCATCCATTTCCTCTTCTCATCCTACACCAAAACTTTAAAAAAACCCCTAATACCCAGAGGCATTATCTATCATCTTTCTGTTGGATGTTTCAGAACAAATTTTACCTTTAAGAAATACCACCTGCACTAAAGTCGTAACAGAAGATATTACCTAATGTTAGCTAAAGCCTGAACAGAAACACATATTTCTGTTATTCTTTTCACGTACACAATAGTGAATGCATCTGTTCACCTCTGAGCCATCTCCACTCCTGACTTACAATGATTAAAACATCATTGGTTAGAACCATTAAAAATCTCGCTAAAGTGAGAAGTGTCAGATAAGTCTGTATGTTCCACTAGAGGAAAAAAATGGAAATGCGCTTTCCTGATGTGCTGTGCAACTTGACCACATTGGTACAAGCTGTGCTGAAACTCTCCATGCTCATCTTTGAAGTTTTAGCTAAAATAGTCAAGCTACTTGGGAGTTAGGATTAGTAATACTCGTTGGTAGTTTACTCTGGCTAATGCTGAGTCAAGACCAGTCAGATGCTCAGCCAAATGCACTAAACTGTCCGAAAGCCAAGCAGCCACACTTACCGGAAGTAGATCTGAAATGTCATTTTCTATCCCGACTTTCCCTTTCGGTATTTCTTCCATGTCATCATCTTCACTTGAAACACAGTTGTCTATAACATCACTCATGTTTTCCTCTGTTGTTGCCTCTGCAGCAAGTTTTAACCTGTTTTTCTCAGCTTCATTCATACGAATAATTGTTTCACCAGCATCTATTGCTAACGATTCTGAAAAAATCTTCAAGATTGCATTAACCATGCTTCCCAGGCTGCCTGGTGAAATGGTATCCTTGATATTCCAGATAGTGCCTAAACATGAGATAGTTGAAATCTAAAAATCATTACAATACTCAACTCCCAGCTCTGTAATAGCCATGTATTTTGTAGGCACACAGCCCCCCCTACTTAAAATACTCAGTGCTGATATTTCAGTACAAATGTTCAGGTCTTTTCTCTATAGAATTATGTTTTTTTCTGTTTAACATGTCATATAGACATCTGTAATAACTACATTATGCCCCAGTTATGCTGAGGTAAATTTCAGCATGTACGTATATACAGAATATTTATGTGGAGCGACCTTGGTGACACTTTTTACCTGCAATAAATAAATCCACATGAGATAACCATTTCTAAGGATTCTCAAAATTAATACAGTCCGGTATCAAAAATCACCATGGCTAAGCGTCTGAGGTAGAAAGAACAGTGTAAGATAGTTCATCTGAGGGAAAAATCTAAGCCTATTAAAAGGTCTTGCTTTTGGTTAAATTTGGTTTTGGTAACGAAAAAGATTACTGTACTACTTATCATTGACTCATTTCACTGTTGAAACCAGATGACCAGTTAAAATGAGTTATCACACTGAGCAAGTACTGAATTCAGAATCCAGCATTTAAGGCAGTTCTAAAACTAGTTGCAAGAATCTGGTCACTCCAAAACACAATCCCAAAAAGGCAGAAACAACCTCATAAACCATCTATACAGGCTCTGATGATCAGATGTCCAAGCCTTCTGTCCTTCCCACCCTCCTCTGCCTCCTATACCCTCCACCACAAAACAATGGACGCCCTCAAGCACCGTACCTGCTATCAGTGTTCTCAGAAGGATATGCTTCATCGTGCTCTCTGGACACAACATCACGTTTTCCAGTACTTGTTGTGCAGAAGCATTAAATGAAGAAAGAAGATCTGGATTATCTTCTGTCACTGCCTGCAAGCAGTTTGCTGCAGCAAACAACAACAACAACAAAGATAATTAACAAACCCAATAGCAGCTTTCACTCTCCTAATGAGAAAGCATTATCTTCCTGAAAGCTGGAGCAATGAAACACAGACACAGGAAAAAAACCTTTCACGCAGCATCATGTAGTCATGGTATGACACTGTGTTTTAGATTGAAAGATATTCTATGGCAAACCTGTAGATAAAACAGGTGAGGACAACACCATATCAGACGTGGAACGAGCTGTATTAATGTTAATGGGCACAAACTGAAGCACAGGAAGTTCCGTCTGAACATGAGGAAGAACTTCTTTCCTCTGAGGGTCGTGGAGCCCTGGCACAGGCTGCCCAGGGAGGTTGTGGAGTCTCCTTCTCTGGAGATATTCAAGACCTGCCTGGACAAGGTCCTGTGCAGCCTGCTGTAGGCGACCCTGCTTCGGCAGGGGG
>Ga0065711_1013888_pt1 | contig 14428 bp, 10 predicted proteins | sample Hoacrofraction12_FD_59098 | JGI IMG/M metagenome (GOLD analysis project Ga0065711, IMG submission 59098) | Hoatzin crop microbial communities from Cojedes, Venezuela - Epithelial fraction 12 v2 (version 2) | ecosystem: Host-associated > Birds > Digestive system > Esophagus > Crop | place...
CCTGTCCTCCTGACACCCACCCTTCAGATATTTATAAGCATTTATAAGGTCCCCTCTCAGTCTTCTCTTCTTCATAAGGTTAACGGCCACCGAGTTTAGTCTCCCCACCTCCTTGCCCCAACAAAGAGTGCCATTGTATAGTAAAGGGCCCTTCCTGGTGGCCAAGAGGTCATCCAGCCTCCCAAGTGAAGCGTGCTCTCCGTGTAGAGAAGCGATGCTGTCAGGGAACCGTGGTGACCGAGAGCAGCCCTCGGCCGTGGGGCTCTGCCCAAGCAGAAGCGGCACCCAGGCCGGCACTCTCTCCGTCTCTTTGTCTGCGGTCTTTCATTACATGCTCCTCGTTTCCCTCGTCAAAGGGCCCTTGTTTTTGCTGGGGAGCGGCGCGGCGGGCGTGCGCTGAATGGAGCCCTTGTCAGGTGTTATTCCAAACGCTTCAAGTGGGCTCCAGGCTACCAGCATCGTAGGCCGACAGGCCACCGGCAAACTCACCTTTCCGTCTGTCCTGCCCTTCTTTTGTACCTGGTCATTTCTGGTCTTGCAGAAGCTGAGGGGGATGGGGTGCCTGGGGACCGTGGCGAGGGATGTCCGTGGGGCCACCAGCCCCAGGCACCTTCACCTCGCCCGCTCCGCTTCGCAGTTCTGCGGCACAAAAACCCAGTAATGCGTTCTCAGCTTTGTAATTTGCTAGTTAGAGGCCTGTTGCCTAATATTTTATTTATCGAATTGCAATGATCTTAGTGGACGAAGTTCAGACCTTCTGCACGTAGTTTAAAATTTAGCTTGAAATGGGTTTGCTGTGATTCCTGCAGAGACGTGTTTAGTGCAGAGGTGCTATAGGAAGGGTCGGCCACGTATGAGAACACGTATAGTAACTTTCTGTCTGTCTGTCCTTGGGCTGTCCCTGGGGCTGAGGGGCAGGTTTTTGACTGGGCTCCTTTGTAAAGGGAATGGGAACAAAGTCTCTCCCAGCTCTTCATCTTTTGAACCAGATGATCATTAAGGTCCCTTCCAACCCTTACCATTCTGGTGCCATTGCCCCTGGCCGTTCATCCAGATGGTGAACCTGTCCTCCTTGCTACTGGCCAGGAGAATTATACCTTGTCTCCCAGGTAGGACATGCCAGAGCTTTACCATGCTCTCATCTGCATCTGAGACATCCGTTTAGAGAGAGCAGCAGAAAAGATGGAACCCAGATGGATAGGGTGTCCTCCAAGACGCTCAGCATCTGAAGCTGCCTTCTGAGCAACATCACACCTTCCCTTGGCTTCAGCAAACACGTGATGGCCAGGCTCTTCTTCTCTTGGTAGTAAAGGAAAGGCTGACGTGTTTAGAGAAAATAAAAGCTGCAACCAGATGGTGGTTTCCCCTGGAGAAACTGTGGCTGTGAGAGGTGAGGATGGGAGCAACTCCTTAATAATTGTTTTCTGCAGTAGCAGAAATTTTAATGGGGTTCTGAAAATTCAGGCTCTCTCCAAACTTTGTTTCTTTGTTTGAAGTATAAAAGCACAAATGTTTGGATTATTTTCTAATGATGTTGACTGCTGGGAATGTTACTGCAGTCTCCAGTTTCCAATATCGAAACTGTTCCCTGGGTGGGCCAGATCTGGAAAGGTGTTTAAGGATTTGATGTTCTTCTTGGAATAAAATCCATTCACCTAGTAGGTAAGCATGCTTTCTTCTGTCTGGTGTGCTTGATCCCTCAGTTTATGGACTGGGATTTCACCTGAGACCTGTGATGAGAAATACCTGAATGGTGAGAATGCACAAACACGGATATTTTGATGAAACAAAGTGCTTTCCTGTTGACATTTGAGCAGGTCTTCCCTGCTCCTATTTTAATCGGGCTCCTGTTCTGAGCCACAATAGCAGTAGAGCACACATTCAAAGGTCAATAACTACCCAGGGAATCTGAATAGTGGTTCTTCTAGCTGCCTTTTTTTCCCTGTAGCAGAAAAGCAATGGGGTAATATTGCCGTTGGCACTTACTAAGCCTATTTTTGGTTTTCTTATGAAAGAAAGTTACTGTACTGTGCCCTTAAATATGCCCAGCATAATGACTTCTGTACTGTGTTTTCTGGAGCTGGGTATACTTCTAACCCGTGCAGTATGAGACCTCGTTGTTCGTCTTCCCTGGGGGGGATGGGATGGGATACCAAAGCAGCGGAAGTCTGAGTAAAATATAGCAGCTTTTTAGCTTAACCTTGAATTCCACTCTCAGATAGATGATTAACAAAGGGCTATGCGGATGTGTGAAATATTGCTCTTTTAGAAAGGCAAACCAATTCACTTAAACTCTAGGAAACGACTCCAGACTTGGTTCTTTACAAAATCTGTACAGTGTGACATTGAAAAATGTTTCTGTCTGGAGAGCGTGGTTTGGGTACCTTCACGAAACTTGAGTTTTAAAGCGGTTTTTGCTAGCTGGTGGTGCTTCAGAAGGTACACATGCTAGCTCATGCTTGCCTTCGGAGGAGAGCGAGGATGCCGAAGGGGCTGTTGCTGGGCCTGGTATGGGGAATCCCACCGAAAGAGCGGAGAGGGGCTCTTGGAAGGTGACAAGTCCCAGTGGCTTTCCCAATAACATGGCCTACAATGCAGTGGCCAGCAGGACTAGGCTGGCCATGGGGGAGGCTGAATGCTCCTGCTGGTGCCTGCAGAAGGGGAAGAAGGGTGGATTTTGGGAGGGGAAGACGACCTGCGGCCGGACTGTGGCTGCTCAGTGGGTTGGTCCCTGTGTTGGTAGCAGGGCAGGTCATTGCCGTGTCTGTCCTCACCAGTCACCACAGCTCCAGTAGCTCCTGCTTCCCTGCTGCCTTGGAGTTGGGTGTGAGTGGCGTATGCTCTCACAGGCGTTCAGAGGCTCTCCGGAAGGAGCGAGACTGCAAGGACCGTGTTTAACGCTGGAGCTGTAAAGCTTGCAATGTGTTACTGTCTTTGGAAGAAGTTGGGTGCTACCACTGTGTCTGAGATTTGGCCGCAGAGTCTTAGGTATTACTGTGGGGCTGTAAAATGAGCATTTTTTTTTTTTTTAATGGGAACGTTTTTTTGTCCTTTTAAAAAAGCCTGTACCAGGTCTGGTGAAACTTTTAGCTTAAGAGGAAAGACAAATTAATGTTCACCCTTTCAGACTGTAGTTGTATCTTCCACTCTGGTACTAACATCTGTGGATATCTTTAATATGCAAAGAATATGGGAGAAATAGATAGGTTTCTGGATGCATCAGCCTTTCTCCAAGTCATTGTGAGGAGAACTTAATAGCCTAATAAATATGTCGTGTCTGCTTACCTTGTCTTACTGGTATCCTTGGGTCCGTGAGCTTACAGAGCCCTGCAGCTTTGCTAATAGCAATGCATACAGATCATTACCAGTGTCCCTTCCCAAAGAGATCAACNCAACAGAAATGGGTTAATTTATTATGCTCAAATCCTACAGAGAGGTAAGTGAAGTTCCGTAATCTCCATGTGATGCTGCAGTGAACTTCTGTATGTTTGGGTTTGGTGGTTATTGGGTTGGGGTTTTTTTCTCCCCTTTTATTTCAGGGGGTTGTTTTACTGCCAGGATTGTTGATGTGTGTGCCAGTAGTGCCCAGCCTGCCCTCGAGCCTTCCAGCCGCTCCTCGGCCCGTGTGGGAGCAGACTCTGCCCTTGCCTCCCGCTCCGGCAGACCGGCATTAAATGTTTGCTCTCCCCCTTGCGCGTGTTGCAGGGTTGGTGCCCAGACACGTTCCCTTTTCACTGACAGATGAAATAACAATAGCTGGCATTAAGAGCCAGCCGAGTGTTTGCTTTGGGTTTCCCTGAAGGGCCTCCTTTGTCTCCACCGTCTCCGCTCAGGGTGACCCGTACGCCTTGCTTAATCCGCGGGTGCTGTCAAGATGCTCGAGCTCCTGGAGCCAGAAGGAGGTCAGCACCCATGCAGAAGACTTCCACCCTCTCGGCTTGCCCGCTGGCGGGAGCCTCCTGCTGAAGCCTAGCAATGGGACCTGTCGAGCGGGACGGNCCAGGCTGACGTGGGCAATCTTGAGAGCCCAAAGAGAGGGCGAAACGTCCGCAGCGCCGGGAAGGAGAGGAGGTCCTGGTGGACTGCCACGTACTTGGGGTTGGTATGGCCGTCGCGGTCAGCGGAGGAGCGGGCTGGGGGCAGTGGGATGAGCCCGTGTGGAGGTTTTCAGGCGCCGCATTGTGTGGGACCCTGCTCCAGCTGCGAGAAGTCTGCAGCTCGCCGGGGCTGTCGGGATGTCCTCATTAGCCGCGACTTCACCAGGTGGTTTAACCAGTTGAAAAACAGGCTTTTAAGGGCTATTTTAAAGTAAAGACAGTACCTAATGCACCAGACACTATTAGCGTGAGAGGTTATTAAAAAATAAATAAAAGGGCGTGAATTTTCTCCCTGGTTTAATTTGAGAAAAGAGAATTTAAAGGGGCACGCTCACTCACTGTTTCTGAAGTGGGGCTGACAAAAGCTTTGAGGACACTGAGCTTTCCTGCCGTCATTGATAATTTGTCACAATTATACTCTGGTTAAAAAGACATACTTTCTTGGTGTTACTGACTGAAAAATCCTATGCAGTTAGAGAGGAGAACATCAGTTTTGTGAGAAGCTGTGGAGAAGAACAGTCATGAAGGGGTAGACAGTGGGTAAACAAGGAGCAGGAAAAGAATAACTTCCAGTCTCTGCAGTCTTAGATGCTCTAGAAACAAGTGTACTTTTCAAACAGGCACCTTCAGACGAGACATCAGCCTTGTAGAGAAGCCTTGTTTATGAATACGAACATCTGGAAGGAGTGGGAGCCTGCAAGAGAAGGGAGGTCAGCCAGGTTTTGGTGATATGAACAGACAATCTTGGATGTTGTGCGTCATGTCGTAGGGAAGCAAGGCTGATATGTGTCAGGTCTGCTCTGTTTTTGTCCAAAGCGGAGACTTTAATAGTACTTAATGCATTTTCTTAGGAGGCCTAGCTACATGGTATCATCTCCATCTTTCAGCAGATTGGGAGGTGCCTGCAAGGCAGGGATGGAAGAACATGGAACTCATAGGGCTGTGCAGCTTTGCAGCATTTCTCAAAGAAATTTTACGTGCTAAAGCATTCCATGGTACAAGCTTAGGGTGATTTTCAGCTGGAGTTCCTGCAAATAGCTGGGTGTGTAAGGGTGTATATAAAGTTTTAAGTGCTATACGAACAGAGGTTTCCCATTAGAGTGGTCTTGATTCAACAAGATGCGGGTGCTCACATGTGCACATAGCCAGTTAAATCTGACGTTGGTGGGCCCACTCACATTTTTAAATCTAGGCATGTTGTATGTTCTTGCATTTGCCTGACTTGTGAAGAGATTCGCCAGAGGAATCTCTTCCTGGGTAATCCCAGAGTGCGTCATCTGTGTCTAAGCCGGGAGCCCCTTGAGAATTAAGCTTGCAAAATCAGGACTAGTATTCTCTGCATTTTTATTTTTTGCTGTGTACATAAGTCTGAAAAATAAACAGTAGAAGGGTTTATCCGGGGCCTGTAGGTGCCTTCAGGAGAAGTATGAAGAGGAAGTCTTCATCAATACTTTGTCAATAAAGATGAAATCACAAAAAATAGGCAACTTGACCTGCAATCGTTCTGGTTTCTTTCCTTGGGCAGGAATTAGTGGCTATCATCTTGTCCTTTTTTGTATATGGCAGTAGCTTGTAGCCTTTAGTTCATAGATTTCTTGAATGAATTCAAGTTCTTTGTGTTTGTTTCCAAGGTATTTTCTGACTGTTAGTTTGTCTTTGTTAGAGGGGTAGAGCGAGAGCTCCGCGGTGAAGCTGGTGCCGAATAGCTGGTGGAGGGTCTGCAGGGACTTGCTTCTTGGCTACCTTTCAAGCGCAGCATGGCTGTAAAACGTTTTAGTGTCAGAATCACTACGTCTGTCATTGTGCTGCTTTTCTCTGTCAATAACTGGTCTCATTCAGTGACATATTTGATCTTTAAGAGGGAAAGCAGATTTATCCATGTGCCAGCGCATGAGTCTTTTTAATTTTTCAGCTCAGGTAATTGTTGGGATTCAGGTTTCAGTGGTTACTTAAATTAATCCCAGTGCTGGCTTTCCAATCTCCTGAATGTTTGTGTTGAGAGAGGGGCCAAAACAGATCCTGTCTGTTGGGAGCTGCTAGACACCAATCACCTTGTGAGATGGAAGAAAAGCGAGCTTCAGACTTCAGGGTTGATTTTTGTGATGAGTGATAGGGGTAAAAAGGAAATAATTTTGACAGAACTTTTTTCCCCACTAGCTAGGAAAACGTTGAACAACTGGGACATGCTGTTTCAGCTTTTTTCTTGTTTCCGTGCTGCTGAACGCTTTTGCTCTGTGGCTCGTGCACCCATTTCCAATTCATGAGGATTTTCTATTGCTTTGAATCATTTACGTTGCCTCCTGTCCCAGTGAGTAATAAACCTGTAGTGTAATTGTCCTCAGCTTTCTTTAGTTTTCAGATTGCCGACTTTCCAGTGGAAATACAGCAAATATAAGCTGTATTTTATCTTTTTCTAGACCTTTTGGAAGGGAGTTCACAGATCACTTGAGGTTCTGCAGTCCCCAAGTTGAAAACCACTGACCTCATCAAGCCCAGCATGTAACACCTGAGCGTGCAGGTACCTGTGCAGCTGAAGCTTGATCTCCCCTACCAGCCTGCTGCAGACTTCTGCAGGCCTTTCCTTCTCATAGCTCACAATTTGTCATCTATGGCAGCTGCCCTGAACCGTGGTGCTTGCTCTGCACCCTCTTCTCTTCTCCTCTTTGCTTGGAGGAAGCCTGCGGTGGTAACTTTTGGAGCAGCCCAACCTAACCGTGTACAGGGACGGCTGGCACTTTGAGGGCTGTCTGCTGGAAAGCCTGGTCCAAACGCTGCTCCTTGCCTTGTATTTGACAGCACGAGTGCTTCGGGGCAGAGAACTCGGTGGCTTTGTCAGACCGGTGCTGTGCTGCACGCTGCAGCGCTGGCCCGGGGCTGGAGACCGTAGGTGCTCCCGCGGTGCAAAGCCCTGGATAATTACACTCACATACGAGGTTAGTTGTGAATGAGACGTAATCCGTAAATGGGCAACCAGGAGAAGAATTCTCACTCAAAACCTGCCTGGATTTGCTTTGCCTGTTTTCTCACCGCTCGGGCTGTAGTAATTACTTGTTGTGGCACTCCTCAGCCTCCTTCATGAATGAGCTGCGTGCGTAAGTCTCTGGAAAGCTTTAGTAGAGCCAATGATAAGTTTGCCATCACAGGTACTTGGATAGCTGTTTGGCTTGAATCTGGAGCCATAAACATGTAATACTTCATAAATGGCGATCCTTACCTGACTTGCTCTGGTTGCTCATGAAGAAAATGAGCGCAGGGCCCACTGGGTCAGTAGACACAAGTGTAGGCGTGTCACGCTGTCCCGGTCTGTGGTCTTGCATTCTTGGTGTCTGCCATGAAAACACCAGCAGTGATTGCACAGGGTGTTACAGAGGGGAACTGGAGCCCTGTAATGGTTCATATGGTGTTTCTTTCACTAAATTGCAAAATAATGATTCTTGTGTGATGTTACCTGTATATGACTTCTCACAGGCTTGTTCTTTCCTAATGATGGTGCAAAAAGATGAGATTTGCACCTCAAGGCAACTCTGTGTCGTCTATCGAAGCACGTTGGTCGGTGCTGCCTGGTTTGCTTCTCCCTGTGGCAGTGCCCAGAAGTACATCTGGGGAAGTGACCTGCTCTCACCCTGGAAAGGCGAGGGTGGAAGGGGAAGCGGTGTCCCGTGAGGTTTTCTTTTCCCTTCCTGGAACCACAGGTCTCCGTGCTTTTGAAAGATGACCAAGCTTTGTTTCGTTAGGCTCCTTGTTTTTTTGCTACGTGTGTTGGAGATGAATGTAAATGTATCTGAGCTTGTTTTGAGCTGGCCAGCTCAGGTTGGCTTCACATTCTTCAGCTGTAATTATGGTTTTCAGCGGTGGCGAACTTGCCTTGCTGCTCAGGCAGCCTGTGATGAGCTGCTGCAATAAGTGGCTTCAGCCTGAGCTAGTTTTAATCTAGGAACTTTAGATATCTAGACTACGCTGCAGCGTGGGGATACCGTAACCCTCCTTTACAAACTGAGCCGTTGCAGTGAATTCCTTGAGGCTTTTCGCTTCCTGCCTTTGGAATCTCTTTTTCTGTGAACTTAGCAAGTGCGGCTTTTACCTTTATCCGTGACTGACCTTTTGTCAATGCTATCTCTCTGCTTAAAAGCTTGCGCCAGCGTGCCAGCTCTCATCTTCCTCTCCACGAGGAAAGGCTTTGCGCCGGGATCACAACAGTGTCGATGAAGTGTCGATGACAGCCTGTCCCTTCCCTGCCTACCTGCCGCCCCACTGCTTGCGGCGTTGTCATTTTTCTGTTGGCTCTGCCCTAACTGCTTCTACAATCTCCGCCTTCCTCAGAGACATCTTNTCTCTCCTGATGGCTCCAGAAATGCCTTTGACTCCTGTTGNTGCTAGNTGGGGCTGAGCCTCCAAAAGTTGGCTGTTGGAATGGATATGGTGCTATTTTGCTTTGAAATCACACCATGCATTTTGCAAACTGTGTGGTTTTGACCCTGAAAAATGTGAGATGGTTAAGGCAAGGCATGGTGCCAAACATCTGCAGGAACAACGGGGCTGAGAAATCATCTGCTGGGACCTGATAGGGCAGATATGGAAAGTGCTGGAGTCATTCTTTATGAGTGTTGTCCCTGACTTGCCTTTTTTAACCCTGCTTCCTCTTTGTTGGGTGGTGAAACACTGGAACGGGTTGCTCAGAGAGGTAGTGGAGGCCCCATCCCTGGAAACATTCAAGGCCAGGTTGGACGGGGCTCTGAGCAACCCGGTCTAGTTGAAGATGTCCCTGCTCACTGCAGGGGGGGTGGGCTAGATGACCTCTAAAGGTCTCTGCATCGCAGTCTTCACACTTTGTGGGATCATAAAGTAATTCAGGTGGGAAGGGACCTCCAGAAGTCCCTGATCCAAGCTCCTGCTCACAGGAGGGCCAGCCGCAGGATGGGGCCAGGTTGCTCACATCATCTAACNNGTAATGCCCCATTGAACACAGCAGCAAGCCAACAGCTGCTCTGGTGGATCTCGTGGATGGTTTCCATGTTTCCTGCGTGTTTTGCCGTGGACAGGTCCTTCTGTAACTCTGGCTCCTGCACAGCAGGTTCCCCTGGTCCTCCTGGCTTGGGTTTCTCTGCGTGGTGGGGGACTGGGAAGCACACAGCGCTGGCTGACTGGCTCTTCCACCAGCGCCCTTTGGACACTGTCTTTCTTGACACAAATGGGATACCTTCTTGAACGCACAGCTATGAACAAGACTAGGCAGCTGATGCCTTCGGTTGCAACGTGCTCGTTCTTTAAAAAGCAAACCCAAAAAGCACAAAAAACCCCACAAAATGTTGGCCTGCCTCAGCCGTGTTTGTCTGTTTTGACAGATGCTTGAGGTGATCGACAGAGCCATAGTTGCCAGCAGTTTTCTTTATAGGAGGATCTCTTCTTGCCATGCTGCTTATTCTTGAGAACGACTGATTTTTTGCCAGTCACTTCTTCCATATTGGTTTTGTTGGTTTTTTCTTTTTTTTGCCAGAAACCCAGCAATAGCTGCTTTAAGTAATTGTGGTAGACCTTCTGAAATGGCCAGTAAGCCTGACCTTTCCTTAATTTTAGAAATTAGGTTGTAATGACTTGGTGAATGGAAGTTACAGAAAACAAATTAACCGAGTGCTCTTTCTTTTTCTAGTAACCTCATTTTTCCACTTCTTTTGTGACTTTTCTGTCTGCAGTTGACCTGCTGCTTGAGCAACCACAGTCTTTTTACACACCTCATTAAATCATGTTTTCAGCCTGGCTTTAGACTCAGAAACTACTCTTGTTAGTGAGCATTTCCTTCTTATCTCCTTCCTTTCATTCTTATCTCGGCCTTTTGGCAGAAAGCACTTAACAGAGGCTGTGGGCCTTGAGGTTGGTCTCCGTGAATGAGGGGAGGAGGAGACATTGACCAAGCTTTAGGCTCAGTGTTCCTGCAGACTGATTGATAACCTCAGGGCTTTGAAAATATGCGCTTCGCTGACTCTCAGATAATTCATCTTTTGAATAAATGGTTAAAAAATTAAAAAAAAACCCTAGTTATGTATTTTTGCATGGACTGTGATGTCACCAAACCCACAGAAAATTTAGAAAGTGTGCAAGCTTTCTGGCCAGTCTACTCCAATTCCCGAGACAACAGATCTGTTCGTCTGCTCCTGGTGCAGGGTAAGACTGGTTGTGTTCAGTGTGGCTGGTCAGCAGGTCTGGGGGGCTACACCACAGCAGATTGGGAAAGGGACTAGGTCAAGGAAGAAGCCATCTAGATGGATGACCTAGATGTGCTGTTAGATCTAGATGTGCTTTTAGAAGCTGTTACCAGAAGCCTGGTGGGGTTGCTGGAGGAGGCAAGCTTCGTAACTACAGAGCTTCCCATCCCATCTTACCTAAAAGATCCAACTTTTATTGCATCGGTGGGAATTTTCCAGTGACAGTCGCAGTTAGATTGTGTTTCTAGTGAAATGAGAAAGAGACGCCTCAAGCGAAGGGGAACACGGGAGAGAAAGAATGTATGAAAACGTAGACTCTGCAATTCGTCGTATTCTTTCTTCTGATATTCATTTCCTCTCTTCTTGCCCAAGAAAATATGTTTTGCCATTGAATCGGATCAGCTTCTGAGGGTCCAGCCAGGAAATACCTTCTGAGTCTCCTTCAGAAGCAATTTGCATCTCTTCTGATGGTTGTGAAGATTACATGAATAATGAGGGTTGGGTAACACTGTTCTGTAAGTGCTGGAGCCAGGCTCACCCTGGACTCAGTAAAGAGGGGAGGTTGCACTATTTAATGTTATTCTAGGCTGACTATGAAAGCTGCTGGTAAAGTTGAATATTCATGTTATTTAGTTGCTACCAATTTTTCTATTATCTTCTGGATAAACTGTAGCTTTCTTTGTAGTGCTGTAGGTGGCTGGTTTCCAGTGAATTGTGGACGATATGGTGGGATAAAATCAAGCATTTCTCTGCTTCTGTTTTCCCGTTATTCTGATTTAATTTTAAACAGTTCAGAAGTGTGTGTAAGCAAAGTATCACTGCCAGGTGAGCAAGATTATATACTGTTCCTGATGATATAACTCATATAAAATATGCTGCCCAAAGCATCACTAGAAATATGCTATAGTGGCATTTGCAAGCCCAGGCAATTGCATGCAAGACTTTCTAAATGTAGAAACCAGAGCTGCTTGTCTGACTAATGCATTGGTAGGGGCTTGCCTGACTTCGTGGAAAAACTGTAAGATGGAACTCAAGAAAATAGGGAGATGATAACAGGAGTGTTGAAAGGGAATTACTGGACCAGAGGGAAATTACTGATGGAATCTGACCTTAGCCCTGCCTTGGAATTTCTGTTCATGGCCAAAATGTCAAAACCAAAAGGGAGATGTGGGTGCTGTCACTATAAGGGAGGATCACGATATCACAGGACACTTTCGTGGCCTCAAGCATCACCGTAGCAGAAAGGGGATGATATCCTCCTGCCCAGCAAAAAGATGGGGAGGAAGCTGATGCTGTCATTAGGCAGGACACATTCCAGAAGGAGAGGTCTGAACATCCAAGGGCAGTATTACACAGGGACAGACAGACATGAACAGGCAGTGAACAAACCTAGGCTGAGAATTAGAAGAATAGTCCCTTCCCGTCCCACGCTTTATGTGCTCGAGCTTTTGGGCTGACTTCAAGGAAGTCTTCTCATAAATTAGATGAGGACCCTGCTTCAGCAGGGGGGTTGGACTAGATGACCCACAGAGGTCCCTTCCAACCCCAAACATTCTGTGATTCTGTGATTCTGTGATTCTGTGACTTCATTAGACAGGAGTCTATTCTTTGGCTTCATTAGATAGGAGTCAATTCTTTGATCAAGTCACTAAACCTCTGTTTTTTTCTTTCTGACTAGCTAGCAGTGTCTGGGCAAGCTATCTCACACTGTCAGCTCTTGACTCCTTGAAAGTAAAAGCATCGTCCTGTTTCTTTGGAAGTTTCTGATTATTACTGTACATCATAAACAGTGAGGAGAAAAATATAGATGATGTGTTAAAAGGATTATTGTTGGAGCAGTTTGTATTTCCTTCTCTCAGACCATGTGCCACTCGTTTAAATGAAATGTGCTTGCCTTCCCCGTCCCACATTTGTGTTGGGTGTCAGCCTGGGTTTGAGGCGGTGGCTTGGGCATCCCACCCTGGCACCCATGACCAGGGGTTCGTCCTGATGACCGGACAATCCTGAGAATGCAGATGCACAGCCAACACAATTAGAATGTCTTTGTTCCTATTTAGAATATGTTATTAAGTGTGTTTAAATGCAAGGGTGTGAATTACCTTCCTAACTACAGTTGGTTTTTTTCTTTTTTTGAAGGTCACTGCTTTTCCATTGGAGGAGTTTTTGCGTATTTATTCTGGCTGAGAAGACAACTGGACCAAAGGGTTTTGCTCAGCCTGCTTTAGGCAGCAGCCCAAGCACTGAGGCACTTCAGCCTAAAAGAACAGAAAAATATTTGAGAAAAATACTCAAGTTGATAACAGAAAGGTAAATAGAAAATTGCAGAAACTAAGGCAGGAACTTAGGCTTCCTCTTTGATTTTTTTTTTTTTTTTTTGAAACTTACAGTGTTTGACCAGTTTGTTTCAAACTTAATGTATGATTTTTTTCCTTCTGTAAACTTATGGTTTAAGAAATAGAAAATAAAACTGGAGAAGATAGGATACCGACGTGTAACCAATGTGGTGTACATGTATGTTGAATACTGTGTAAAGTTTGCTTCCCCAAGTTGGAAAAACCCACCAAAAAAAAAAAGGGCAAAAAAAAACAAACCAGAGAACTAGAAAAGGTGCGAGGAAAGGTAACAAGAGTGCTCCAAAGCGTGGAGCAGCTATATTGTGGAAGCTGATGCAATTACGAGTCCTATGGAGAAAATGAGTAGAGCAATGATGTTTTCCTGTCTTTTCTGACGTAAGGATTTGGGATCATGAAACTGAATTATTAGGAGTGATTCAAAGATGTGGTAACAGCCTAACAGTACAAGGTATATGGTTAAGCAGGTATCCTTCCTTACGGCGCTGGGCACACGGGGGGTCTCTCCTCCAAACTTGCGCGCCAAACACCCTTTCATTTCAGGTTAAATACAATCACAGTATACATATTCATTATATTTCTGAGAAATGCTTAGCATATTAATGTTTCCCCCCCCCCCTCCCCCGAACTCATTAGCATATGTTAATATGTCTGTTGGTGCCTCCGGGTCGTCGGCAGGGGTCTCAAGATGAAGGCTTATACTCCTCATCACAGTGTCTGCTGGTTGACCTTTTTTTCTGGGCAAACTCCGTTCTAAGATCTCGTATACCGTGTCCTTCCCAGTTGTTTTGCTCCGGTTTTGTTGCCCTCTTGGTGCCTCTTTATCTCTGTAGCTTGGTGCATCTGCCCTCCCAAGGCTGAGCTGTCTGGAGTGGAATTATTTAGGAGTCTCTTATCCTACAGCTATCCCGGTTATTCACTGAGGACCAAGACTTGCTTTGGTTTTAATTATTTTGTCTAACGACTGAAAGTGATAACTTATATCTACATACATCTACTACATTCCTAAGTACAAAGAGAGGTTAGTACAATAGTTACAGCATTAGATCACTATGTATGCAAGAACACAAACTGTAAGAATAAAAACTACTAACAACTAGAAAATACCATTAAAGCTACTTAGTTATAGTTTCATGTTTCTTATGATCCCTTCTATGAAGAAGTAAGCTTGAAACAAATGAAAGAGCTACTTTTTCAGAAAACATAAAACAATGAGAAAGTCATGTTTTAAACTCTTAGCATCCTTTGTATCTTATATATAAGATTTATCTTTAAAAAACAAATAAAACAACAAAAAAAGCCCAACAACCTAACAACAAGAACAAAAAAACCCCACAAAAAAACCACCCCAACAACACAACTTGAAAGTTTTCCTGTTCAAAAGTACATAGATACATTCATAGTAGAAAAATCCGGCATACGCAAGAACTTCTTTGTGTGCTGCCAGTCCTTGCGTGGCTCCCCCTGTGACTGCCCAGAGCAGGTTTCTGCAGCCACGGGTGGCTCGCAGCAGAGCTCCCAGGAGTCGTCACGTGTGGAGATGCTCCCTTTTCCTCTCTGTGTAGCACCGTTGGTCACCCAGCCCCAAGGAGAAGTACCTTAGAATCATGGAATCATAGGTTGGAAAAGACCTCTAAGATCACCAAGTCCAACCATACCTTGCTGTGGTCTCGGGGCGATGAGGGTCTGCCATCCACAGAATCACAGAATCACAGAATCACAGAATAGTAGGGGTTGGAAGGGACCTCTGTGGGTCATCTAGTCCAACCCCCCTGCCGAA
>Ga0065711_1043924_pt1 | contig 14428 bp, 9 predicted proteins | sample Hoacrofraction12_FD_59098 | JGI IMG/M metagenome (GOLD analysis project Ga0065711, IMG submission 59098) | Hoatzin crop microbial communities from Cojedes, Venezuela - Epithelial fraction 12 v2 (version 2) | ecosystem: Host-associated > Birds > Digestive system > Esophagus > Crop | place...
CCCCCCTTTCTCCCCATGCATATGTTAAATGTTTCACTCTGGTTTTGCCATCATTTTTCATGATTATTTCTTTTCTCAGGGTTTGAAAAACCAGGCCCGGGTTAAACTGAACATAGTTAGGTGTCCTCCAGTAACCACAGTCTTGATCAGGAGACCGGACCTCAGATACCAGTTGGGCTTCAGCGTGCAGAATGGGATTGTAAGTAGCTTCCATGTGCTCCGGTTAAACTTTAATGTACGTGAAATTTCTTACCCATTTGTGGGTAAGTTTCAGTGTGGGAAGGGGGAAGCTGTCATTTTCTCCCTTACAGCAAGCAGGACTTTGCACATGTGTTAAGTCTAAGATATGAAAGCTGAGTTAATTGGAGGTTTGGGGTTATTTTTGACTCTACAACTTCAGAGTCAGCCAGAGGAACAGAAAAACTGTTTTAAATTAGAGAAAAAAAAATGTGTAGCAGAAACTGTTTTCAGTCTGCATCGTTCATGTCTCTAACCAAGCCGTTGCGTGATCTCAGAAAAAGGCTGTCCTTGATCCTCTTTTGTCGTAAGGCTTCTGCATCCTGAACGTTGTTAAACTGTGGTCCTTCATACATTCTTAAATTTGCAAACCCCAGCGCAAGTGACATAGAACACAGATAGCCTTTTCTGACAGTTTGTTCTGCTCTTCAAAGAGAATATCCAGTAGGTACTTGTCACTAACAAACTTAACATTTCAGAATTTCTTGCAAGCCTCTGTGCTTAAATGCTGGTTTACAGTTTACAGGCAAGAATGGGTGATCTAAAGCCTCTGTTCCTTATCCAGATGCCGATAAACTGTCCTTTCCCTTCCAGATCTGTAGCCTTATGAGAGGAGGCATAGCAGAGCGAGGAGGCGTGCGTGTTGGCCATCGGATCATTGAAATCAATGGACAGAGTGTTGTAGCAACACCCCATGAGAAAATTGTTCACATTCTCTCAAATGCTGTTGGTGAGGTAAGAGCAGGCAATGTGTCTACACAATATAACATAGTTCATCTCTGTTACCAGTAATAACCAGTGGAAACCAGTAACAACTGGGGTCCCTCAAGGGACCATACTGGAACCAATACTTTTTAATATCTTCATCAATGACATAGACAGTGGGATTGAGTGCACCTTCAGCAAGTTTTGCAGCTGAGTGCACCCTCAGCAAGTTTGCAGGTGACACAAAGCTCAGTGGTGCAATGGATAAGATCAAGGAAAGAGATGCCATTAGAGGGCCCATGTGACCCTCATGAAGTTCAAAAAGGCCAAGTGCAAGGTCCTGCACCCGGGTCGGGGCAATCTCCAACATCAGTATAGATGGGAGGATGAATGGATTGAGAGCAGCCCTGTGGAGGAGGACTTGGGGGTACTGGTGGATGAAAAATTGGGCATGAGCCCACAGTGTGTACTTGCAGCCCAGAAGGCCAACTGTATCCTGGCTGCATCAAAAGCAGTGTGGCCAGCAGGTTGAGGGAGGGGATTCTGCCCTCTGCTCTGGTGAGACCCCACCTGGAGTCCTATGTCCAGCTCTGGAGCCCTCAGCACAAGAAGGACATGGACCTGTTGGAGCAGGTCAAGAGGAGGGCCACAAAGATGATCCGAGGGCTGGAGCACCTCTGCTATGAGGAAAGGCCAAGATTTGGGGCTGTTCAGCCTGGAGAAGAGAACGCTGTGGGGAGACCTTACTGCAGGCTTTCAATATATAAAGAGGGCTTCTAATAAACATTGAGAGAGACTTTTTAGCAGGGCCTGTAGTGGCAGGACAAGAGGCAACGGTTTTAAACTGAAAGAGGGTAGCTTTAGATTGGGCATAAGGAAGACTTTTTTATGATGAGGGTGGTGAAGCACTGGGACAGGTTGCCCAGAGAGGTTGTGGATGCCCCCTCCCCAGAAGTGTTCAAAAGTCAGGTGGTTGGACAGGGCTTTGAGCAACCCGATCTAGTGAAAGTTGCCCTTGTCCACAGTAGAGGGGTTGGACTAGATGACCTTCAGAGGTCCCTTCCAACTCAAACTGTTCCATAATTCTGTGATTCTACCTCTGTTGGCTTGTTGCTCTTCAAAGGTAAAAAGTGGAAGTGAGAGCAAGCCAGCACACCATTTCTTTTGTTATTTACCCATAGTTCTTCTATGTTTTAGAAGAACCCTAATCTGAAAATATGAAGTGTCCACAACTTTAGATGGTTCATTGATACTAAGCATACTGTTTCATAAAATCACCACCTGCAGTACTTTAATAAGGGTATGAAAACTCTCAGGGTTTACCTTTCCCTTGTGTCCTGTATGACATTAGCTTGTTCCTTCACCAATGCTCTGTTGCAGTATGCATGTGAGGAACATTGATTAACTTGTCATATTTTTTCTAGATTCACATGAAGACTATGCCAGCTGCCATGTACAGACTGTTGACCGCACAAGAGCAACCAGTTTACATCTGAAGCTGATGCCTCACTGTCACAATGTGCATGGAGGATTCTTTTCCTCATTAGTGCTTGTCTCTCTAGTGCTGCATTTCTGTGTCTGCAGAGGCATTTCCTTCTCTCTCTCTCTCCTTCACAGACACAAACACACTGTCTGTCTCACCTCCCTCCCCACCATTTTCCTGTATTTTGGGAAGGGGCAAAATATATCTATGGGACTATTTTGGTTGCATCTTTTTACAAGTGAAACTTCGTGCAGTTCCACATGCAAAACAGGAAAATAACAGCAGCATTGTTCACAGCAGGATTCACAGAGAAGATTAACTCTGCTTCATGATACATAATCAGTTTTATTTTTGTGGCTGTAATTTGACAAACTCAGTAAATTAAATGTTGCTGAGTGAAAGATGTCTTTACCAAACCGATAAAAGTATAGGGTGCAAAATGTTCTCTTGGATATCCTGCGTGTGGCTTTGCTCTGCTTGCCTTTTTCCCACAGGCACTGAGCTCAGTATTAAAGGTTTATGTCTTCAGGGAAAGTAGAATATCAAAAAGATAGTTTTGCCCTCAGGAAGAATTACCTGCTTATGAAGACTCACTGAATGCTGCTGTTGTAAAATGAACTATCCAAGTACACACCTTTTAATTCCCCTCTGCCATCAGTTCTTCATGATAGTAGGACCCCAAAAGGTACTCTGTGAGTTTCTGAAAAGTGTTACACTTGCATTACTTCATGCTAAGTAATTTGGGAGACATTTTTTACAGTTGCCTCCCGCTCTCTGCCCCTAGGTTTCTAAGTCTTTGTTTTCTTCTACTTTGTTTTTAAATGCTACATGTCTTTTATAGTCCCTTGCCTATTTTAGAGGTTAAAGGAGGAGGGGAGGATCTTTATTTACAAGAGAAATAGTGAGGGGCTTTGCTGAATAGCTACACTTTTTCTAGGCTCTTAATTCCGAATTTGGTGCACACAGCCGTGTGTGCCGGTGTATATAGACATTTTTAAAATTGTGCTTGCTATTTATGAAGTTTGAATATAAAAGATCTGCATACTATTCTAAGGAATTTTATTCTCTGAGCCAGTTTTGACATATATTTTTGTCCAAAGATCTGTCTAATTTTATTGACTTTCTCATTAGTTCATAATACCGGTAACAGTAGAAGGGATGAGGTGGGAATAAACCTATTTATTTTGTGATAAATTTAATTTAACTTGTGGTTTTTTTCCATATGTATGGCACTTAAAGGGGATATATGTGTACTGTATGCACTTGTATGAAGATGATAAACTGTAGGGATGTATGAAATCTAGGACTTGATTGGCCTCTAACTTGCATGCTAGAGACAAAAGGGGAAGAAGGGGTTGGGTTGGGGGTTTTTTTGAGGGGGGGGGGGGGGAGGGGGAGCAACAGTGGCTTTTCTTCCTAGTCAGACGAAAATTCTCCATTCTTTGTAGTTACTTCTTACCAGAACAGTATACTGGTTTTTGTGCTGAAATTGAACCATGCATTTAGTCCAGGCTAATATGTTAATTTCTTTTAAAGAAACAGTTTCTGCTTTTTTTACTGTGATAGAAAGGCTCAGCGAGATGAGAACAAGAGCAGGCCACACACAGCCACACACCACTTCTGCCTTGCAAATGTGCTGTTGGTCATAGTCATTTGTTTCTAAAGTATTCTGGGGTGGACTGTGCAATGTAAGCATTGTTTGCAGTCCAGCAATGATACCTAGACATTACTACGGAGAGTCGTGGAAGTGGATGTGTGTGTGTGCACGTGCGTACGCACGCTTGGTGCAAACACTGCTGAGCACTGTTCTCAGAGGTCCATTTTTGACTTTCAGAAGTTGTGGATATCCATGGACTGATCAGAGGTAGAGAATAAACTTTGTATTTCAGTGGGCAGTAAATATTTAAGGGAGATAATGAAGTGCTGCATAAACTATTGTAGTAAGTGAATATGTTTTAGTGTTGAGATTAATGTATGATGGCTTGATTTGACTGAAGTTCTTGTTGCTATATAATTTAATCCCAATCTCCAGAATAGCAGATTGCACAAGAGAGTGGTGTGTTAGTATTCCAGGTTAGTATTTACCTCTGCTACCTGACTGATGCAACTAGATAGTGAATGAATTTTGGGTGCATTGTTTAACTGTAGACATCCGTTTTATGATCATTTGAACGTTTTTTCCAGAATTTTCCATATATATAGTAATATATGTAAATATGATATATAACCATGTACAATTTAGAAGATTATATACAGTGCAGCCTTTCCATAAGTTGCCTGAGGAAACTCAGTGAACTCTTCAAGACACAGTTGTCATGCTTCTGGTTCCTGCTATATTCACACCTTCAGCTACGCTTGTTTCTGTGGTTCTGTCCAGCTCATGTGGTGGGGTCTTTAGCTCACTTCACTGGGTAATGATTAAGACCTGAACATGCAAATGTATTTAGAGATGACACAACTGTTTCTGTGAAAATATTGCAGCCAAGATTCTGTGGAGTTACTGGCACTTGAGTGCTTGAACAGTTCATGGTAAACAGGTGCTTCACATTAAGCAAGTGAATGCTTGCAGGATCAGAGTCTAGCAAAAAATCTCTGCTTTTTCGATTACAGTGTGTGCAAAAGATTTCTAAACTGGGAGGTCCATAGTGTGTGCACACTTCTGATGATGGTCTTGTAAACAATCCCATTTTACTCTATAGAGGGAAAGAGTTTCAAGAACAAGCGGCTCTAAAGGGAAAGCCGGCAGTTCTCTAGACTGTTGCAGCAGTTTGTTAGATTACATATGTGAATTTTTAACAGACTCAGAGGAACAAACTGCTGGTTTACATTCCTTCTTCGGTGACAGACCTGAGTTCTTTTTCATCCTTGCTGCTTCATACAGTCTAACCAACTCTTCAGTGTTTACATTAAGGATGAAACATCCCTTATATTTTTTTTATTGGCAAGTTTCATTTGTTCTGAGTCTTGTTTGAATTTGAGACTCAGTGGGGATTTCCAAGTTTGCCTGCTTTCCTTGTTTTCTAAATAAAATGTCTTTCTGAAGACAGCAATGTCGTTAAGGTCTCTTGTACATATTTAGCGCAGTACCTAGACTATGAAGTTGTACTGTTGTTCTGTAAAGAGGGTGAATAGAAATTATTGTAAAGCGTTGGGAAAAGTATAGTATTGTATTTGTAACAATATTGTTCTTTGTAAACATTTAATGATCTCTATATATAAATATATATATATAAAAATATGTGAGCCTGGAATGTTGATACTGCACATCTACTGAATGTAATTCCTCTGATGTTTTTTGCCACGGGTCTCTGGCCTCTGTCATGAAGCTGCAGTGGTTTGATTTGGGGGGGAGGGCAGCGGGGGAGAGGAGTGAGCTTTTTGTTTGGGGTGGGGCATTGCTGACCAGCTATTTTGTTGTGATGTGTTTACTGTGCTACATTCCTTTATTTAACAGAGCGCTAATGTCTGTAAGATTTGCAACAATAAAATACAAAACAAAAATACCTCCGACAAGGCTGAGAGTTTGCTCATGCTGATCTAGGGGTTGGCTTGCCAATACTGCGTGCGTGAACCCTTGGAAGGTGTTTGAACTTCTCTTTTGCCACTTGGTCTGGAGTAATAGTATACATGTTTCTGCAGACATGTGCCACTGCTGTTAACTTTGTTTTTAAAACAGCATTATTTTCAAGTAGTAAGTTACACTAGTGCTCCTAAACACAGCTGATGCCTTGTCTGTGGTTGCATCCCAGTTTCACCATGTTTTCATCTTCCAAAAACATGTTATTTCAAGATGCCTTTTATGCGACAGAAATAATATTTCATTGTCTGAGCAACTTTAAATATGCTTTTTTCATAAGTGAGGCCTTGCTAAAAATTCTTTATACTTACTATCATTCCTGAAACTACCAGCATGGCTTAAAGACCTAATACTGTTCCAATAAATAAAAAGTAGAATGGTAATACGTCTGTCCTTAGAATTAATCTTAGAACTGCCTGTGCTAAGGTTAAAAAATACTTGTATCACAAGAGATTGATTATGAAAACCATGATGGTTGAAAGTCAACCAGCAAGAGCCAACAAAGGACCATTTCTTCAGGTGAGGCTGCACAGGGTTTTCTGCCCTTCGTAGGTTGTCACAAGTGCTTTGAAACTACAGAAATGAAAACATATGCCACAGCTGACTCAGAAGGAAACTAAAGGTGGGCCTTCAGCCGCTGAGTGGGTGTTCATGACATGAAATACAATATGGCCAACACGAATAACTTTTCACCTTATTTGCTTAAATGATAGATTGGAAAAGTTGTGAAGTCTTTGGTAAAGAGTGCAGCGAGACAGGCTGAGCTTGCATTCTGTGTTTCCCAGCGTGCCACCCTCTGTCGTCCTGTTTACTACCGTTCTTGTTAAGGCTTTACATTCTGATTTCTGTATTACAAACTTTTTTGCATTTCAGTGGATAAATCTAAGTCTGACTTTAGCAGTACAGATAACAAATCTCACACATTCGCTGTCTTCATAGGGGACGTTTTTCTTGCCCTCACCTCCAGTGTTTCAGTGGTTCAGATGCACACTTGGAGGACGAGCAGACACACCCCAGCCCACCCCAGCTGCAGCACCCTGCCTGGAGAGGTGGTGCTGATGCTCTGTGGGGACCAACAGTGTCTGAGAACAGGACTGGGGTTGTGATTTAGATAAATGCTCAGCGTGGGAGTGTGTGGTAGCAATCTTGACCTGAAAATCCTTGTACATGGAGGCTTCAGCGATGCATGTGTCAGCCAGCCTGAGCATGCGTGGGCTGGTGTGGTCCCGCTCTGCGGGGAGCCTACAGGCAGCCCCCGGTTGCTACTGATGGTGACACCACTTGTGTATCCTTGCCTTTGTCTAGAAGCGCAGCGAGAACTTCTCATGTGAACATCCATTGTGTTTTATGTTAGAAGTGATGAATGGAGTTGTGTTCTTCCAGGAAAGTGGTGTGGTAGCTCAGATGACCAAAATGGGGTAACCCTTGCGTGGATGGGATCTGCACACCTTGATGCGCCATAGGCTTGTTTGATGCTGCACAACTTGGGGTTCCCAGCACCTGAAGGAATATGAAATTACCTATACTATCCTCTTTCTTTATAGCATTAGCTCTAATAAATCACATTTTAAATGACACTTTACAGAGTCTGAGTGCCTTTCTTACCAGGATGGTAACAAACCAGCACCTCCTGGTGCAAAACACATACGCTTTGGAGTTTTGGTTTTGGTTCTGTCAGTAAGGCAAGAATAATGTCCTACCGTTAAGTGAGAAGGTCACTGAACCAGAAGAGAACTTTTTTCAGACACTTTGTATTTTAATTACAGTTTGCAAATTAACAACCTTCTTTGATAAAGAATAGTTTTAGAATTCTGAACACCAGTTTTTACTGAAAGCTTGTTTTGTATCAGAAGGTCTGCATTTTATGACTGAAGCTTTAGTTTGAACCATAGTACTGGCAGTTTGCAAGGTTCTTCGATACTGCTTTTGACAGCTGCTTCCACAGGAAAGGTGCATAATCACACCCTGTAACTGCACAGGTTACCAAGCTTCAGAGCTGAGGAAATGTCTCTGGTTTGCAACTTCAAATAAGACGGCAGGTAAAATGCCCAGATTATGAATGTGCAGCATCCTGGTAGATTTTCTTCCTGGCTATTTAGCAATGTGTCCACCACTGAACAGTTGTTTCACTGGCCTCCACAATGAAGTGTGACTGTAGGCTGTAAGTTGTATATGACAGTCATAACTCATTAGAGAAACTGGTAGAAATTGATGTGCTTGGTGTACAGGCATAATTAGCAAACAGAATTACGTATAAAAGGACATTATCCATGACTCTGCATGTTGACTTTTTTGAGGGAGGGCAGCAGGAATTTTTAGGAAACCAAAGAATTTTAACAGCATGTTAGTTGAGAGATGCTTTTTAGACCTAGTGCAAAGTCGCTGCAGCACCTATGGGAAGGGAAGTTCATTCTTAAAGAGGTTGATTATTGCTGTAAATATCAATCCTAACTACTTCTGTTTCTGTGAACACTACAGAAGGGACATTTTTTCCCTTCTCCAGTGTGATGTTTTCGGATACCTTCATTTTCTCTGCCTGACCACCTGACATGACTGCTCTCCTGGAAGCCTCCCCTTCCTTGAAACCTAGTGCCTATTTTAAATGTTTGTATTCTGGTTCAGCCAGGCAACATATCTATAATTTATGCTAATTGTCATACTTTCACAGCAGCAATTTTGTGCAGAGAGGCTCCCACCCATCAAGCGCCTCAGCTTGTGCATTCTCCACGCGCAGTGGGACTGGTTACCCGTAGCGTGCCCTGGGCATGGGGCTGGCTATCAGCTCTCTGAAACGCTCCCCTGGGACAGGGAACAGCTCTGCTAGGCCTGTATTCTGCAGTAACGGAAAGGTAGGCATGGTTCAGAAACAACGATGACCCTGAATATCAGTTTTTTCTTTTTTAATATTTTCCTCTGGTGGAACAGGTGCTGGTGCCACATTGTTTTGCTTAGCGAAAGTATGAGTGGCTAGAAATCAGGTCATGTTTTGTGTAGGTCACTAAGGAAACGGCTTACCTGTGTAATAACTTGATTGATAGGTTTTATAAGTAATTGTGGCACTCGCCCTGGAGTAATTACCTAGTCAATTAGAAACTAAGAGCTACGGTAAGCAGATAATGTATTGAAATCAGATTTTTTTTCTCTCCTGTTATCTGAAACGTGTATCTGCGCTTTGAAGTACTGTCAGCACTGGCTGAACTTTAGCTCAGATCGGCCCTGTTCCACTGGGATAATGAGCAATTAACCAAACTGTGATCATCTTCCAAAGCATGAGCTTATGTTGCATTCTGACTTGGAGCCCAGGGACCTTTGCAGACTCTTCTCCCAGTAGGGTTGCAGGGAGTTTACAGAAAGAGAGTGTGACAGCAGGGTAAGAGCTGTCAAGAGCTACTGGAAGTACAGTTTGCAGTGATGGGGTGCGCACGATTTTCCAAACCACCAGGAAAATGGTACTACTACATTGTTTCCACAGCCTAGTTTTGGAAGGGCAATGATTAACTAGGGGAAGGAAGGTGATGCTGAAGATCTGAAAGAACATCCACTGAAGATGATGCATGTAACAAGAAGAGCTGGAATTTTAAATGTGATGGTATTACCAAACATGTAACAGAGCTGAGGCAGAACTAGCATAACAAAGCAGTGTGTTCTTACGGTGTTTTCTCTCTCCTCCAGGACAAAACCCCTCAGTATTTACTTGCTGTGCTCTTACTTCTGAGAGCAAAATGTACCAACGTGCCAGTGCTCCAGCAAACTCAATACCTTTAATGTAGTTCCTCTACAATACAGGAAAAAAACCCCACTAATTCCAGTGTACAGATAAGCAGTTTATTTTATTCATGTTACCATCTTCAGTGAGTCAAGCCATACTGCACAGTTTTAACTTCTGAACAAGCTTAATTGAAACTCACTTAGAAGCTTTTTGGGTTTCAGTAGGAAAGCTGTTTAATATTTTTTAAATGAAGCTTTATCATTAAAACAGCAGCAGGAATATTTAGCCATCCTGCTGAGACACAGAAGGCTACAACTAGCCTTGAAAATAAAATTTGCTTGCCTGATCCCAGTCTCTGGAAATACTTAAGCATATTCCACATCAGCAGCATCCATACAGAACAGCGCTTACCAAACTATCTGCAGTCAACAGGTCGGGCCAACTGGCCTACACATTTGTTTATTACCCAGAGGGTGCCAACTCATCGGTCACTGTGGCTCAGTGGTTCAGACATTAGGTAGTCACCTCTGCAGAGGATCTGAGATGGCTGTGTACACGCTACCAGCATGGACGTCAGCTGGTACATAACAAGCACCTCTACTAGGAAGTAAATTGCAGTATGTCAGCAAAAAAATAAAATAAATAATTAACAATTTTAAAAAAATCGGTGGAGCTACAGTAACGCGTGCCAGATGAACACAGGCATTGGCACCGGCCCTGTTCTCCGGTGAGATACAAAGTGCACACATGCATTAACTGTCCTTGCCTCACCCCAGTAAACCTAGGCATAGAGCTGTTCCGCCACCTCTCTTGTGAGCTGAGTAAAAAAAGCAAATCCATCCTGAGCAGTGACAGACTAGTGAGATGCAACGGGGCAGTACTGTATCACAAACAGACTGGTTGCACCTGAGCAGCCCACTGAAGGCCAGCCTGAAATCGGCTTAATAGGCTTTGTAGAACAAGCATCCCCTTAGGAGTCTCCGCTTGAGGGTATAAAAAAAAAAAAAGGATTATCGACACAGTCTTTCACCCACTTGTCAGAGATTATTTTCCTGTGCAGCCTGGATGTCTGACAGAAGTGCTCTACTGAGGAATAAACAGAAACCAGCTCAAAGACGGACAGAAACTAGCTCACAGTACAGTTTCCCTGACAACGCCAATAAGACTGTGAGGCCGTTCATGCTCTGCTCTCTGGATCCTCCTCTCTGCTGGCTGATCATCTGCGGTGAAAGTACTCAGGTCACCACAGCTCTCCAGGTGCAGCACTCCAGGGTGCCGTCTGAAAGGTAGCACGTGGGCGCTCGGTGACATGGCTTGCGGGGCAGCCGCCATCATCTTTAAAAGGAAAAGAAAAATGCAAATCAGATTGGTTTTCACGCTCTTTCCACTGAAATAGTTTCTTACTCAACTAGGAAGAAGCTAAGTTGTTGTAGTGCTGTCTGTTATTTTTAAAGAATAATAAAAAAAGCTGAGACTAAAACTGCAATTTGTCAGGAAGGCAGGTGAAAAGCAATCCCAACTGGGAAAAGGTGTGAGTTTTGTCTTCAAAAAATGGAGGGGAAAAAAAAAAAGGCTATGCTAGAATTAGCTCACCCCAAACCACGGCACGTCAGATATTGCTTAACAGGAACCTAAATGTTGCTTTGTGCAGAAACCACTGGACTGTAAGAGCTGTCAGGCCAGTGTGATAAATTAAATTCTCGTAAGGATTTTTTTTTTTCCCAGCTGTTTCTGTCAAATTTGTTGAGGCTTTTGTTGCCCGTAGGCTGCAGTGGGAAATCTCACTTTATCTGCAGAGCCTAAATTCCAATCTTTCATGTGTTTTGTGTGAGAACTCAAACCAAAACTAGTTGTTACAGCAAATCACTTGTACCGTGCGTGAATCAACTCATCTATCCAAATGGTCTGTAAGCTACCAAAACATTTTTCTGATGAAGTAAGTCTGTGATGTCTGAAACTTATGAATATTTATTCTATTAATGTAAGCACATTTTTTCTACTTTCTGCTTTTTTTTCCTTTAGTACTAGGTCTTAATTTTATTATGGGATCTAATCACAAAAAGTTGCCTCTTGTGGGTTTACATAAAAATTTCCTTGTCAGGCTCCATTCCTTCCAGTTTATAACAGCAAATACTTTGTAACATCTTTTCCCTCTCCCCTGCCACACTCGGTATAAAACACTGTCATGTTATTTGCAGTTCATGATTCTACCACAGAAGACCATCTCCTTCAGCTTTTCAACACACACGTATTCGGTCTTCTGAAAACCCTCCTGGCTGTGTGGCTGACAGAGCAAGAGAGATAACAGCTGCACAGCCTCTCACGCACTCCCTAAGTGAAATTGAAGTACCTAAGGAAGCTAATGGGGTTCAAAAACTTTGACATAGAAAGCAGAGCAGCAAATGTAAACCTGTACTCCCAAACCAAGGCCAGCTTAGGCTTCCACATCACCTGATAAATACAAGTAATAAATATACCTGCTCAAGGAAGGTGGCACTGGTGATAGCTTCTGCCATAAGTTTCTCATCTGATCTTAAAACAGACTTGATACTTTCCACCAATTCATGTATGTCAGGGCCCATGCTGCAGCAGGATTGCTCTAGGATCCATGCCACGGGCCGTTTAGTGTCTATGTAAGTCTTATAGTCTATCAAAGATTGGGGTCTTCTCCTCAAAGCTCTTGCTCTCAAACTCTTCTGCAAGGTGACAGCGCAGGGTTTTGGTTTTCCTTCAGACTGTGTTGCAGCTCCACAGCTGAGCACTGCCCCTGAAGACAAAAATCAAACAAAACAAACAGTCCACTTGGTTCACAGTACCGTTCAGTAAGCATCCCCTGAGATGTCACTCCCGATTGAGTTATGATGCTGTGCACAGTTTAACCACGTAAAAGCCAGCAGTCTGGCATGGTCAGGGCGACATGCAAGGCTCACTCTGTATGGGATTGACACTAGAGAAATGGCCTGTAAAACAGAGTAGTACATAGCCATGGCTGAGTACATAACACGTGTCAAAGAGTCTGCAGGGGCATCTCTGGGAAAGCTATTTGCCATTTTGTGTACATCATTCCTTTCTCTTTTGCTTCTGTTCCAAACAGACCTGAAATGAGCTTTGAGTGTTAATGTTAACATACAGTTATACAAAGCAGGTTAAGCAAAGCTTGAAGGCTTTTATGATCTCTCCTAAGCTTTCTGTAACTTCCAGTTATTACCAGTCAAAATGGCTAGTTACAAAAATATATGAAAATAGTTGTCAAGCTGGAAGCTAGCAATACTACAAAGTGAAAATGTAATGAAAAATAAAATAAAAAAAAATTCAAAATCACCTTGCAAGGACTAAACAAGGGGCAGCAGGGAATCAATTCCACTGCCTTCAGTCCCAATAAAAATCCACTGCCTTTGGACTAAATAACTATCATCAATTTTTGGCCCTGTTAAGAAAAATAAATAAGAGCAACTACAGGCTGTTCAAGAAGCACTTTAGCATTGGCTTTCTACCAAACACAGCAATTCCAGGGGGAGATCCAAAACTTTCCAGCAGGAAGAGCGCTAATTAACTTGAAGCAACTTCCATTGTTCTGTTGCAGCCGAGTTCCCTTTCTGCAGCTCTCACGTATTTAACACGCCGGCCCAGTGCTGAACAGACCTAACCTCAGCTACACGGAGCCTAAAGCGCCCAAATGCTTGTGACCAGTGGAATTTCTCTACAGCAGAAACGCTCTGTTCCGCTTGCAGAGCTGTGAACAGGCTCTGTGTCATGCACCAGTTGCTTCAGCAGCAGATTCTCTGGGGTGCTGCCGTGGAGGCTGACAGGAAGAAACAAGAAAACACACGATGTTGCAGAGACATAAAAGCACTCCACCAAACAGTAAATGCAATCCAGATAGGCATGCTTCCAATATTCAGAATAAATGGTTATTACTAACATGTCCCCTCCCCACTTACATTTTGTGAGTGCTAATATGTATCAGCAGCTACTACGGGGATTCCAATATCCCCTGATAAAAACCCCAAGACTCTCAACTGGTGGATTTTTAAGACAGCCAACAGAACCCAGGACTATGCAGCTGCACTAGCAGTTATCCCACCACAACTGAATAGGATCGCTGACACCAAAGTAGCTGCAACAGACTTCATCGTCTCTCACCGTGGGTTTTTTCCATTCAGTTTTTGGGTTTTTTGATGCTATGAGGAGCAAGAAAAGGGGTGAAAATTCATAAGCTAATACCAAATATCCAAGCTAATTGTGCTTTAAGTTGCTCACACTGACAACCGCCCTCGCAAGCTTTTAGATGCCAGAGTACGAATACACTGAGAAGTCCTATGTGCTCCCTCCTCCTCATCTTCCACCACCCCTGCCTCCTCCCCAAACTAGCACTGCCTGCTACAGGCTCTGCTGCGAGCTGTGAAAGCCCAAAAATTGCAGCAAGACTAAGGTGTTGGGTGGAGCAGATCTGGCAAAGCGCAAACTGTTTGCTGTAACACAGGTGCTCTGTCAGGACACAGTGGCTGATTCCTCCGGGTACTGGTTTCCAGGTTGTTCTGGTTCGGCTGCCGCCGGCAACAAAAGCACCACGCAGCCGCCCCTCCCCCCGCTGGGGTGCGGAGGAGAATGGAAATAAACAGGCAGAAACTGGTGGGTCGGGGTAAGGGCAGTTTAACAGAACAGCAAACAGAGGGAACAGGAACAACAACGATACAGATAAGGAGAAAATACGACA
>Ga0065711_1043925_pt1 | contig 14428 bp, 11 predicted proteins | sample Hoacrofraction12_FD_59098 | JGI IMG/M metagenome (GOLD analysis project Ga0065711, IMG submission 59098) | Hoatzin crop microbial communities from Cojedes, Venezuela - Epithelial fraction 12 v2 (version 2) | ecosystem: Host-associated > Birds > Digestive system > Esophagus > Crop | place...
TTTAAGACTGAAGAGGTCTTCAGCCTCAGTGCAGAATATTATTGTCCTAGTCTGTCGTACACCAATGGAACAAATATCATATTTCGTGTGCTGCTCTTTCTGTGACTAGAATCCATCCCTTCCGGATTTCCTGTCAGGAAGATGTGTTTTAGGAGCATTTTTTTTTTTTTTCAAATATAATACTGAAATATGAGAAAAAAGTACTGAATATGTATAGTCTTTGAATACATGGTCAATGAGTTGGATGATCTGTGCATGAATCTATTTTGAAGTTTTGACAAATAATGCAAATTCCATTAGAAGCAGCTGGATGTAGGGTGGTGACACACTGGCCTAGGTTGCCCAGAGAAGCTGTAGCTGCCCCCTCCCTGGCAGTGCTCAAGGCCAGGTTGGACAGGGCTTGGAGAAGCCTGGGCTGGTGGAAGTGGTCTCTGCTCATGGCAGGGGGTTGGAACGGGATGAGCTTTAAGGTCGCTTCTAACCCAAACCATTCTACGGTTCTGTGATTCTACATGTAGTTGCATTTGGAGTATGTGGGTGGAGGATACCTTTTTCTCCTAAGCTGAGGAGGACCACCTCCCAAGGATGTCACTTCAGCACATGCCTAAATCCATAGTCTTCTCTGGAGATAACAAAGATATTTTTAGTTAAGAATACATTGAAGCCCATGTTTAAGTGTATCCTTTGAACCAGGGCCTTGAAGATTAGCACGTATACAGGGGAAAAAATACTGATCTCTTCTAGGAGAGTAGCACTAAAAATAGGAATGTAGGTTGGGTATCAGAGTTGTGCTGTTTGAAACCACAAAGTTACATACTTTTATCTGCTCTGTGGACAGTGGAAAGCCCAAATGCTCTGTTGGAAGAGGTTTTGATAATAACTTTATCCAGTTAATTTGCTCAAAGCAAAAGACCTGTTATTTAATTAAATACCTCCTTTCTATATTTATGCCCATAAAGTGAATATAAAATAAAACCAAAAAGAACCTTATTCTTGTCTCAGAGGTCTAAATGGTTTCTAGAGCTTCTGTTTTTGAAGTATCATGACACTAGGGAGCCAATTAAAAGACAATTAATGGATCTGTTTGAACGGTTCAAATACACACTTGGTGTGGGACTCCAGCCTGGGTGAGAGCAGCTGGTGATTTTAAGGAAAAGGGGAGAGGAAAGTTGGGCAAATGAAAATAAATGAAAATAATATTGTGCGTTAAGTCCTTATTTCATTTCAGGTGCTTACATGTTTGTAATTATTGCTTGTGGGGAATTGAATAGGTTTACCCTGTGTGTTCAGCTGCCACATTTTGCTGGCGGCTCCCAAGCAAACATTCAGTAATCCTACTAGTCTAGTCTGCAGAAATGTGTGACTGTAAAACTGACGTGCAGTTGCACATTTAATACCCCAAAGCTGTTTGCCAAGTGGAGAATTGTTCTCAGGCTGCTCTGGGGAAGTCTCGGAGCTCTCTTCTCTTTTTTTAGTTTGTTTTTTTTTTGATGCAAAAGTTGTTTCAGAGATATGTCAATATATATCCTGAACTGCCTGTGAGTAACTCCGCAATAAGCACTGTTGGTAAGCAGCCACATTAAGAGGCACCCCATTGCCCACAATAAAATTAATAGCAAGCTTTCACTGGCAGAATAGCCAGGCATTCATCTCAAGAATCACCAAATACCAATTAAAGCACTTTGCTTCTGTTCTTGTTTATTTTGTTAAGGCATTAATTTATAAAGCTTTCTGTTAACATCTAAAATTTCAGTCCTATATACAATTACACACATATTCACACATGAAAATGAAACACGACAGAGGACAAGGATAAAGATTGTCACAAAGAGAAAGGTTTATTTTCAAAACTTCATCCAACCCTACCTTTTCACGGCAGATGAAGGAGAGTGGAAAAAAAAAAAAAAGAAGAAAAGAAAAAAAACCCTCAAGCCCCACTATGCTGTGTGTGAGCTGATTTTCACTCCGTGGGACGTTTGGCAGACCAGGTAAGAAGCAGCACTGCCATTAATTCTGTTGTGTGGAGTTTTTTCATGTTCTTGAGGTGAAGTAAGAGCCGGCATCATGGAGCCTCTTCACAGAGAGCCCACACGTGTCGCAGCAGCCAGTCTGTGAAGCACCATCCTCACTGTCTGAAGAGGGGACAAGAAGACTCTCACCGTTATTAAACTGTTCTTTTGAAACCTCTCTACCACAGCTGCCGTGCAAAACTGGCCTTCAAGTACTCATAAAGTCCGTAGCTGTAACAGCTGAAACTTGTGGCCATCAAGAGCTCCAGTTCTCTTGACAGTAAGCTGTAGTTGCCTCATCACAGCACTTTTAATTACTTCATAATAAAAGGAAAGTTATTTTAAAAAAACCAAAAACATTTTCTCCAGCTGAAAACTTTCTTCCAAGGTCTAATTTGTGATTTGAACTAACAGTGACTCCAGACCAGAGCTCGTGTGTGTATCTGCTGGGTGAGGGAAGAGGGGAATGGTTTTGAACTGGAAATCAACGGAGCTTTGATATTAGCTCTAAATACTCTGTTGCCTTCAGTTTAATTTCAGTGCATGCTGTTGTGTGATGGCCAGATTTGGAAGATCTCTGGAAGCAGAAAAATACATCTGAAACCAACAAATGTTAAAGGTAAAGTTGTGTTAAAGATAATCGTGAACAAAGACCCAGCGCAGTACTTGCAGAGGGGCAGGCTGGCCAGCAGAAGGACATCCCTCATCCGGGGACTGGGTCACTGCTTAAGAGGTTGAAAATGAACAGCTAACATGAGTCATGTGTTTTCAGTGTTTATTCTTCAATGATAGATGTATTTGTGTATGTTTAATTTTGGACTTATGTAAAAATTACATGATCATTTCTAGTTTTTGCAGGAGTCAGCTTTTGAAGCACAAGTAGCTTCAGTACCTTTATGCCATTTTAATTAATGTCTATCCCTCTAAAAAGTGCAAAAACCAATGAAGTATTGGCAATGCTAAAATACCTTTCTTATTTTCTTAGAGAGGTGTAAATGACAGAGAGAACCTCCTGTCTTTACTTGTTAGGACAGCGTAACCCACAGGAACTTGAATTTAACCAAATGTAGATGACACCTACACTCAGTTATTATATTATACAATAGTTTGTCTGCTTCTGAGGAAGGGAAAGGCAGAGCAGGTGCTGCTTCATTTTTGTTGCTGTTTGGCTCAAGCGATAGCGGACTCTGGTTCCTCCAGGTTAAATACTCATCTATCAAAGCAGACAAAATTAACTTTCTGTTTTAACATTTAGGATTTAATACAGGGTTAGTGATACAACATCATCTGTCTGATGCTGTAGGCGTGGGAGCATGACCTGGGCAGGAATTCCAGTATGCCCTGCTGGAAGCCCTTCGCTGCGTGTCCATACCCAGTTGCATGTGGACGCTGTCTTGGCTGCGCCAGCTGCCCTCTGCTCGAGTGCCACGCTGCCTCTTCAGCGTAGATTGGTCATGGTTTTGGCCCCAAATATGGGGATTTCTAAGGGCCGGGGTGGCCCCATTGGGTGCCCACCCTCCTTGCCCTCTGCAGGGCCAGAGCCAGTGATAGGGCTGGGCTGCGGCGCAGCCAAAATACGAGGGTGGAGAGCTCAAATCTGTTGAGGGGCTTGTAAATATTTTGCTGGAATACTTCTCCACAGACAGCCAAATTCCCATTTCTGGTTATGCTGCACAGGGAAAGTCATTTTGTGGTAGCAGTGAAGCAAATAAGCAAAAATTTATATTTCCAAACTGAGGAAAGAAGGTCTGAAAATCTTGGAAACGCTATGTGCACTCAAAAAATCCAGGGTACCATTTTTATTTTTTTCTGATGATCACTGCACTTGAAGATGCTATCATTTCAAAGTCTAAATTGATGATGAGTGGATTAAGGGATTTACTACCACCTGTGGAGCTGTTAGAAATAGCAGATGTTGGGTAATTCCGGATATATAATTCTAGATTGGAATTTATAATTCTTCATTTATTTGCACATTTCTGAGAAATAATATAAATGTGATTCCTAATACTCTAAGTCATTATAAAGAAAAAGGATGCTTTAAAATATTCTCGTGCCCCAAGACTATACCTTCTTAATTATAAACACAAAATAATTTCTCTGATGACAATGGAAGAGTGTACAGTAATTACAGTGGCCCAAAAGAATGTATTACTCTGAAGTCCCAAGCTATAGAACTGTTCTAACCTTTTTTAATACCACAGAAATTCTTGTACTCCATTCAAGAACAGAAGAGCACAATACTCCAAGGTAGTCTAATTTCACATCCCAGAAAACAGAATTTTTTTTTCTCTGTATGCAAATCACATTTTTATTACAGCAAAGAGAAATGTGTAATTTTTTTTTTTTCCCCATCTCGTTGGAAAAACAGTTGATGTAATTGGACAATTGATGTAATTGCATATGCAATTGGAGTAATTGCACTTGGAAATAAGTGATTATTCTTATAGTTATGAAACTTCTGTGAGCAGTTACAATGTATTTCTACGTTGCTTAAACCCATAATTGTATGTGTATTTTGCACCGAGGTTTTTTATGCAGCATCCTACCTACTTATTTACTTTGTAACACCACAGTTACCTAAATATGAAATATTCTTTACACAGCAAGCAATAAAAATAATGGGTTCTCCATAATACTCAGGGCTGTGAATACATTATTTCCAAACTGTGGTGCATTTTACTTTATGGGGAGTGAAATAAACACTTACTAAAGATAAAACCTCATTTAAAGCCTCAGTCGCTTTGCAGCAATCGACAGCGTACAGAAGGTTTTGCCAGGTCCTGAGGCCGTGTAAGGTGAACATGACAAGCAATTGTTTACTACATTTTTTTAAACCTGTTGTTGCTAATGATAAAATTTTATCAAGTGAAATAACTTTTTCTTTCACTAATTTGTCTTTCCAGTTTTCTTGGTGTCAAGAGATGTGGTCTATGGCCAGGTAAAATCCTCGTTCACGTGTATGAGGCAACATAATGCCACAATATTTTGCAGCTAAAATATTTTTCATTTCTGGTTTCAATATGCCGGGATTCAAGATGGAGCTATGAACAGTTAGATGGTTTCTTATGGTTAGTCAATATCTCTTTTACTTGTTTAGTCTTCCTTTTTCTTACCCCGCTGACTGTAGCGGAAGGCATTAGCAGTGAGCTTCAATGGTGTCAGGATTTCAAGGGAACTGGTAGAGCCAGACCAAGGAAAAACGGGTGAGTACATTTAATTTATTACTTCTATTGACTTCTGCTATTCTAGGGTAGGAGTCTTCACAGGTTCCATATCAGCTAATAAATGAGACTCTTTGAATTTATGAGGCAAATAAAATCTCAGCTCAGAATATCATTGTTAGTAAAATCCAGTGGCACTACAGAAATAAAATAAAAATGCTAGCCTCTGAGCTATGCAGTGACACCCCCACCTGAGATCTGAAAGGGCCCAGCAGGTAGCCTGTTTGTGTGCTGAACGAGAGCTCTCCTGTTACGGACAGAAAACTACACCTTTATGTGACGGGAAGGCGGAAAGTGCCCAAGGCAGAGCGGGGCCATGTGCTTGTCATTATTTCATTGTCATTGATTAATAGGTTAATTGGATAAATGATGTTTTTTATTCTGTTACATAATGTGCTTATGGATAAATCCATCAAGAAATGTTAGAACTAAAGCTTTTACTGAAAACAGTTTTCAGCTTTCTTTTCCTAGTGCTGTTGACTGCCAAAAAAGCTGCCTGAGAACGATGGCGTGTACATCCATGCCTCTGCTGTGACTGTTGTGTGCTCTTAAAGTCAGCTTGCGAGTTGTTGTGAGACATTTCACGCTTTCAAAGCAGTTTGGGTATGTTTTAATAGACATTTGGTTTCATTTTTTTTTTTCTTTTTATATTGAAAGTATGCAAAAATTTAACAAGTCAGGGACTCAAAATGGGAGGCAGGATTTTGCGGAGTGTATTGGGAGGCAGTGGTGGAGCGCCTGCTGGCTTAAGGAGATGACCTGTCCATCTCCGAAACTTGATTTCTCTGTCTTCTTAACTGTTCTCAGTCCTTTAAAGAAAACAGCTGCAGAGTTTAATCTCTTTTAAACCAGTACATATTATGTGGTGAGCTGATGTGACATGCTCACACCATTTCACAGCAGGAACTGGAGGGAAGGAAGTCTTCTAGGTATAGACTGCTGGCCAATTTTTTGTGAAATCTTGATTTATAATTTAATGATATATCTGTAATAAGAAATTAATGTTTCTTGTTTTAACTGTAATTACTTTGCTCTGAAATTTGTGAGGTTTTTTCCTCTTTGGCCATAGTAGTTCACCTATTTTATGTGCAGGGATGTCACCAAGATTTATTCCATCTTTCAAATCGTATCTTGTCATTCCTGCTGTAAATCCAGGAGTGGGGTCACTTTCTACCCTAGGGGCTAAATTTGGCGATTCATGCAAGGATTGCAATCCTGGGGGGTACTGTTCAAGTTCTTTGTTATTAATGTATGAAGTGTTTTATTTAAAGTAAGATAAATAAAAAAAAGACACTCCCCCACTCCCTTGCAACAGTGGTGCTTTCCTTTGACCATAAACTCTGGAGTGTGGAACTACCAGTTTTCTTATACATGGAGAAGGGCATGGTGGATACAGAAGTCAAGCCCTTCTAAAAGGCTTATTAGGGTAAAATAATTTAAAGCACCCTCTGGGCCGGGGAAGACTAACTTCAAATCTATAGGCCAGATTCTCAGCAGTATGGATCAATATAGATCCATTGAAGTGTACAGGATATGCTTATTTATGTATCAGGTAAACATCTGGTCCTATATGTACTTAAAATATTTAAGCTAGAGGGATTTGTAGTAAGATCAAAATTATCTCATTTCCAACAGTATTCTGGGAAAAGAAAAAATCTGGAAAAAATACGTTCCCGTTTGTACATTTATGGCACGAGAAATTCGTCTTCCAGAGTAAGCCATCATTTTCATTCTGATGATGCTGTGCTCACTCTTTATCCTGAGTAGCTCTGTGATTGATCCAGGGAAGATCTGAGCCTACTTTTTTTTTTCTCACCTGTGAAGCCAGTTCCTATAGCTCTACATTTTCCTGGTTCAAACTTCACCTTCCTAATAGTTATCGGAAAATTGTAGTGACTCTTTTGGGACAACAACAAAGAAGAGGAAATTTGATTCTCAAAGGCTGTGCTTCCTCAGAAATTCCCAGCTATATAGGGTGGTATCTGTATTGAAAAACTTCATGGATTCTTGCTTTGAAAATATATTAGTGTTGAGACACTGCCAGAGACTGGATTATTTGGACTTGTGCTTGATGCAATCTGGCAATTCTTGTTACAAAGCAGCGCTCTGCAAACAGCAGAGAGGCACAGAGCCCCAGACATTGATATTTGTTCTGCACAGAGAGAGACGTATGCTCTGAAAGGCAAATCAGCCTGAAATGAGCTGTTTCAGGTGGACATCTCTAGTTTTGGGCTGCTCTGTAGATATCAGGACAAAGGAAGGGTTGTGGCTCTTCTGCTTCCCATATGGAAGTGGCAAGCTGGGTTCTGCTGGAGATCAGGGTGTGTGCTGAACCCGTGTATCCAGTCTTGCTCTAAATATGGTGTAATTCCAGTATTACTTTGTGTACACGAGCTCTTTAGACTCATACCAGGCACTGCCAGCCATAGCATCCAGCCCTGAAGTCATTGCAGCCTCACTGACTCCTCTGGACTGCAGTCAGTGGGGGGGGCGGGGACGGACACCACCAGGTGGTCAGGAGACCACAGCTCCAGCTGGAGGTCAGGAGACCACAGATCCAGCTGGAGAGCATCGCTGGAGAGCATTGCTGCCCTGTGCAGAGCAAGCCTGGTCACTTGCTGCCCACCTCCCTCCTTCATAGCACATCCATCTGAGCATCCAGCACTGCCAGCCTGCGGCAGAAATTTCCTCCTCTGAGCTCTGTTCTCGTGTCATGCCTGTATCGCCCTTCCTGCATCTCAAATCCATGCAAATGCAGTAGCTGGTATCTTTGAGCCATGCACACAGTTAAACAAACTCTTGGGTAAACCAGTATTTTTAAATGGAATTGGAATCTACGGAGCTGCACATTCTTCCTTGAGTCAATGCTGGACTATCTGCATCTCTGTGTCAGGGAAAGGGAACACAGGCATTGGAGGGTAAACTGGTAGAGTGGTGAGGACATTGCCTTGATATTCCACACAAAGCACGTAATTTGTCTCTATTTGTCCTTTGAAACTGTGTCTGCAAGAAGAATGAAGTTTAAGAACAGTATTATTTGAAAGTTCTTATATGTTTAGCCTTCTTGTGCAGGTACTACAGTATTTGTTGAACAAACACTCATGTTGGACTGGAACTTGATCTTTAGATAATATTTGTAACTTGATAGGAAGAACCTCTGGCTTGATCCGTTCTGCTGAGAGATGAAGAATTACCTTTATTTATTAAAATAATGTACAATTTTAGGGTTCATTCTTCAGCTGATGTAATCTGACGTGACTGCAGGATTAATAACAGAGCTGCTCCGGTGTATAATAGGGTAGGATCTTGTGGAGAAATTCTGATGCAAGGAAAGGCTTCACACTTGCCTCATTTCACTTTCTCTCATTTTCTTTAATTGAATAGAAATCCAGAAAAAAGTAACATCTTGGTTTGGTTTACATTTATTCCCAAAGGGCTGCGGTGTAAGAGCTTTCACTAGTCACTCACTTTTTCTTCAGTGACTGAAAATGCAGAGCCACCCATCCAGATTCAGGTCATCCCTGCCCACCCTGTTGGGCAGGTGAGCAAATACTTCTGTTTCATGTCCACAGCTAAATGGGTCAAATAGGTGCAATATGACCTTCGCATAGTCAAACAGATTCTTATCTTCATTACTACTACACTCATCTTCCTGGCTTCTGAAGAAAACTCCTACGGTGCTTGATAAGAGCTGCACAGGTGAGTTGATTGTGCACGGCATATTTATCACACAGCTAGTGGATGGCCACTCATGCTGTATATTCCGGCTGCTGTCACCTCCTAGCACGTTCCACCTCCTACCGAGTTTACAGCTGATTTTCTCTTTTCAGCTTGATGATAAAGCACCGTTAGAAATGGTCACAGCTCCTGCGGAGCGGGCTGGAGTTGCACCCAGCAGTGCTGGCAGTGCTCCTCAGACGTGACCTCCTCGGTGCCGGTAGCTGCACTGACGAACTGCTCCCTGCTTGACTCTGTAGTAACAGCAAAGTGATATTTACGCAGCCATGAAATAGCTTTCTTTTTGTAGCGTATTGATGGCTTTAACCCACGGTTTTATTGAGGCAATGCTGTCACTCTAGGCTTTTCTTACAACTTTGTCAGCGTAAAGATGATGATTCGCTGTCTTGTTTCCTATTTCCTTGTGTAGGTCTAACACTTTTTTTGGTAGTGTATGTTTAATCCCTTCTATGGCAGTAGGGGTTAGTAAGATATCAGGGTAAGGGGGTAATAAGAGACCAGTTTTCTGAAATCTGCCATTTAACTCATATGTCCTCATGCCTAGAAGCCAAATCTTTGCATGCACACCTTTTGAAGAAAAGAAGGAAAAGTGGGAAAGACTTTTGTACTTTTTTTCTGAAAAACTGAATTAGTGACAGGTATCTGTAGTGTTCAGAACTTGGCACAAGACCTTATGCAAACTTTATTCAAAATGGTCTGCTGTTATTCAGTGGCATAAAACTTCTGTTGAGGAGGTTTTCTTATAAAATATTGTGTTAAAAACATGCCTTCAAATTTGAGGTAAGTAGAAAGTACGCTGGCATGGTAACTACTCAGTGCTCCTCTTGGTATTTTCATTACTCTTGTTACTGCTAAAGTCAGGAAGTGAATGAGGATACAGAACAACATTTTTAAAATGATTTCACATTTCTGAAAAGTCCATTTTGCACTTCTGGTCTGGACTTATTTTAATCAGACTCTTTCTGGCATTTGGACTGCTCTTCCTGATGCCACGAACACTTCTGGCTTCTGTAGGGATACCCATAAACCAGTTCATGCTAACTGCAACATCACCGCTAAAAATGTGCGTGGGGAAAAAAGATCTTCACCCTGAAAAGAAGTAGGTAAGCATTACAAATGCTATATTTTTAAGGTGGCAAGATCAGAAAATGTAAGTCCGTGACAACAATCCTTCAAAGTAAGTAGAAGGAAAGGTGGTAGTTTTAGCTACAGTGCAGCAGAAGTTGAATTATACAGTTCAAAATACACAGAACTGTTTATAATGCAAATGGATAAAACACACCTTTTGCAGTAACTATAGATTTTTAAAGAGGAAGGTAATTGCAGCCCTAAGCCTTCACGGCACGGAGCTATGTCTGTGTCGTTATTGCTCGCGTGGTACCACAGCTCCTTGGCTGACCTGGAGCACCGTCTCCTTCCAGAAACTGAGCTGATGCTACAGCAAGATCTATTTGCAAAAACCAAAACTGAGCCTTGTATTAAAACAAATCCCCCATATGGTGGCAGCCTTTTGAAAGGTATGGGAAAAAACACCTTCCATTTAATGTTTGTTTTAATAGTTGGAAGGAAACATACATAATGTGGAATGGCTCCTCTTATTCTGATGGGGAAACACGCTCATCTGTAACGCACCGTCACAGGAACTGCAAGACCGCAGGATTTCCTAATGCTAAAAAGATAATTTCAGTTACAGAATCACAGAATGGTCGGGGTTGGAAGGGGTCTCTGTGGGTCATCTACTGCAACCCCTCTGCCGAAGCAGGGTCACCCAGAGCAGGCTGCACAAGTTTTAGACCTTATTTCAATAGATGACTATTTTCAGTCATTTCATCACTTTTCAAGTGCTTAAAATAGTCACCCTCTTAGACTAATAAATATAGGTCTCACTTCGATTTTCAGTGTTGTTAATGCCTCAGAGTAGGCTACATGGTGACTGCTGGAAGAGTTTGTTCCTCTTCTATGAGCCATTTTTGCTTATGTTCAGGAAACCCTAAAATAAGGTGCTCAGCAGAGTTCTCCTTGTTTCCAGATGCTTTTCAATGGGCACGGTGTTGGCATCTCTTCTCCTTTCTGCTGGTACTGGAAGGGGAGCTGTGGAAAGGGTAAGGAACAGGGAAAAACTATTTGCCAAAGATATGAGTTCTGCAAATCAGGGCCATGAACTGTAAAGCACACCAGGGAAACTGGGGCTAGTTCCTTTAACTGCCCACTAGACATACTTTACTCATTCCTACTTAAAGTATCTGATTGCTGGAAAAAAGCTGTTTTCTGGGGAAACTCTGACGTCTCTAAATGTTTTGGCTGTTTCTAGATGGCCAGTTAGGCAATACCACTAGGATCCAGAAAATGTTTCAATTTTCTTTGAAGCGACTCAGGAAGACTATTTTTACTTGTCCCTTTATTTAGCGGATGATGCCCACTGGACTCAGCTCAGACCAGCAGAGACGTTGGAAGGCAGGAGGAGAACCCACGCCCCAACAGACTGACACCGTCTGCCTGCGAGCTGACGCAAGGAAAAGCAGCCTTTCTGCATTGTGGCATCCAAGCAAAAACGTAGGTTTTCTGAGAGCAGATTTAGAAGTGCGGTGGTTAGGCAGCCTTTTGTCTTTCTTATTGCTCAGAGTAGGACCACTCTGTTGCCCTGAAATGACCTGTTTCTGCAATATTTTGTCCCCAAGTATGAATAAAAAAAGAAGAGAGAGAAATGTAGCCAGTGATAAACACATTGGAGAAGCACTGATGGCATCTGCGGTATCAGTTCCTGTTTTCAACTCCTTTTATCTTGCGGCTTAACTGCTGGCTTTGCACCCTGTTTTCTGCAGGAGGTAGGAGCTGTTTTCCCAACTGGAGCTGTGAAGGCAGGGGGAGGACAGTGATGCTTCTCTTATGGACTCCCCATCCGTTTAACGTCTCCTGCAGTTGGACCCCTCAGGCCCTCCTTCCGCTGAGCCCGAGGAACCCTCCGTGTCCATGGTAAGGGGGCATGTTTTCTCCGCGAGCTTTTCCACACTTCACTCATGCAAATGAAAACGCTCTATTCTGACTAACGTCTCTGTGAGTTACAGCCTGCTTATTGTTTTAGAAATAAAGACATTAGTATGCAAATGACTCTGGAAGGTGTTTCTTCTCATTAGAGAATGGAGATCATTTGATAAAAGCAGCAGTGTGCTTCATCTGTACAAAGGCTCAGCGAATTTGTCTTGTCTCAGCAGCACTCGAACAACAAGGCCCGTCGGGTAATGCAGCAACGCAAGCACAGGAGACAAATGGTTTATGACACTCGGGTTACCTTTACTGTGCAAGGTGGGCGTGAAATTTTTCACGGTGAGACAAAAAAGATGATGGGCAATTAACTACAAACTCATGCAGCAGGTTTATCATATGCTCAGCTCATCCATCTGTGTCTCAGTCTCCAGCGGACTCATGAGTTTCATCAAGAAAACCATTTTCAAAGCAGCAGACCAAAACAGATCGTTTTCGACTCCAAGCTCCACCGAGGCTTTGCAGTAGTTTTACCTTATGTTTACGATTTATGGATGCAACACAGACACATAGCTTAAAAGAGTGGTCCAAACCTTTTTCCTCTTGCAGGAAATGCGTTTTAAAACTCTTCCCATTCTGGGACCAGTTTTCCAATACTCGTATGCAGGTGAATAATTTTGTTCAGATTAATTCCATTAAATCCTTCGGGGTGAGAGGGTAAAAGTGGTATGTAACTGCATTTAAATTCCAACTTCTGTCTTGAGATGACTCTGATAGAACAGGTTCAGGGAATTAGGAGAGGAAAGATGAGCTGGGGGTTTAGGCACTGAATCGGTATGCAAAATACTGGTGCTCAGTTTGTGCTGCTGTTGCAGACTATCTGTGTGACCTTGCATGAACCACTCGGTCTAGGTGCACCTCAGTTTTGACCTGTAAAGTCAGGATAGCTGTCTTTATGTTTGTGCCAAACCAGTTAGTATTTAATTACTGCCCTTCACAATATTATGCCAATGAAAAGCTTATTAAAGAAATTTAAGAACTAATCTTACACAAATAATATTTTTCCGTAACTAATGAGTTTGATGTGGCCTTGCCAGATTGGGTGAAAAACAAGAAATAGATTCTCGGAATCGAAGGTAATTATTTTTATTCTACAAATTTTCAAGTCTCTCTTTTCGATCTCTAAACCTAACTGCTTCACAAAATGTACATGCTTCTTCCCAAGAGACCACGCTGGGGAGGGAATCAATAAAGTCAGAGCCACCAGGCTAATCAGTTAAACTGTCACAAAGCCCTGAGATGATGGCTCTCTTTTTCTCCCTGAAAATAGGGGAGGGTGCTAAGCCTGGTTCACATAGAAACTATTGTAAGAGGTTTTATAGAAAATGAAGCAATACAGGTGGGGCAGTGCTGTCCTCAGGTCTGCCATGGGGCCCAGCGGTGCTGGTGGCCAAACGCTGATGACCTCACTATGAAAACCATGTACTTCCAGCTGTCCTCTGCCATGCTGTGATCTCATTTGCTTATATTAAGATGGATATCACTTGAAGGAAACAGAGTCCTAATTATTCATTAATTTTTCAAAAATTATTTATTGCTTTAGAATAATACTAGCTATTGATGTAACACTATGCAACTCTATCAGGCTTCAGTGAGTGAAATGCTTCCTTTAAATTCACTCCCTTGCCACTCAACACCGCTGAAGAAAGTGAACTACTGAAGAAAGATATAGGGCACATGGTCTTTCCTGACAGCCAATAAATCGGAGTTTTGTCAGACCAAAGAGATGCCATGAAGAGAGCAGATTAAAAGAGATTAGTTCTGCCAAGTGGCCTGAAAAGAGAATTTACGGCTCCCCTCCGCTCGCCTGGCAGAGTCAGAGGATGCACAGGCTCCAGAGGTCAGTGAAAATCCTTCTGCTCCTTCCTCAGGGCTTTACATCACAGCCAAAACGAAATCTGCTCTGTTGGAGGGGGGGGGGAGGAAGCGATTGAGAGAGGCTTGTTCTTATTTTTCCTTCTACATGTTACTTCTCCAGCAAGAACATTTTTGATTTCTGTCACAAAATATTCACTTTGTTCTGGCTGGTGGTAGTTGTTGCAATCAAAGTTGAACAATTTCATGCAAAGGCATAATAGTAACTTTAAAAAATTTGTAATAGCAACACAGGAATGAATCTATTGTGCATTGGTGCAGGTGCTTGTGTTACGTTGGTGGGTCTTCAAAAGGCATGAAATGTGCACAAGCAGTGGTGACTGATTCCCCAAAGCACACGTGGGATGCCCAGGAGTGGCATGTGAAGGGAGAGGAGGTGGAGAGCTGACCATAAACAAGCGCCAGAAGTTGAGATACCAGTCCTAAACTGAGTTTAGTTTAAAGCATCCAAAATGTGGAGCTGCAGTTGGCTGTTGTGGTATCTTTGAATATTTGGATGTCTTAAAAAAAAAAAAAAAAAAAAAAGACTTGGAAAATTCA
>Ga0065711_1007658_pt1 | contig 14427 bp, 6 predicted proteins | sample Hoacrofraction12_FD_59098 | JGI IMG/M metagenome (GOLD analysis project Ga0065711, IMG submission 59098) | Hoatzin crop microbial communities from Cojedes, Venezuela - Epithelial fraction 12 v2 (version 2) | ecosystem: Host-associated > Birds > Digestive system > Esophagus > Crop | place...
ATCAGCAAACTTGCTGAGGGTACATTCTAACTCTTCATCCAGGTCGTTGATGAAGAAGTTAAACAAGACTGGGCCCAGTACTGACCCCTGAGGGACACCACTAGTTACCAGCCTCCAACTAGACTCAGCATTGCTGATGACAACCCTCTGAGTTCTGCCATTCAGCCAGTTCTCAATCCACTTCACTTACCACTCATCCAGCCCATACTTCCTGAGCTTCCCTAGGAGGATATCATGGGAGACTGTGCCGAAAACCTTGCTGAAGTCTAGGTAGACACCATCCACAGCTCTCCCTTCGTCTACCCAGCCAGTCATGTCATCGTAGAAAGCTATTAGATTGGTCAGGCATAATTTCCCCTTGGTGAAATCTGTAATAAAATCTGGTCTGTAATAAATTCGGAAATAGTATTAAGGTTTTCGAAATGTAACCAGTCCATATTTCCAAGCAAATATATGAATGCATAGGAGCCCCTTTCAGAGTGCAGATGTAGTATGTGCCTTGAAATTTGTTTTGTAGCATGTAAAATATAAAACAAAATTGGACACAGGAGTGCTTGGAAAATAACATTGCGATTGTGAAGGAATCTAAAAACTTAGGCTTTTCTGCATTCCTAAATTGAAAGTCAAGTGTAGGTGCAGAAACCTTTCAATTAAATAATTAAGAAGTACCAAATGCTGGGCTGGTTAACATATTTCATTTTTTCATCCTAAGATTTCTATACATACCCATTTGTGCATGTGTTTGCATGCACAAATGCCCAAATACACTGGCTACATGTTATTGGCACACAACTCCTCCTCCCCAGTGGCTTTTCATTTGATGCTCTATTCTTTGTATAGCTGTGAGTTGGTGTATATTCATGCCAGACACCACACAAAGGGTATGAAAATCAGGACACAAGTGTTAGCCTTGTTTTCAGCAGTAGAGCCCAGCTACAGAAATAACCATCTGGAGTGGCTCTTCAGGAAAAGGTATCCAGGGCCTATCAGTGCTTATTGTGTTGGGAAGTTCAGAGGCTTGAGTAGCATAATGCTTAGTGATGTCTGCTGCACTCTAAACATTTTATGTTTTTAGCACAAACTTAATTTATTGTTGACAGTGACAGTCTCTGTTTATTTCACTGTGTAATCTTTGTCTGATTTCAAGTATGTCTGTAGACACTCATGTCATTTTGGCAAATAAGCTATTAGCTCTTTCAAAGGTAAAGACATGAGAGCTCTTTGAAAGGTTAAGTCTTCTGGAGAGCAAAGCTTCTCTTGAAGGCGGAGGCCGCTTTTCCTTTCCTTTGAAGATAATCAAAACATGGAGAGTAGCTGGTCATGAACAAAATGATCAGGGTGGCATAACTAAAGCTCATTGAATTTGTGCTGAGGATCCCAAAAATGGCAGTTCCATTTGTTCCACACAGTTTTATCCTCTAATTCCTAATCACAATGCTGTCTTATTGTGCACAATGAAAAGACTAATTTGACTAAATCCATTCATAAATGACAAAATCAATAGTTCTTCTTTTGAAACTCACTCAGCATATAGAATACGAGAATTTATGGTTAGTTTACTGCTGTCATGGATGGGTCTCTGTCTCTCTGGTAGTAACTGATAAAGCAGCTTTTGAAGTCAGACTGTCTCAATAAAGTACTTAAATCCATCTTAATGTACCCCAGGGAAGCAAGTCTGAATTAACCTAGTACCTTAGTTTTGCAACAATAATAAGGTGAAAGGGAGTATGCAGCAGAAACTGATTATAATAAGTGATACAAAATGAGACAGCAACAATGAGGCAGAAGTAGAATAGGAACTGGGATTAAGGGATCTCTCACCCAGCCATGTGCAAAAATGTTGAAAATTAATGTTGTATTGTTTAGCTAACAGCTGTCAAGTCATTCAAGTCATTCTAATGTGTGGTATGCTTGCTTTCCTATTCGGCTCACCAAGAGCATATTAGAAATCACATTCTCTTTTTTTTCTGAAGAATGACAAAGTTAATCCTTCCTTGCATTGCTTTTAAGACAAAATCATAGTAAAGACAGTTTCTTAAATTTGTCAGTTAGGATATTACCATAGCGTGAAACTTTGATATTAAACTGGCATTTGATGAATGGGGTTAAAAATCACTTAGGGCCATATTCTTCCTAGCTGTTTTATTTGTGCATAGTAGAAGATGCAAAGGATGCAAATACCCCTCATACATTTGTGGTGCTGCTGTAATCAGAGAGAACCCTGTATTCCTGACACCAGCTAAATACTAAGATACATTCTTCTGAGAACACACGACACCCAAAGGAGAGCATGATGGAATCCTAGGTTCTTTCTGCTTCATTAAAATAATGTTTTCCTTATAATCATAATACAATAAAACTGAAAATAATAATAAGAAAAATGTCTTTATTAAACAGACTTGAAAACCAGTATTACCAGACATTCTTAAAATCTAGTGGGCAATGCCCATATCACTCTCTTTTGACATCTGTTATTATTTCTCCAATTCCAGTTATCCTGGGTCATTGCTCTCTTTTTGTACCAAAGTTATAGTATTTATAAGCTATACTTGGGATAAATTGAGCAAATTTACTAAAAAGCAATGTTTAAAACTAATATTAAACATTAAAATTAATCTTCTTTGTGATACCTCAGTATTTCTAAAATTTTGCCCGTGGTAGAAGATAATCGGAAATCAAAAGAGACTGGTTGGGACATTTTATCTCTTGTAGATTCAGACTGTGTCCTCAGTAGCTAGAAGTTACACGTGATGTCTTTTAGCCCTTGGTGGTCCATGAAAGGTGGCGATAATGATCGATGTTTGGAGTGTTTGCTTAACACTAGGGAGCAATTGGTTTCATTCTTACCTGTTCCTTTTGCTCTGATCCTCCCGTTTGTGAGACCAGGTAGCTGACCCAATGCCATGTGAACAGTAGGCACTTTTTAAGGACATGGAACAAAGCTTTGTGTACATTGCTTTGATGTTTATCACCTTTTAGACAGTGCTGAGGCTTTTTTTACTTTTTTAGGTGTCAGTTGATTCTTATGAAAAAGCAAATTGAAAATATTCTTTCAACTATTGTGCTGTTCTGGTGCTGATGAGTCAGGAAAACCACTGTGTTGGAACCAGTCTGGGGAAGGGTTTTCATTCTTTACCAACAACATTCTTTAAAAAAAATGAAAATACATCCACTGTTAGATTGTGGTAGTTTAAATGTAGATGGAAGAAGAGGAATAATTTAATTCAAATGAGAGTGATTTTAATTTTTAGCATGCGACTTATGCCAGAAGTAAGAATTATGTGGAGCTGGCAGCAAGTGAGGATGCACTCGTGCACGACAGCATTGACAATTGTTAGCAAATATACTTCTGAGTCACTGCAAATAGATGCACTGTTGTCCCAGAGAAACTTGTATTCACTGAGAACACTGTGCAGCAGTACATGCATAATAAAATACTACCCTGCATCTGCACGTGATGTTAGAAGCATGCTTCCTCCATTTTGAGTGACTGCACTGAAAAAATGCTGCAAATGCATTAACTGTTTGAAGTCTTCACCATTCCAGACTTCTGGCAATTATGGGAAACTCACAACTGTGTATCAACCATTTTTTTAAATATCAATCAAAAATTGCAGAACTTAGTAATTTGTTGTTACTCTAGATAAAAGTATGATGCCAGGTGTTACTTACTTAGGAAGGAAAATTGAATATTTTGTTTCTGAAGTGAATCAAATAGCACCCCTCACAACTTTGAGCAGCCTTTGAATCATGTGGTAGCTCAGCCCCAGCATTTGCTTTTTGGTGCCTTAAGGATGTTTCCATGGTGATTTGCATTTGCTGTTTACCCCAATGCTCAGCTTGGTATGACTAGCAATACTTGAGTGCTCTGAAATTAACCTCTTCAAAACTGAGATACTTACACCTTGTAATCTCTTAATATTCTCACCACTACCACTCTCACTGCACTGTCATTTCAAATCCTCCGTGCTCTGCACAGTATTAGTCTGAAAATTTCTTTTTATGATTCACCCTACAATTGAACACTCTTTTGTTACGCTCTCCCTGTGCTTGTTGTGTCACCCCTTGTGGGTAGTGTTGCAAAATATCCAAGATACTTGAAACAAGACACTTGGGAACATAAAAATTCAATGAAAAAAGTAAAATGAAGTGAAAGAAAATGTTTTCGTACCCAAGTATGGTTGGCTTTTTACTGATTTTTTTTTTTTTTCCCATCACAGGAAATTGATTTTAAAACCTCCTATTTATCATTGTTTATCAGTTCAGCTAAAAAACTACCAAGCTGAGTTATACCACATAAAGAGTTACTGCTATGGGTATATTGCCTCTGAGCAGCAGGAATGATTTCATTGCTCCACACTGTGAGCTCTGTCTACGGAGCCTCCGCAGTACTGCTCCTGGCGGCTCGCTACAAGCAGCAGTCTTGCTTTTCTGGGAGTCTTGTTACTAGACGATGTACTCACAGTGAATCACTTCTCAATCCTAGTGGAAAGAACACAAGACTGTTCAATTATTCCTTTTGCTTTCATACTTTTATAAATTAGGAAAGTTCCTAGACCTTTATATTCCACAAAATGAAACACTCCATACATGATGAGGTTGAACAAGCAGTCATGGCTAAGCCATAAATATTCACCTGGACTGATACTGGTCACAGTCTTTGTATCAGCTGCCAGCTGGTCAGAGGCTAATCCACTGCAGTCTAGCTTTGATCCATTACGGAATCACAGAATCACAGAATCACAATATTCTTTCTTCAGCCAAACTGTTTTAACACTAGAACAGCTTATGTTAGGCTGTTTCTATTAGTTTATAAACCAAAAACAATCTTGACCTAGGCTTTCCACAGCCCTTCTTTTACATGCTTTTGGCCTGCTAAGAAGTGTTTTTCTAATGATTACAAGGGAAAGCAAATTGAAACAGGACATAGGGTGCAAATTCTGTAAATAAACCCTGTTTTTCTCTAACAAGTGATTTTCTCATCAATCTGTGTTTTGTTCTTTCTTTTGGCTGAACCAGGGTCACTCACTTCTGTTGTATGGCTAGCTGTGATTTTTTAAGACTGTCATCATTACATAGCAATAATTTGTGCAACATTGTTTTTTACAGGGCACTTTCACCTTCATCAGACACAGTTTTCTTTCCTTCACAGTTTCTCCCAAATAATACGCTCACAGCTGTATTTTGATGTAACTGCAGCCATTTGGTGCGAAGTTGGTAGTTGAAGAGCCAGATTCTGAGTTCTGCGCCATCCATTCATATTTACAGGAGCAAAATCACATATCTTTATTTTGTGGATGCAAATTCTGACCCTTTTTTTTTGTGGTTACAGATTGTGACTTTTGTTTTTGTTTTTTTTTTTTTTCTCCCTTAAACTTCCTCAGCTGAACACTTCATTTGGCAGTTTGGGTTGACAGATTTGTTAGCAGAAGGCAGAACAGGAGAAAGCCGGGCTGATGATGGGCCTGGAAGGTGAGCAGAAAAAGCCTAAAAAGCTGGTACAGCCAGTGAATGAGAAGTGAATGCCAGTGATAATAAGTATCATTGCCAGAAAGGCATTTTTTTAGCAACAATTCATTAGAAAGACTGAAAATGATCAGTATCCACTACTGGAGGTATTTTAAAGGAATCGTGGTATACCAAAAGTCCACATCAATTGTTTTAACATTCAAGACAAAAGTGCAGATAGGAGCTGTTTAGACAATGACCTGGATACAGAAAGAAAATCCAAGAAGGAAGGTAAATAGCACAGAGACCGCAAATGCAAGGACTGAATATATGCAGGATTTTCTGGTGATGATAAAAGGGAAAAAGCTTTTAACAGTGTATCTGCAAGAGCTCAGCTTTCATTATGTGAGATTTTAAAAAATGAATAAACTTTTTCTCATGCCTCAGATTTAAAATCCACAGGATGCAAGATGGATAGATACTGGAGAATGGATATGCATTGATTTCTCAACCAGCTTTTTTGTTTGAAAGCCTGTTAAATAAACGCATTTCAAAATGTGGATACTTTTTCTAAAACTTTCAGCAAATGCTGGTTTTATGCCACCATCTCTATGAGATGTAAATTACTACAGTGGTGCACATTGGCTGCTCGGAATTGGAATCTATTGAACAGAATTACAAATACAGGAACAACAAAACCACTTGCTATTTAAGAGCATGGAAAAACTGTGAGTGATACGAAGGCTAACTGGGCCAACTTAGATAAGATAGCTGGAAGAAAGTTTATGTTCTCTAGAACAGAAAATAATACGTATTTGTATATAATCTGTGGGGTTTTGCAGTCTGAAATAGAGGTGTGTGCCAAGTCTGATCTCCTTCACCTTACAGAGCTCCAGTTAATGGAGCATCAACCTCCACACACATTAGACGTGTTCTATTTCTAAGGCCAAATTCATTCAACTTACAGATTNCCACTTGTGTTTAAAATTCAGTTTTACATACATAAGGTTTTGTGAAAAATAGCATCTGTATGAAAGCTAGCTCAACCGAAAAGTAAAAAATATATTTTTTCTTTACTGTTTTTACCATGAATCAATGTTTAAATAGTGGAGAAAGTAATTTTAAAAGCTTCCTGGGATTATTTTTTGAAATGTGCACTGTTTTATTTTATCATTTTAAATATGCTGACAGTAAGCACATTTTAAAGCCTTATGTCACAATGCATCAGGTTGCCTGATATTAATTTACTTTTTATAGTTTATTTAATATAATATTGATTGCATTAGCATTTGGATTAATGATCTTTTAAATGCTTCAAGACTAAAGCAATTGTCTAGTAAGATGAGAAGACAGTCATGAGGCCGAAATAGTTGGCCAATCAGCTTTTTTAAAATAAATTAAAGATTGTGTAAACCAAAGCAATGTTGAGAATTAGGGCTTTCTAATGAGATCATCAGTTCTGAATCAATACAACAGGGTATACGCTTTTGTTTGATGTTCATTATGTTCTTGAGAGAATTTCAGTAATCAATCACTGGTGTTCTGACTTGCAGATGCAAAGAAGTCCACCTCGATGAAACGTTTAAGAGTGCAAAGTAGAACTACATGCAAGTACGAGGAAAGTAAATTGGACCGTTTCCAAAACGGAATAGCTGAACTTTCATAATCATATGTTAAACTCACTGGAAATCATACAGTGGAATGAATGTGAAGCTGATCCTGAGTAAAAATAAGGGGATGCGTAATTTGTGTAATCTAAAGCTACTCATGAGCAGAATCTCAGCTGCCATTTCCTCTGCTGAGCTCAGTATAATTTAAGGGGATAAAAAATGCAGTCATGATGATGGCAGGGAATTCAGGAGAGAACAAAGAGTAAAACCTTTTCCACTCTAGGTATGGAGTCTGACTCCAGTATTGCCATCCTCAATTGCTTTTGCCATATCTGCATGTCCATTTCTTTTCATAGTTATTTGTCTTTGTTTCTTTTTTTCTTTCCCTTCCTCTCTGTGTTACTGTGAAGACTTTCACGTACTGACTTACAAAAAGCTGTGAGCCATTAAGAATATAAAATCAACAGTGGGGGTAGTCACTGCTCTTTATTATTTCACTCTTTGTTTTCCGGTATGTTGAGTAACTGTTTGCACCTGTGCTCCTTCAAAATACTTTTTTTTTTTTTTTACATACATCAGTTAAAATACATAGTGAATCCCTTGCATACTTTCTAAATTTATCAGTGAGAAAGTCCAGTCGTGACTACAACTTCTCTGATTGTGTGAGACCGATAAATTTGCACTCCATCTGTAAAAGAGGAACAGTGAGGAATCAGGCTCTCGTGGCTCTGTGCCTCATGTAAATCCAGTTAGTACAATCTGTGGGGTTTTCCTTTAGTTTTCTTGAAACAAGACTCATTATTCTTCTGTTCTCTGTTGGATGTCCCGAGTGGCTTTTTCAGTGGAGTTACTGTTGTTATCCATAGACAAGACTGAAACTGTAATTTGTCCAAAGCACAACAATTTGTAGAAAGTTATTTCCTGTTCTGTTAAGCCCTGTGAGTGGAAGGGAGCTCTGTGCGATGCCTCCAGCTGGCAGCACACCGCACGGAGGACAGAGTAGCTTTAAACCACCTTTGCCCTGTCTGGTCTGCATGTGCAATCCTATATAGCTTAAGCAACTATGGGGATTTTTACCAAATGCACCAAATGTAGACAGGGCACAGATAAATGCTGTCTTCAGCTGATTAACGATTCCCTAATGAAATTTCTACTGTGTTTGTGAAATTATGGGAAACAGTCTTTTGCTAAAACACCATTAATTTTTAAGTATGGTTTCCAATATGAAATATTTTTGTTTTGGCTATTCATTTTTAATGACTGCATAGTGCAACTCAGAAAAACTATACAAAGCAAACCAAGGAAAAAAATGAAGCTATTAACATCTATTATTTGCATAAAAGCCATGAAATACTGAAGCAAAGACTTTGCAGGTAACTGGCAGTTTGTGCAATGAAGACAAAATGTACAGAAACTGCCATTAAAACATCAATTTATCAGAGCAAACAGTGCTACATTTACTGCATATCCCCTTCTGGCAGAAAAGTTATTCTTAATTTTAGTTTGGGGATATAATAATGGAGGTTATTACTAATTTATTGTGTCTGGGAGCCGTGTTCATCAGTGTCCCTGTTGTGAATTCAGCAGATGATCATACCTGGCATCTTGTAGCACACTTTTGCCAGGAGCTGTGGATGATAGCATTCACTATGAGTTGGCTGTCCGACCAAGCCCATCAGCTTGAAGTTATTGAAAGCAAATCTCTCGCATGCTTTATCTTAGCCAGGATATCTCTGCCCTCAAAACACAGGTTTGTGCTTTTGACTATCCATAAAACATACAAATAACCAATTTCACTTTATAAGTCGTAAGTTGTCAGTAAGTAAACACCATGAAAATTTTAAAAAGGGTGTATGTAAACCAAGGCAAATGTATGATCTTATGGAATATCTTTTCAAATGGTCAAAATATATGGTCGAAAATCAGCCACACTTGCATCTGTGGGGGCTGGATTATTTGAAGAGTAGAAGTGTTACGCAGATAGATTCCGAAAACTGGTGAAAGAGCAGAACATCTGTAGCCAAAGTATGAAAAGAAGTTAGCAATCAATATAAACATGTTTTACTGCATTGTTTTAGGGTACAATTCAAAATTTGGGGGAATTAAATATTTTAAATTTTTTTTTAAAGATCTTTGAGATTTTGAAAACTTGCTTTTCACCTTCACCCAGGGCAACAGGACTTAGTAAGGAGAAGAGAACATAACACAGAATTACATTAGAAATGACTCACAATTGTTAACCCAACTAGTCTGGGAAGTCAAGAGCTTACTTATGTATGTGCATTATATACATATACATATACACATAATAGTAAAGTAGCATTTGGAGATGTTTTCATAGTAGATCGCATTTAACCATATAAATATGCAGATATGCAAATTTTTATTTTCCTTTACTAAAGTACTTCAGCTGGCAGTTGTTCTGGGTGCCCTGAAGACCCTTAAAACCTAACTGAAGGCAATAGTACAACGTAAAGTCAACTCCTAAGCTGCAAAGTGGGGGATATATTAATAAATTAGTTTTGTATGTCTCAGACCTCTGAATGAACTCTACAAGTGTTGTATTATTTAATGATGCTACTGGAAATCAGCTTGATATTTTGCAAGAACTGTACCATAAGAATATATTCATTCCAGGACCACAGTTGATTACGTTCATATTCCTTTGATCTTTGCATTTAACTAATGTAGAAAGTTTAACATAAGAATTCTGTTTTCCAGATGTTTTATAAAAAGAGAAAGAGTTGGAGGCAGAAGGTTTATGCAGATGATACGTATGTGTGTCTTTGTGTGTGGATATATGTGTATAAATATATGTGTATGTAGCTACTGGATGTTTACTGTCAGCAGCTATTTAATGGTCCCTGGATGACGGTCAGACTTCAGTATTAATCTTTGATCTGTTTTTTCCCCTCACTGCCTGGCCCTTACCACCGTCAGGGGCACCTGTGGTAGGCTGCGCCTACAGGCTTGTGAAATACAGGCTTCTTAATGGTTCAAATGGGACTCTGTGCGCTAATTAACATTTTATTTTATGGCAGCCCTTTCTTCTGTCCTATGCCTGTATGCTCCCTTAGTGGAGTGAACAGATGTAGTCACACATCTCTTATGCTTGGCAGAAGACGGATGTCACTCTTTAGAATAAATGTACTTACTCAACATCAGCATCTGTCTGTATGGCTGCTTTCCATGTCTGGGGTCTGATAATGTCGTTTGGAGAGGTTTCTGAACTCGTCATTGCAGGACTTTGCTTACTTCGATGTTGTCCAGGCAACAACTTTTTCCTGCTTTTCCTTTGATCTTCATATTCTTTACTGAAGTTTGAAATGTGTAAAATACTTCAGCTTCTAGCTGCTAAAACATTTTTTCAGAAAGTATAATGCAGGATCATTCTGTGAGGGAACAGTAGCAGAACCTACAGTTTGGCCTATTATAACCACTGAATTTTCTGATTTTTAAAACTTGATTACTTGAAAAAAGACTCAATATTTTGCCTTCAACATCTCAACTTTTGATGGTGTTATCTTCCTTAATTATAGTACACCAGAGTCACTACATTCATTTATAAGTGACCTGAGAAGCTGCCATACACTTCTCATGATAACTAATTGGCGAGTTTTGTCACTATAGATGCATATTCAGGACAATAATGTGAGGTTTTTGTGTGACTCAGGGACTTCATTTCTCTTCAAATGCTTCAGATATATTTACTGAAGCTTTTGCATTATTATTTTGAAATATTATCGTATGTGTTAATAATGGGTCTGTGTCATTACTGGGCTTTCTTTTTTCCCTAACATTTGAAAAAGGGATAGGCATTGGAGGAGACCCTTCTCATGGCCTTCTGCTCTGGGTCACACAGTTTTTTCTGTTGTAGATTTAACTTCTTTCAGCAGTTTTCTGCACACGCAAACATCTAATCTGTGCTGCATTCTGTCAGCGTTCTCTTTTGGTTTATGTGTTGCATACACATATATATGCATGCCAGCACATCTCTCTCCTCTCATACAGCCATACCCCCCCACACTGCTAATTCTCATCTTAACCTTTGCCTCCTTTCCAAGGGGGCTTTTTTATTGAAACCTTTGCAGAATGCATGTGTAACAAATAGGGAGAATATAACAAGAAAAGAGACTAAGATCATCTGGTTTCTCCACAGGACAAGTCTGCTAGGTGTTATTGCAAATTAAAATTCTCATGTAATGTTTCCTGTGTGTGCCTCAGGGAGCAGTCCCCATAGGGTCAAGAGTTGCATTCAATTTACATTCCCATTAAATCTTTGTTATCTGGTAAACTTGTGAATATATATGTCAAAGAGTGAAAGCTCTGACAGCATGCTTGTGGTGTTGGCACCTGAACATTGGGAAGTTGTGTGAGACCATCAACTTACTTCATGTAGGCCACAAAGTAACTTTCAGAACAGTAGAATTTTAACTACCAGTCATGCAAAAGAAAGACATTAATGAGATTTCACATGAGATCAGGGCCTACACCTGCCTGTGTTAGATCATTAAAATGCCTTTTCCACCTGCTTTTTGGAAAGAAACTAATTAATGGTCTCTTCTTACATGACTGCAGTCTGATATGAAGAAGCTCAACATTCCCATTGATGACTAAAATTAAATAATCAGTCTCTCATAAAAAAGGATATGATTAATAAACTTTGAAGAAAATAATTAATTCTCACTTTCAGAAAGCATTTTACTGGTAGATATTATGAAGGCAAAGGACATGGTGATACGTGCAATGAAATGCTGTTAAATTCCACTCCTCATTTATATTTTCCCTCTCTTTTGTTCTCTTTGTGGTAAATTCCTCAGAGATCATTTAATTTAATTAAAGTTGAGAAAAGTACCCAATTCAAATAGGTAAGCTAGAGGTGCCTTCTCCTCACAGTAAAATACCAGTGCCAAACCACTGTCAGCTGCCTCCTTTCACTTTCAGAAGAAGTAGGAATGGCATCTGCCTGGAAGTTGCACTCCCTGCATTTATATTTCCCTGTAACCAGGGTTCATGTGTTACACTTTATACAAATACATGTGCATGTACGCACATGCGTGTAGGTCGTATAGTTTGTTTGTGCCATATATGGTCCTTTCCTTATATTAAAAATAGACCCATGGTGTTTGACCTGTACTGTTACTCTTGTTGGCAAACCTAGCAAAAGAAATTGGCTTTTCTCTCTTAGGAAAAAAATATCTTGATTCCTCCCACACTAGAAATGGTCCCCTTGACTTTAAAGTTGATGCAGTAGGTAGTGCTGCAGTAGATTTTGTACCAATTCTGTCACTCAGTATCATTTAGACCTGTCAGTTGAGTAACATGTACAAATGCTAAATATGATGGATTTGTTTTCAAAATGTTTTTAAAAATAAGGAAGAGGTGGAGTGTGCTCTTCACGGAACCTTCCCAGTGAATTTTAACACACTGCTATGTAAATGTAATAAGCTTCTGCACCAAGAGGCTAAATAGAGACTAATGTCCTCAGTATAGGTTATTTGCACTAATTCGCTAAAACTACGAAGATAGATAGAAAAATGTGAATAATGTGTGTATTTAATATATTTTACTATTCAATTTGTGGCTTAGGAATCACTGCAGGACTTTTTTTCAGTTGATCTCCTTCCGCATGAGATCAATAGGTCAAATACTCCCCAGTTTTTAACAGAGGTATTTGTTACAGCATCTCTAACATTGGAAATAATTATTTTTTTTTGATCTAGACTGTTACCTAAATCATTTTAAGGATAGCAAATCGCTGGATAAGTTGCAGAAGGATATTAGCAGATGCAAAGAATTGCAACACACTTGTATTGCTGCTTATAATATGTTTGCAACTTCTGGAACTGCTCTGATGTTCAGTGTATACGCAATTACTTCTGACACAGAAGGAAGAAACTGCCCTTCATGAATTTTAATCCAGTAGCCTTTTGGATTCTCCTCAGCAGCTTTTTCCTGTCTCTTGTTAAAGCAATGCAGACATGTTTCAGAAGTAGTTTTCACAATACATTTTAAAAGAAGATACTACTTGAAAAGTTTACTCGAAAATTTATATTTTGAAAGCTAAACAAAGAACAGTTGAAAAATCACTGTTGTAAATTGTGCATGACATAAAAATGTCTCACTTTTGGTGGTAAGACTCATTGATCCACCATTGATTGAATTGAATCAATCAAGTGAAACTATTGTAGTAATGCTACTGAAAATTAGTAATAAGCTAGATTTTCAGAATGTTTTATGCCTATGGCTGAAGCCCTGGCTAGTAGAAAAGGACTTAGTGCTGTGAGTAAGACACCATGGCTTATGTGACGACTCATGGAGTCAAGCAAACAGTGCGTCCCACACTCCACCACTAATTTCACCAGCTGAAAGCAGCAACATGTAAGATTCAGGTTTTTATCTCACTGTTCAGATCAAAAAGGATTACCAAGAAATCCTCTAATCACCTGTGAAGGTAAATAGCTGCGATGAGAAAAGCACTATGATCAATGTGTGCGGCAAAAAATACGTGTTCTGATAACAAAGACAATCAAAAATACTTTTATTTCAGGAAACGGGAAAAAGCTTTCAGATATGTACTTTGAAGTGTTCAGCAGTCCAGAAGACATCTTTTATTTATTGAGATACGTATTTTTTTTTCTGCATCACAATGAAGCTCACAATGTCAAATAAAATCCTTTGATATATTTGTTAGTGTAAAGGTGGTTGTGGGTAGTTTAGTGAGTTTGCTGTTCTGTTCCTTACCAGCTCATCAGAAAATATGTTTCCGGGAGTTGGCACTGTGTTTCATTTTCTGCAAAGTACATCATAGTGCTGTTTGCTGTCTCTGCAGGCAGAGTACACAGGTCGTGGCTGCTCTCACAGCTTCTCTACCTCATCCTGCCAAAGAGGTATGTGTCTTGTTGCTGGAAATTCATAGCCATGTCTGTTGGGCCTTGCTCGCTGTAATCCCTCCACCTCTCCGTGGTTAGCATTGGTGGAGAGAAGGCCATACAGTTGTTTTCAACCCACATGTAACAGGCCTGTCTTCCTCTGTTTCAGCAAATGATTTAAATGACACATTTTGGAAGTGTCTCTTGTTACGTATTTGTAGTCTACATCTGTATTTCATCACGTGTTTCTTCAGTGAGAACACAGCTACTGTGAGGCTGACATATCGTATGTGAGTCTATTTAAAATACTGTAAAACACCTGGCCACCACCATCTTGGCATTCTTGACAGAAACCTCAGGTTTTTCATGCAAATCTTGGAGCCCTTAGTGTAAAACTCATACTAAAAAGAAAGAACATTATGTTCAGTAAAGATGTTATGGTCAGTCTCCTAAAAGCATAAGCTTCATCAAGAAGATTCCTATTCCTTTTTTTTTCT
>Ga0065711_1007661_pt1 | contig 14427 bp, 12 predicted proteins | sample Hoacrofraction12_FD_59098 | JGI IMG/M metagenome (GOLD analysis project Ga0065711, IMG submission 59098) | Hoatzin crop microbial communities from Cojedes, Venezuela - Epithelial fraction 12 v2 (version 2) | ecosystem: Host-associated > Birds > Digestive system > Esophagus > Crop | place...
GGGGGGGGGGTGGGCGGAAGAGGTGTTTAGTGTACTGTTTAGAGATTTGGTTTAAGTTGTTCTTCAGTCTCTTCAGTATATTTAAATTTGAAAATATATTAAGAGAACAAGAGGATTTGTGGCTTTGAATGTTTCAGAGAAAAAGACCTAACCGACAAATTTATCTGTCTACATGGGAAAATAAAAATCAGCATGTTTTAAAATGAAACAAAAGATTCCTCACTCCACCAACTGATGCTTATCTAACTTTATTCAACTTCGCTCAAATTTTCCACAAAAAGGAGTCTAATTGAATAGTATGAATATGGAAAGTAATGACAAAATGGTTAAAACAGAGTGAGAAAAGGATTGTAATGGAAGTTTATACATAACAAAATAATCAAGTTTATTACTGACTGCCCTATCTACCGGGCGTACCACTACTGTCTAAAGCAGAAACCAGACTTCAATGTCAGGTGACACTAAAATTCTCTAGACGGAATTTCACTGGCTTTGTTTGGACCCCTATATGTTAGAAATGTTATTAGTTTTATAAACCCTGTCCTTTTGTAAAACGTATGAAGTCCACCGTGCACTCCAGCCTCTGTTATGCAAAGGCTGTTTAAATTTTATCTGCTCCTTGCAACCCCATGTTCCAAGTTACAGAACAATACAGAGTTTGCAAAAAAAAACCAAAACAGAACAACTAACAGGAATTAATGTATAACCTGCTGCTATCCACGAGCACGCTTCCGAAAGTGAGTTTCAAAAAGCCTGTTGCTTCCCTGGAATTAACAGCAAAATGCTGGGCAAAACTGAAAAAATACAACAGTATTTAAGTAAATACTTTTGCACACAGATTGAAGAAAGAACAACTGAAAAACTACAGTGTGCTCGCTCTGCATACTTGGTCTCTATTTAAGGGCCAAACTTCAACCAAAATCTGTCTGCATCCTAGATTGCAGAGGATTACAGGGTCTGCTTTTCATCTCCCCCAATCCATAACAACAATAAACATGGCTAAACATAGACAAACTCATACAAAGTTTTCCCACTATGAGAGCACATCAAACACTGCTCAGAACTGCCCAGGGTTTTGGTCACGGACCCAGCGTTAAAACAATGCTATGTGGGCTCGAGTGTATTTTTAAGGGGAGACAGCACTGACATTAAGCTGCAAGCCAGTGGAAACATCCAATAAAGAGCATTCACGAGTTTAACTCCTCTCTCCTCCCCAGGAGAATGCCAGAGAACTTAATGGAAAGAAAATGAGCCACCATTTTCCACAGTCCTCTTGGGATATCACACAAAAAGCTGAATTTACATTTTTTAAAACAAAACACAACCGCTGCAGCGATGACACTGCCTTTGCCTTTCTGGGGTGTCTGTCATCACCAGTTCTTTGCTGAGTACTGCTATTCAGGCTCTGCTCTGTGCTTTCTACGTGGCAGGAAATGCTTACCTCTCTCTGTGCTTTTCTGGCTTGCTTCTCTTCTAATTTCCTCTGCTTCTTCGCTCCAATTTTCCCAGACACCTGAAATTCTGGCACCTCCTCAGCATCATCTTCCTCTGCAACGTAAGAGTCAACGACAAATTTTAAATCGCCTGGAAAAGTCCCTTCGAGAAATGTCACTGCTTCCTAGCAAAGCGGCAGCAGATGAAAAGGAGACACACATACACTTCAGACAAGACCTGTTAGATGGAAAAAGGGAAAAAAAAAAAAAACACCACACGGGACTGCCAAAGCCACAGAGTAGAAGCAACCAGGCAAACACACACTCAAGTGAAGCCAGAGGTAAAAATTTCCTTGATCTTTTGCAGGAAGGCTTTTCATAAACATTTCTTCCCTTCCACAATTAAAAGATATACTTTCTCTTACAGATAAAATACGCTAATGGTTATCATTATCTAACTGCTCTACAGCCACCTGCAGAGACTTTCTTCCCATTTACCTTGAAGCTTAGCACAACAGACATCCATTCAAAGAGTGGAATTCAGATGCATGCCATTCATCCACTAGTTCTAGCCTGATATAACCAACCTTTAAGGGAGGAGAGAAAAAAAAGCCTCCCTGCAAGGCAAATCTTAGGCTCAACTGCAACAAAACTACACCTAAATAGTTCCCTGTTGTATGACAACTGGTTGTTTATGATTTCTGCAAACGTCAAATATGAAAGCGTCATGCTCAAATGATGTGCAAATGCATTATATATCTGCTCACTCAGTGGCTAAGGAAGACTAAAGAGCTTTTAAAGACTGCTATTTCCTCCCCCCCAACCAATGTCTCGTGAACATCTGGCCACTTTATTTGCTAATCTAAATTAGTCCTTGATCCTACAACATAAGTACTGTGTATTGACCTCAACACTGAAAGAGAAATCATCAGCTCACTTCATCAAACACTACACAATATATAGATTCATGCATCTGAATTGGATGGCAGAATCAAAATGAAAGATCTTTATCACATGGATCCCTTTTTTGGGTAATTTATACTTTGAGTATCCACAGTGCTTTCACGCTTGACACCGGCTTCAGATCCACACGCGTGAAGTCCACTGGGTAATCTGAGGAACGGCACCGCCCGCTCCCGCTGTTTTCCTGAAACGCAGTGTTCATTTAGGGAGGGTGAAGGGGACCAGTGTGCAGGGGAAGTTCTTCCTTGGTAAAGTTTTAGCCCTCATCATTGCAGGGAAACAAACCAATTCCCCGCTTACACAGCCCCTGAGCAATTGGCTTCTAAGACCAGGCTACCAAGAGAAAGCCCATCGTGTTTGATACCCTGTTCCATGAGCACCTGCAGCAGCCGTACCTGGAGCTGACCGTGCCAGAACTGGTTTGGTAGGGCTGGTGCCTGGATGTTTGCTGCAGGGAGCTCTCTTCAGAGCGCCTGGGCCCCTCTTTTGGGAACCCTAAAAAGCTGCTATTAAAGGAGCATATGGACAAACGAGACTCACACTTCTTTTATACGTAGAAATAGGTTTGAAACACTCTTGTTTTACTAATTCCAATACACAGTATGGTACTATGGTTAAGCCATCGAGACACAGCATCACAAACAAATGCAATTGAGAGCTGTGTAGGTGGCTCTCAAATAACTTAGCTGTTTTCAGGATATGGAAGTTAATATCAGGCATGCTTGCTGAATGGGGCTTCAGAGAATTACTGGTATCTGATTACTGAGATGATCAAAAGGACTCCCCTCCCTACACCACAAAGAGAGCAACAGGGGACACTCAGGTTGGAGACAGTTGCTTCTACAATTTTGCTGAAGCTTAAAATAACTTTATTTATATTTGAAATACCAGGCCAAGGGGAATTCCAAACACAGCGGGTGAGCAACCCAGCATTAGCAGTTATTACTCCAAAATGAACAGTTCAATACTGGTATTATTCTTCAGAAAATTATTTCTGGAAAACACCACAAGTATAAAACACCATCTATGACACTATTCAACCTGAGGCTCTGAGTGCTTCTCCGATTTCATCTATATTAAAGAGTACCTGAGCCAGAGTTCAGGCAGAAGTCTAGAAAGGCTTTTAAAGCCTTTTTCCAGTCCTGGATCAAACATCCCTTTGTTCAGCAGCATTTGCTTTCCGCCCGTTTGAAGCGTCTGATGTGATCCCTGAAGTACCACCTCCTCCAAGCTTTTTCCAGTGCATGGAGTTACATCCAACAAAAGACAGAGACAGCGATGCAGACGCAGCCCATGATTCAGCAGAGCATTAAAGGTCAACAGGGCACTAAACCTGGGTGCAATTAGTCTGTGCTAAATAAACCTGAACATGCTGACAAGAATATAAGCACGTGGTAAAAGGATTTGCTGAATCAATCAGTTGTTATAGCAGAATAGCTACACCAAAAGCAGAGTGGATGCTGCACACAGCCAGAGAGATTTTTTTTTTTTTTTAACATAAAGAAGCTATCGTTTCAGCAGCTTTTAACAATCACTTTTCACATACTCATCATTGCCAACACCAGCAGACCTGATGGGGTGGGTCAGTCCATGGGAATGCGCACTCCATTGGCCCCTGGGGTTCAGATGTGATGCAAGATGTTCAGTTAATCGTGCTTGCTTGTTGTGAAAGCAGTTCATCATCACCCAGAGCACTAGGGTTGACCAGCCCGCGTACATACTGGGTTGGGAAACCTCACAACATCAGACATCATCGTATAGTTGGGGACCTTATCGCTCTCTACAACTACCTGAAAGGAGTGTGTAGTGACGCAGGCGTTGGTCTCTTCTCCCAGGTAACCAGCGATAGGACAAGAGGCAATGGCCTCAGGTTGTGTCAGGGGAGGTTTAGATTGGATACTAGGAAAAATTTATTCACCGAAAGAGGTGGTCAGGCATTGGAACAGGCTGCCCAAGGAGGTGGTGGAGTCAGCCTTGGAGGTGTTTATAAGACTTGTAGATGTGGCACTTCAGGACACGGTTTAGTAGGCATGGTGGTGTTGGGTGGATGGTTGGACTCATGATCTTAAAGGTCTTTTCCAACCTATGATTCTATGATAGTTGAAGCTGAAAATGTATTTTTGTTTGAAGGCTGATCTTCTGTGGTGCTCTGCCCAGTTTATCTGATGTCTTAAAATGCGGCAGTTCTGGGATGTACACAGAGTCATGACAGGAAATGGAGAGAATTGGAAGGCTCCAAACCTGACACAAGCAGTTTTTCAGCAGTGACTGTTCCTAACTGCTCACAGAACCACAGGATGTAAGAAGTCCTGTTCCCGCTTCACGATACGGTGCTGATGGAGCAAGCCTCAAGGCACACGGGACCCTCTTCACACAAACTGCTTGGATCTGACATAACAGGACTGCTTTCAGCCAGAGTCACAACCCTACCAACACATCCTGGTCCATCTTTACAGAGTCCAATATAACTATACCAACATTTCCAGAGCTTGCAAAGCCCTCCCACCAGCTTCCACCCCTAAGAGACAGAAAGCAGAAATAGTCTGACTTACAGTGACACTTTCACACCACTTTACATATTCTGCTTTACACAAACATGGGTTTTGCTCAGCTAGCCAGCTGAGCGGTAGCTTCAGGGAATCATAGCTTTTCCTTAATGTTTGGAACACACTGAGAGGCAGGACAACAGGAAACGGTGAAGTCACACAAGTGTTTGAATCTCTTGAAATTTACAGACTAGTTTTAAAAATACTTCCCAATACCATTAGAAAGTGTGCTGGAATGCTGATGTTCTCTACCAGGACAGGAATGTACCAGCTACTGTGTAAAACCTCCAAATGAATCAACTCACACCATATATTGTAGTTGCCCTTGTCATCTACATCAAAGCGTCCGTTTTGCTTCCTATTAAGTTTTGGGAGTGAAGCAAGTGGATTTCCCATCCACAAAAAAGGATGCAAGTGGCACACGTGGCTGCTCACAAGAAGTCTTTTAGCACGGCTAGCTGCTTTGTTTACTATTTAGGCAGCACCTAACAAAAGAAGTAAGAGAAAGGGGGCGAAAGATGCCAGGCAAAACAAACAGTTCATCCTGAAGGCAGAAGACATATGCGTGTTATCAACACTGAAGAGATGTATGACACCAGCAGCTGGAAGGAATCGGTCCAGGGCATGGAAAGGTGTGGGCATTCATGAGTAACACAGCCCTGCGGTGGCAGAGCCATAACAATTTTTAATTTTCTTTTTTTTTTTTTAAGTTGGTGGCTATCCAGTTTAGGAACTGAACGAGACATTGACTTATTAATCGAAAGCCACAAAAATCAGTCTACACTTAGGACAGAAAAAGGACAGCAAGCGAAGGACACCACACCTTCTGAGCAGATTTCAAACGACTTGAAGTTTTTTCTCGAATAAAGCCATATGGCATAACTGAGAAACCACACACCTACCTCTTCCACACACCATCTGCACTCGAAATGTCTCAAGGGCAGACACACATTGTGGATACTTTGATAACACTAAAGTTACTTTCTATATGAATATATAGAAGTCAAAATTAACTTTTGATTCACTAGTTAGGATATTAGTAGTCAAAGTTTAACTGTACTAGAAAGGTTTTCCTACTGATTAAGCACTAAAATTATTTCAACTGCTACATCAATTAACATAGCTCTATTACCAGCTGTTTCACAAGAACAGCATAGGACCACATCAGTGTTTCTAAGTTTATAAATTTCCCAGATCTTGCAGCACACCAGAGTATGGAGAGATGCACCGTTACACGAGAGGTAGACAGTATGCTCAGAAAAAGTGCTTCTTATTTTGGCAGATTTCAGCACAAACACATTCTTCTTTTTAAGTTATGTACAGTATCCATCATTGAATAGGGATATAAAGATATAATTATTTTTATTTTTCTCCAAAACTATCAGAGAACACTCATGCAAGATTTTTTTAGATGCAAGATTTGAAAGCTACACAAAGCAATAATGGGCATTTTAAAATGCCCAAATATTGTATTTTTTTAAACTTCTAAAACCTCTTTTTGTTTGTTTCGTGCTTTCTTCCCCAATAGTGATTAACACTTATAAAGAAAAACATGAGATTTTGATCTCCAAGTCTTGCCAAGCAAAAGAGGAGAGGAACTTATAATTTAGTTTATTTTATGTTGCAACAGTTAACTTCTTATCATTTTTTATTTTACAAGATAGAGCACTCAAGACTGTCAAAAGCTGATGGCTTTATCATTATCAATTCTGTGGAAGTAAAGTAAATTTAACCCAGTGTTCACCGTACTGGACATTCCTACACCTGTGCTCAGAGATACTGGGCTAAAAGCTCAGAGCAAAGGCATGCAGACGTTGGGATATTTAACCTCTTGGAGTTGTCTGCTGCTGCCCAAAGTAGAGAGCCTGTCCTTTGTTCCAGTTAGGAATAAAGGCCATTGACAAAACCAGATTGTTTCTTTGACGCAGTATTTACTTTCTGTTTGTTAAGGAAAAATATCAAAACATAACAATCCACACAAAATCCCATTTTTTGGCAACACTTTTTGCAACAAGTCGGAGAGGTCATTTGTTTGTAGGATGTGGAAGAGAGCACCTTTCAAAATTAAACCCTTGAAAATATTCCTTGGAATACTGGTACTGGGCTGCTTAGGCTCTCCTGGCACGTTCTTCTCTTTTGCCTCATTTCTTTCTCTATCCAGCTCAGCCTCACCCACAGCACCCACCAAAGCCTTCCACCCAGAGGGTTGCCCAGTGGTCTTTGTTTTGCTTGGTGGTTTGGAGATTGCTATCATTTCTTAGAGAAGTCTGTTTCTTTTTAACTACCCTAAATCATGGTGTGGTGACACCCACCAGTTTCAGCCAACAAAAATGCCACCTGCCCCAAATCAACAGCAGCAAGTTTTGGTCCAAGACACCACTCCAAGTGACAGAAAAACTGGACTGCAAGACCTGCGTCCTACTCACCGACTGACTGAACCATCCTGGAAAAGGCACTTTGCCTGCGTGTGCCTCTGTCTCTCTGCAAACTCTTTGTACGGTGTGCTGAGGCGGGCAGGTTTTCTCACTACATGTATCCACAAAGTCACTGTTGGAAATTACATATAACAGTCCTTCAAACAAACCAACATTTGCCTTAGATCACCATCCTCGTTATTTCTACCACAGCGGGATCAAGACGACCCAACCAAATCTGCCGTTGTAAGTTCATCCCTGCAGGTTTCTTGTCACTTAATCGGAAATTAGAGTACTAAAACCTTTATGCAAACACCAGGTTGGCTGGGTAATCTTCTGCTCCAAGCTGCAAAAACCGTAGGGTGAAGAGAAGTACTGACATCACTGCAGAGCTCTTTACAGTGTTCAAGACACGATGAGCAGGTCTGGAAGCACAAGCTCAACTCTAGGATTGAGCCACTGCTTTTTCTGCACACGACCAGCAACCAAATAAAAGTTCTCAACAAAACATGTTTGCATGTACCTAAAGGTGATCAAAGTCCAAGTGGATGCACTCAGAGCATCAGTCAGGCAAAAACCAGAGCCAAAGACACCTTCCTCAGTCCATAAACAAGCAGGATCTGAAATTGGAAAATGGCTAATTCTATTTATTAACACTACCCCATGCCCCAGATGATCCACAACCTGACTCCAGTTCACCTCCTTTCCCTGCTTCCTTCCACTGCTTAGCTTGGCCTCTCCTGCCCCAAATGATTAATGCCTGAAATCCACACACATTTATGCCTTGCAGTGAGTTTATTTTCGTCTTGGCTGTAGCTAGCCCCACAAAGCCACTTCTGTCTGGGTTAAATTTAAATTAAGATGCGACATTGCTAATTAAGTCTGCTAGCTGGGATAGCAGAAGCAACCTAACCACACGAATTCAGAACTCTCCTTCCAGGCTCGTTTTCCACAGGGAAAGGCACAGGCACCCTGCTACAATGTGCAGAGCAGATGTCCTCTGAGGCACACAGACTTTAACAACAGTCGCCTAGATTACACTGGGCTGTAGGATAGACAGTAGTACTATGACTAGAATTAAGCTGGACAATATAAGCCAACCAATTTTTCTATTTTTCTAAAGCCAGCCTGGAAGTCACGCCAGTGGAACACAGCTCAGGGGTCTCAGTCATTTTGAGAACTACTCTGTCACCAATAAAAAATATCTCCGCAGCAATCTTTGGTCATCAGAACATATTAATAGACCTTGATATTCTCATAACAGATGACCTCCTTTGAGTACTCAACTAACCACTGAAAAACATTACTCAGGCAAACCGAGCCAGCGTAGGCACCTGGCTAGCGGGTCTGCCCCCACAGCACAGCGCAGCCCACACGGAACCCGTGAATAAAGAACCTACGCGCGCGGCGTGGGTTGCAGTTCTGGTAGGAAAGTCGAGGCATTTAGTGCTTCACTGTTTATTTTCTGTCCGTGATAATCTGCAAGTAATTTAGGTGTCTCACCCCACCACACTGAGGTAAAGGAGGAACTATAACCTGGTTTAGCTCCGCTGGCAATGGGTGTAGATTTGAGTATTCAAAACAATCATTTACTACCCTTGTCTGTATTAAATGACTCCTTATCCAGACTTGCAAGTAAATAAGATTAAGAATTCAACTACAGAAGGGACAATTAAAAGTTATCAAGGTTCTGATCCTAGTGCCACAATTTCTTTTGGTTTTTCCTCCCCTCATTCCTCTGCAACAGATTTGAGTACTGGCAAAATACAACAACTTCGCACAGGCAGCAGAAACCGTGGGCTACTATTTTACCCTTGAAGCTTTCTTTCTCATTCTGGAATTGAAATCTGATTGTTAGATGGAAAACAGAAAACCCTCATGCTAACCACAACTCCAAAGCCTGCAAGTGTTGCTTTGAGACCATTCTCCTAGAGTCAGCAGAACTGGCTCCTGACAGGCAGAAGACTTGGATGATAACAGCAGCAGTTCCCACCTGACTCCACTTCTGTGTCTGCAAGCATAACACAGATACAGCCAGAGCACCCGCACGCCCTTCCCCAGTTCAGTGCTAGAAACCTTCCAGCGATGGTTGGTGCTGTGCCTGTGCTGACCCGTGGCAGAAGCCAGGGTGACAAAGAGCAGGATCAGGCAGCTTTGCCCAATGCTAAACACAGGCCAGAGTGGAAATTCCACACACAGAACAGAAACTTGCTAGTAAAACATTTTAACAAATCTAACAATATTTTAACAACGAAAAAAAACCCACTTCAGTTGCAGATGTTCAGAAGCCTTGTAAAGCAACAAGAACATTTACGAGTCAAGACTGAAGAAACCACACTTGGTTGTTTTGGTGTTTCTGTCTACACTGCCAGATAACTGCTCTTCAGCCCCAGGTGCCCCAACTGGTCCTGCAATGCCNGAGACCATAGCTCACTGTGTGCATCCCGTGCTCTCCTTCCATGCAAGNCTACTAATTTTTATAACACAAAAAACTCTGCTGTGGGGATAACTTGCTGTTTCAACAGGTTCAAATGCAGGCAGTAATTAGACAAAACTGCTCTGTATTGCAGTGACACAGAGAAAATGCACGTGGCCCCTGTACAAAGGGGACANACCCAAGAGCGATCCCAGGCCTATGCCATGTGTCCACAGAGTGGGCTTCAAAACATTCAACACCCCCTTTTCTAAGCAGAAAACAACCCAAACACTAATACAGGTAGCTCAGGGCCAGGCTAAGGGCTTTGCAGCACAGATGCAGCCATACTGCTGAAGTCTGTGCTCAGTCTCCACAGGCTTTGGTGTTACTGTCATACGCCCGCGCTCAGGCCCTTAGAAAGACTATCCCAAAACAGGAATAAAGACACACAGAAGCACAAAGCAGAAGCAAAGCGCAAGAAGTTGTTTTAATTTGAAAAGGAAATTTAAGAAAACTTTAATGAAATAGGAACNTCATTTCAAAGAAAATTTAATGCAAAAGCCGCAGCACTTTTATCTGATGTACAGTAAGCTGCAAAAGAATTATTCATAATGCCCAATGACACAGCTACTTCTATTGCTAACACGACAAAGTAAGATAAGCCGTTTGCTTTGACAGCTTCACAGTCAGCCTTTGGCAGTCAAACTTCTGATGTCTGGAGTTCACAGTGAAGGATTTTTAGATCCTATTTTCTTTCCAGGATGTTATCACATGAAAAGCAATAACCAAAGTTGAAAAGTTCAGGCCTGTCAATTTTCCACTTTTGAAACCGTTTTAGACAATTAGCTCGAATAGCATGTCTACCTGCCAACGGGAGTGCACGCCGCTTTCCACAAACTGCAAGACAAGAAAAGCTGAAGAAAGTGCAACTAGCCCCTAATCAAGGCATCACACAGACGTGTGTTCACTGTTTCTCACCTACTGCAGACCAAAAAGACACCCTGATCTCACTGCAAACTCAAGTGAAGCAACCCTGAACATTTAACCCACCATCTGAAAGTAGAAAGAATCCAGTTAGGTGAATCATGGTGATGTCGTCTCTTTAGTAATAAAGATAATAACGTGTGAAGTTTCACCAGAAAAGGCAGTGAGGCTTACAGGGTGTAGAAAGATGTTATTTATCACCATATTCTTGCCTACAACCGCACCGCAGAAGTATAGCTATTAACTGTAAATCTAGCACAGGAACAGAGGACTCATCAACAACCTGCTGGCAGTAAGACAAAACGCTGCAGTCTGTGGTGATTGAGCCAACCAGCTCGATTCCGATCACCACCTGGATGGCTTCTCGGAAAGAAAACTCCAGATTTGGCAGAGATCACATTGGGGAATGAATGCTTCCCACCGATTTGCAAGAAACCAATACTTTACTACAGCTCAGTATTCTAGAGCAAGGCGCAGACTCTGCTTACCCAAATATTAACCTGCATGGCTAAGCAGGAAAGACAAAAGGCAGTTTCTAGGAAGTAAGTGAAGAATATGTTGTGACACACTGTTGGCACAACAAACCGCAACAATTTGCCACAGCAGGAGCTGGACACTTCAGTTGAAGTGGTATCTAGAGACAACTTCTCCCCGTACTGCATCAGTTAAGACAGTGAAATAGATTATAGGCAAGCTGTAAACAACTCACAGTCAGCAAAACTGAAAAACTTTCTTCAGGGGCCAACTGCACTACTTCCCCAACCTTCACGTCTGCTGTTACGGTCCGTTTCAGTGTTTGCAAGATGAACTGAACCAAACGTTACCTTCCACCCAGTCTTCCGCCTGCTGCGCTCTCCTCTGGGCCATCATCCGGTTTCCCATGTTCCTCCGGCGCCTTGGCATCCCATCTCCCCGCTCTTCAGGCTGGGGCTGAGGCCTGGCCACTGCTGCTGCCGCCACATTTTGCTGGTGTTCCTCATCAGCTGCAAAAAGGAAATATAACTGGTGAGAGATTTGCCATCTCTGCTTGCTACAGTTGTCCTTTTGCCAGTCAATTTTTGCAACCCGAAGCGCAGTATCAGGGCTGTCTTCCAAAGGAGAGACTGTCTCCCCAACTCTTGTGTGGGTTTTCTCCTGCATGGCAGGAGATACGTGCAAGTTGCTTTCCCATGATTAAGAGGCATCATGCACTGGAACCTTCTTATTTGTGCACAGCGCTATGTGCAATGGAAATTTTACCCTAACAGCAGTCTCTTTCACAACAGCATATAGATCATTGTAAAGACAAAGCTATAGATAGTGCTGCTGATATTTGATCTGAGAGAGCCCACACAAAAAAATCCAAGAAAAAATCACCACACCACAAAACAAAGACACTCTTCCTCCCCCCAAGTGCTCAAAAAAATATTCTGTTTAATCTAAACTGACAATCTGTTTTCCCTTCTGCCAGAAAACAATTCCCTGCATCTGGCAGAACTAGCAGTCTAATCCAAAAGGCAAGGACCCAGGAGTACTTTTTTCCCCCCATTCTAAAGCATTCCGATTGTTAATTCTTTTTTTACTTGTATTGTGTACTTGTGTAATTTAGAAGTCGATTCATCTGAATTCAAACTTCAGAGCACGCATGTTTACAATGGAATATGGAATGGAATATATAAGTCATGTATTATATATCATGTTACAATGGAATATGTAAGTCGCTACACCTGAAACAAACCCTGAATAGCAAATAAGGACTGCAAATTACAGCCGTAATACACACAGGGTAACTTCATTCCACCACGCTGATTTAAACTGCGGGTTTCCAAACAAACAGATGTAGGGCAAGACAAAACAGCAAAGGTCACTGCCACCCTCTCTGCATATGCTGCAATTACTAATTAAGATCTGACAAATGAGCAATATCATAGAATCATTGACTGCTTTGGGTTGGAGGGACCTTTAGAGGTCACCTAGCCCCACCGCCCTGCAGGGAGCAGGGACATCTTCAACAGAGGAGCAGCTGGGAGACAGCATGGGAGGAAACAACTGACCGGTGGGCTCATTTCAGAAGTTCTCCATAGAAAACCTTCCCCTGGGGTTTTTCTTTTGAGACCTCCATGATCTTGTTGCTATCATCTATGGCAGTCATGCCAAAATAATCAGAAAATGGCAGAATATCATCATCCTTGATACCTGCTTTGCATACCCTGTTGATAAGCGTAACTGATATTTGTTTATGTTGCTACTTGCTCCATCCTGCAAAGTATTAACTACTACGCCTTAATTCAGGCACATATCCAAACGGTCTCATGAAAAGCTGCAGAACTACTTATCTGCTTCAACTCAGGACACATTTTTTTGTGCTTTGCCAGATTATATTGTGTCCCAGCAGAAGCACAAAATGCTTTCCATGCTCCGCCAAATCTCCAGCATCCTCTGATCCAAACAATGCCTTCCTAAAAAAAACTCCTATTAGCATATCTATGATCAGAAAATAAGCTTCATTCTGACTACATCTACATGACGATCAAAGGTGTGCTTGCAGCTCATCTCAGTATATCTCAACTAGCTTCAAAGCAGCTACTTTGGTACTGATAACAACGCTGCTGCAGCAGCAGCGCTGAGCTCAGAGCAAGCAGGCTGCAGAGTAATCTGGGGAAGTCTTTGGCCAGAAAAGCCATCAGCAGTGCAGGACTGCTGCACCAAGGATGTCAGCAGGCCCCCAAACTCCAGCACTAACATGCACCGTGACATTTTGAATTGAGTCACTGCGCCTATCACACCGCTGTCACCCTCTTTCTCTCATCCACCCCTTTTATCTGTGGACCAAAACAGGTCTATAATAATTTACAGCATGCAGGCTCCAGAGATCCGATCTTTTTGCTTCAAGACTTGCCCAGTCTTATTTATAGCACGATAATGCTTATTTTGAATGCTACAGAACAGTGAGGAAAGCATTATCCTGCAACAGCAGAGCAGCAGATCACTTACTGGGAAATCACTAAATGCCAGCAACACTTAGTCTGCAAAAAGACTTTTTATACAAATGCAGTATTTCTCTTAAGTTCTTGAGATGCACTGCAACTTAAACCTTCGCAGCCTTTCACCTGAAAGCTTCAGTGTGTCTATCTCAGCAACCTCCAAAGGTGGTCCCGCACAGCGTATCAGCTATGCAGTCCTAGCACTCGTTCATTCTGGGGCTTGTTTTTGGCTCCCGTTGTCCTGTGAAACAGACACTGTTTTGCATTTTGTGAAAGAGGAATCTATTTATAAGCCACGTATTCATTTCAAACCGAGGTGCTTAACCCTCACAAACACACAAACCAAGCCATTCTGTTTTGTCAATTTAATTCTGTACAGGAGATGCCGTAATTCCTCAAAACTGACCAGCATTAACACCGCTCAGAAAGCAGTAAAAACCCCGCCAGACCTGACCCATATCACGGTCAGACACACAAGGCAGTTGTTGGACAACAGAATCACAGAATGTTCGGGGTTGGAAGGGACCTCTGTGGGTCACCCAGTCCAACCCCCTGCCCAAGCAGGGTCACCCAGAGCAGGCTGCACAGCACCGTGTCCAGGCGGGGCTGGAATATTTCCAGAGAAGGAGACTCCACAGCCTCCCTGGGCAGCCTGGGCCAGGGCTCCGTCACCCTGAGAGGGAAGAAGTTCTTCCTCATCTTCAGCTG